>LGVF01030812.1_pt1 | contig 10818 bp, 8 predicted proteins | sample 469901 | NCBI WGS metagenome assembly LGVF01 (sample SAMN03893561, study PRJNA290197) | marine sediment metagenome | material: sediment; isolation source: combined push core samples #3730, #5133, and #5579 collected at Hydrate Ridge | place: Pacific Ocean: Hydrate Ridge | reverse complement strand
CCCTACGCACAACGTATGCAGAGACGTAGAGCGGGCCACTGTGCCCGCCATTATTCCCTCTATCTCTAAGGGAAGATCATGGCGACGCAAACAACTCTGTACATATCACAGGGTAGGGAACCATCCCAAAGAAAAGCGATTTTCAGCGATGACCTTGACAGGGTGAAGTATCTGGAGATCCTTGCAAAAAGTGCAGAGCTTATTGACATTGAGGTTCACGCCTATGTACTTATGGACAACCATTTATTATGTTGGGATCAGCATATTTTGTGGTATAGTATGTGTCACAAATCTTAAAGTCTGAAATTGATCACGCGATACTGGCAACAATTCCATAGAATGTGCTTCCCGGCATAAGCCTTTGTGCCTTGATTTGATTGAACCCAAAAGGCGCCTGTGCCGCTACAGCATTTGACGCAACCTGTGTCAAATAGATAAGCATAAAAGCCTATTTGTATTGGTGGGCACAGCCCACCCTACACGATTGAATATTGACGAAAGCACAATTTGTAGGGTGGGCTGTGCCCACCATTAGCGAGATACCAGGAAATTTGAATAGGATACGGAAGTAATTAGGTATTTGAATTTCATAGTGTTACCTCCGGTTTTTAATTCGGCACCACACGTCTTCTGTCGTTTCTTGTATCAAAAATCGCAGCGAATCTCCATGAAGACCCGGTCGTTATCGCCCACGTTTTTCATTGTCCCACTACCGGATTGATATAGGGCCACACCGCCAGTCATACTCCACCCGTCCGCAATGTCATACGTTGCAGTGAACCTCTGTATTGCTCCATGTTGAGCCCGTTCGCCAAACGAAATAAATAGAGCGGTCAGTGCCAGTGTATCATTCATGAAATCTCTATTGATCCTGAGTGCAGCCTGTCCATCATTTCTTTTTGGAGATTCCGGGGAGCCCTCAAGTATCCTGTCAAAACCGTGTATATGTCGATTGACAATGTCAAAACTTATCGTCGTTTCAGCAAATCCCATATATTCAATGCCTGCAAGAATATCCGTACGATTATAATCAGTGCCATAATCATTCATGAACTGGAGCCCACGGAAATGTGCGGCCTCAAAGATATACAGAAAATTTCCCCTTACAATGCTCATGGAAGTCCCTGCCATGATGACTCTCCGATGCTCCTGAAATATAGGTGCTGATGGGACGAAGGTCGGTTGGTCGTTGTAAATCATGGCCCCATAGAACGAGATATCCCAGCCGGCAAATATGCCTTTCAGCTCAACAGCAATCTCAGTGTTCTCCAGGGTGTGGCTCGGTTTGTTTTCTGGGGGGCTTCGAGTGATTTCCGGATAAAAATCGTGTCCAAAGGGTGGGTTTTTATCATAGCGATGCTCGTGGATGGCGATGAGTCCAAGGTTCCAATTCCCTGTAAAATAATCCAGCTTTGTCATGACAAGCGGCAAGCGCAAATCCTCTATATCGGTGAGCCCCGGTTCCCGATAGTCAAGCGGGTTAAGGATGTCGGTCACCCGAAAGTTATCAGAACGCCCCCAGACTACAATCTGTCGGCCGATCTTCAAATCAAAAGCATCGTTCAGCGCCCCTTGCAGGTAGGCATCGCGCAGTTCTATTTCCTTTTCGTATTCGTTCAGCACTTCAGAGGTATAACGGGTGCGGCCATTGATAGCATATGCAAAATCGTATGACCCTTTGCCACTAACAAGTAGTTTCCATCCTTTCAAACGGTAATCACCCTCTACTTGTAATTCTGCCCGCAGGCGAGAGAGACCGCGCCAATCTGTTTCAACATGATCTGGAGCATGGTGGGCGATATTGTACGTTGCCCCCAACTTAGCATAACCACTTAGATGGCCGAAAAGGGCCTCTACAGAAGGCTGGGATTGATATATGGTCGTGTCATCTCCAAATCCCATGAGCAGGTCGTCTTCGTTCACATTGTCATCGCCCGAGGCCGGGGTGGTTACGGCAAAAAACAAGAGGAATAGAAAAACCGTTTTCACTTTTCATGCACTGCAGCCTATCTACAGCCCCTTCTCCAAGCGCCGCACGGTGAACATGGTCTCATCCACTGATTTCTGGTTGTATCGCACATTGCTGAGAGTCAGGATGGTTTGGTGAACCGTTTGCCGGCCTTTCTTTTTGGTCATATGGATTTCTAAGTTGGTCCAGACGTTGTCAACAGGCTCCATCCGTTTCACATCAAAGCACTTTACGTAGCCCCCATCTTTGACAAAATGAATGGCCCGCACCACCATGTAGTTGTCCTGTCTTACAAAGAGGATCGATCGGGTGTATCCGGTTTCCTCAACCACGTCCTGGTTGCGTGGGGTACTGTCAATAACCCAAGCCTTCTTCCCGTAGACGGCGACTTCTTTTTGTTTTTTGTTGAATCCATATTGGTAGTCATCAAGCCGCCTTTTGGTTAAATCGGCATAGTTGAAATCCGAGCCCATGAAGCTGCCGCTCTTGTCGCTTGAGACAATCCGCTTGGTTTTTCTCAGCGCCGGTAGATATAACCACTGATCATCGTCTTTGCCCGCCGCCTCATAGTCGTAGGTGAGAAAGCCTGTATCCTTGACGTCTGCCGGAGAAAGAAAAAACATCAGGTTGTAACGGTCCTCCCCCTGATCGATACCGAAAGAACGGATCGTTCGGATGCGTTTTTTGCCATGTCTGTCAATCAGGATCATCTGCATACCCGCTATGGATTTATCGCCGTCATCCTGCTCGTCAACCTGCTTCATGATTGCCCGTGCCTCGGCATCGTCTGCTACAGCCTTGTTCAAGAAGGCAGTGAATAGAATTGCCATGGTCAGAACAATACTAATCAGCTCTTTCATTTGTTTTCTCCAGAAATGCCTCAAGATCACTTCACTAACAAATCCAACTGTCTTCAATCCTGTGTAGTGCTTTCAGGGGCAGAAGGCCTACTTCCATAAGCAAGACTGAGCAATGCGGGCACCAGGAAGAAATCTGCTGCCAGGGCAAAAATCACAGCACATCCGGTTAGCAAGCCGAATCGTATGTTATTCGCAAGGTAAGATGTCATGTAGATAAAGAACCCGCCGCACAGCACCAGGCTTGTAATGGCCAGGGCCCTGCCGGTGGAAAACAGGGTCTCGCGGACTGCCACCTCGACATTTGAGGTATTCTCATAGGCCTTGCGGAAATGGTGAAGAAAGTGAATCGTGTCATCTACGACCAGCCCGAGGACAATGCTGCCTACAAGAATCGTGCTCATATCCAACGGGATGTCGCAGATCCTCATGACACCGAATAATCCAATGATCGGCACCACGTTGGCTATCATGCTCATAAGTCCAAGGCCAAGGCGACCGATGATCAGCACCATCAGAAGGGTGATAACCAGTAGAGCAAATACGTAGCTCTTGGCCATGCTGGTGATGAAATTCTTGATGATCCGGATAAAAAGAACCATGTGGCCTGTTAGCGTTACGGTCTCTTCCGCAAACTGCTTGTTGAGGTAGCCCCCGACTTCGTCAATGTAATCCTTGTACAGGACAGCGTCTGTAAAGGGGGCGAGGATGGAGAGACGGCCTGTTTGATAGGTGCTTTCGGCGAAGTCCTGCAGATCATCGCTGCCACTTGATTCGAACAAAATCAACTCCTGGGCGATCATCTCCCGTTTGTTCGGCACGCAGTAGGCTTCATCTCTATCTTCATGCAGGGCCCGGTTCGTTTCCTTCAGCACATCGGCAATGGACCAGGCCTTGGCCGCCTGGATTTCATGGACCTTCAGACTTGGAACAAAGGCCGCCGCCTCGTCGAGCCGTCGTAGCAGATCCGGATTGTGCAGGCCGTTCTGCATGCCGGAATCCACTGTCACTTCAAGCATCACCGTGCCGCCATTGATCTTATCGAGTAACTCTGTCGAAACCCGGATCAGGGCCTTTTCAGGAAACCACGTCATGGCATTATGGGAAAACCGCAAGGAGAGAGCACTGTAACCGGCAACAATCACGATGATGGCTGAAATGACGACCACAAGTACTGGACGCCGTGTGGTAACCCGTGAGATCGCGTCAAATAGCTGATCTATGATGGAGACTTTGTCTTTTGAAATCGCCTTGGCCTGCTTAACCGGAAATATGGCAATCAACGCCGGTAATAGAATCACTGTATAAATCAGGGCCAATATGACACCGGCGGGCGCCACCAATCCGAGTTGTGCTATCGATCCCACATCCGCCCATACAAAAGAGAACAAACCGCATGCCGTGGTCAGGCTGGTCATCAAGATCGGAAGCCCGGCAAAACCCACTGCCTGAACGATGGCTTGGCGTTTGTCATTTGTTTCACGATGAGTTCGGTAAAAAATCGTCAATACATGGACACTGTCGGCAATGCCCACTACAATGAGAAGCAGTGGAAGAATCTGAGTGGCCAAGGTAATAGGGATTTCGATCAATGCCATGATCCCGAGAGAGGAAAGCATCGACAAAAACACAATGATCAGCGGGTAAATGACACCGGAGATTCTACGAAAAAGAACAAGGAGAAATATGATAATAAGCAGGAATGACAAGGGGACCATGATACTAAGATCTCTTTCAATACCTTTCTGGATTTCGGCTACAAAGGCCGGGGTCCCGGCAAAATAAAAGTCGATTCCCTGATCTTGATACTTTGCCGCAACTTTGCGGATGGCCTCGTTGATTTCCACGTTCTCCTCATTGCTCAGGTAGGTGTGCCCGTTACGGATCGTCTGTGCAACGTCCGTCTCAAAGCCGGCCAGGAGATCCTCTTCCGGTACATCCATAACAGCCTGTGCCTTAATGAGGATGAAAGTCATGGACCTGTCGTCAGATACCAACAGCTTTTCGTAAAGGGGGTAGCGATCAATAAGATCCAGTACCCGGTTGAGCTCGGCTTCCGTTTCCGGCGGTTCTTTCATCAGATCTTCCACAATGAGAGTGTCGCCTTCGGCCCTGACGATACGTCCATTGACCAGGCTTGTGATATCGTCAAGATAGGGGACGGAAGTTTCCAGCTCATTGTGGATGTGATAGAGGGTGGTGAAAAATGCCCGTGTCGGACCTTTCTGAGGTTTCAGCGCGATGATGAACGTGTCATCCTGGCCGAATGTGTCCCGGAAGTGGTTGTAGGCTATCAGCGTGGGATCATCTTCGTGGAAGAAACTTTCGTCACGGGTGTCGATGGTTAACTTCGAAACTTGGCTGGCCAGGGCAGCGGTGATGAAAAGCATGCAGGCAAGGGCTACATACTTCCGTTGATAGACCAGTGCGGTGAGCTCAGCGAACCAGGTTTCAAACTTCTTATGAATGGTTGTTATCATGTGTCCTCTCTCACAATGATGATTCCGGTCGGGTAGTGCCCCTTTGTGGCGGCCGGCACATCCAACGCCGTTAAGGCATCGAATGCCGGAGAGAGCCGGTCTCCTACAGCCGAGATGCCATCTTGGGCCGGAAAGAAGCATACAACAGTGGAATTAAGCGGGAATTAATCCGGGATGAGTGTGTGTGGGAGGGGAGGGATTCTTGCTACTGATCGGAGTTTTTTACTGTCAGCATCTTGTATAGCGTGACGGTACTGTCGTTCAGCGGGCATCCGAGGTCTTCCGTGAGGCAGGTCTTGCATCTTTCAAAGGTCTTGACGATCCGGGAAGTTTGCCCGATCTGTGAATAAAACCCCATGAGGGCATTATAGACGGGTTCCGCGTATCGGTCGATGGACAGATACTTTTCCGCATAATCGATACACTTTTTCCAGGACTCCTTCTTTTCATACAGGAAGAGGATCTTCGATAGCGCCTTGAGATACCGGTTGTTGTGCGTTTCCCGATCATCCATGAGCCAATCTTCATAGGGGTCTTCCTCAAAAAGCCTGCCTCCGTACATCGATTCCGCCTTCAGATATCGGGTCAGGGCATCATCTGCATCCTTTTTTTCGATCCTTTCAGCCAGTTCAAGCTCTCTTAGAAACTCTTGGAAATCGATGCGTCCTTCTTTGCCGATCTCGAGTCGGTAGGCGTCATTGTGTTTCAAGATGTAGGAGGAAGGAACACCCCGTTTCAGATCAGGCTCCAGCAGTCTTCGCAACGAAGTCATGGCCACGTGAAAACGCCGGTTGGTCTTACCCGGATCTTCATCCGGCCATGCGAGTTCCAACAGGATCTCTTTGGGAATGAAGCCATGGTCTCTTCTCATCACCATGTATTTAAACAGTTTTGTTGCCTTTGTGCTTCGCCATTTGCTCCGGGCGATTTCCTGGCCTCCAACAAACACCTCGAATCTGCCTAGGCAATGGATTCTAAGAGGTGCGGGCACCTCTTGGGACAGAACCGGCATCAAGTCGTCGGCTGCTCGCCTGACCCTGCTGTCCTTTTCCTTTCTCAGCAACCAAAGCACATCCCTGGCCTCCCGGTCCGCGTTACGCAAGATCCGTTCAATGTATTCCTCTGCGATGCCAAGGGCATAACATCTTGCCAGCACCGGAACCACCCACGTCGGTTCCTTAAGAACCCAGGCGTCATAGTGGTTCGCCCAGGCCATGGCAAGCCCCGTTTCCATGGCCTCGACTGCCTTTTCGACTCTTCCGAGCCCGGTATGAATCCTTGAATAAAGAAGATAGTACTTGAAAAGATGGAATTTGGAGACTTCAATTTCCTCTCGATGTTTGTCCAGGAGAGAGCTGGCATCAGCGTATTGCCCTTTGTCAAGCAGAACTTCGGCAAGCCTGAGAGCGAGCGCCCCTTCGGTAACCGTGAGGTTCAGCCCCTTGACAACGCGCCGACCGGTCCGGATGAACGCTTCGGCCTGCGCCTTTTTTCCGCTCTTCCGATAAATCATGCCATAGAGTTCATAAACACAGGCTTGCCCCCACAAATTACCTGTACTCTGAAAGATCCGGAGGGATTTCTCCGCGTCCATGATCGCCTGATCAGAGCCCCCCATTCCAAAGCCATTCAGGCCTTTCGTGTACAAAAGCCACGCATATTGGGCATCATGAATGCCGATCTTCTCTGCAAGGGAAAGCCCTTTTTCTGCGTATGCATACCCCTCTTCCGATCTTGTCTTAAAAAACAACGTAAGGGCTGCCTGGAAATGGGCCAGCGGCAGTAAAGGCTCCATCCCCAGCCGGGAAAACGCATGCAAGGTTTTCAGATTCAATTCATCCGCTCTATCGAAATCTCCTGAATTGTGGAACCGGTAGCTGTAGCAAAAGTCCAGCCAGGAGCGAACGAGAGGTTTGTCTTCCTTTCCTGCTCCTGCCTGTTGCTTTCGGCAGGCACCGTAATAGTGGTCCGCCTCTTCCATTTTTCCTGCAATCGCGGAAAACAGGATCAGATACCCGGCCACTTCTGCCGGGAAAAAGGGATCTTCGTGCGTCTTTCCCCAGAGTTGTTCCATTTGCTCTTTTGCGCGGGTTACGTCGCCGGTGAGGTAGTAGTGGAGCCCCAGATCCTTCAGGCAGTTGGCAGTGCCCATGGCATTTCCGTCCGCCCGAAACCGCTCCAAGGCGGTTCGAAACACGCTGATGGCTTCCTGGATGTCACCTTTCAGAGAGGCCAGCCTTGCCCCGACATACATGAGCCTGGCGTCCTCTCGAATCAGTTCTTCCGGTATCTTGTCAAAGGTCTCCATGAAGAATCGAAACGGGCAGACCATGAAATCCTTGAACACCATACCGGCTATGATTCGGCAGATCTCCCCGAAGTGCATCCCCTCCAGAAAGTGACGCATCGCTCCAGGGATGTCTCCCCGTTCTTCCATGGATCTTGCTATGTGATGGTGGAGCCTGTCGACCTCTTTCCTGCCGAAGTCCCGCTCCAGCTTGTCCCTGAGGAAATCCTGCAGAAGGTGATGGTACTGAAAGCTCTCTTCTGCATCCCCGCAGGGGAAGGTTAGCAGGTGGTTCTCGCAAAGCCTATTCAGGATGTCGCGGGAGCTATGGCTTTTGAAAACCATGTCGCAAAACGCGGGAGCAAGCCGGGAGAGAAGGGACGATTTGACCATAAAATCCTTGATCTCATCGGATTGTCTTTCAAATACGTTTTCTTCCAGATACTGAAAGATGAACTTTTTCGATCTGTCCAGGTCGAAGAGCCGTTCGTGGGCCTCCCCTGATGGTTTTCCTTTTACAGCATTGAAAAACAGGATGAGTCCGGCGACCCATCCTCCTGTCTTTTCGAACAGCTTCTGGATGTTCGTCTCGCTGATATCTACATCCAGCAGCCCCCTGTAAAGGTGCTCGATTTCATCGACCTGAAATGAAAGCTCCGCCTCTCCAACGTCGATCACCTCCAGCATGGCGCGATAACGGGAAACTCTAAGGGCCGGGGCCGTGCGACTGATCAAGATCATGTGAAGAAGCGGCGGGATACGGGCAAGGAGAAATTCCATGGAGCCGGAAATTTCAGGACTGTCCTGAACCATGTAATAATCATCCAAAACGATGATCATATCGTTAGGGATGCGGTTTTCGACTTCCGCCAGAAATTCCAGAAGCAGCACTTCCCGGTTTTTTGGTGAAGGCGAAGCAACAGAAAGCCGCCCCCTGAGTTCTTTCCCGAATCCCGGCTGGTGCTTAGCGATTCCGGCAACAAGGTAACCCATGCAGGTAGCAAAATCTTTGTCGGATTCGTCAAGGCAATACCAGACGGTGTCGGTCTCCATATCAGCTACGGTCTGGGCAACAAGGGTAGTTTTCCCGTATCCGGCGCCTGCAATTATTAGTGCCAATCGCTTATGGGAAATCTCTTTAACCCTATCAATGAGCCGATTCCTTTGCAGGGTATTGGATACTTTCGGCATCGTGAGCTTGGACTGCAGGATGTTTAAGCGCTGTTGCATGACTTTGTGGCCCTTTGATCAGAGACTTGGATGGAACGTCCACGCCTCACCCAATTTCAACGTATTCAGGAGAATCTCGAGAGTTGGGCTGGCGGGGGCTATAGTCTTATCAGGGAATCGCATACATCGTCACCCTTGCCAATTGACTTGAGGATCTCTACTTCAATGGCCCTTTTCGTCACCTGGGAAAAGACTGTTTCCAACATACCCTGTGAACAAAGGCATTGAATCAGCTCACGGCTCAGGTCTGAAAATCGTGCCCTGTAACGAGGGCAGTCTCCACAATAGATTCCGCAATACGTTGTCAGGTCTTTCTCTTTCATTCCATTTCCTTTCATGTCATGAGACGGCGTCTCATGTGTCGTTCAGCTATGTCTCAGGGCGATCTTTTCGAACATCCTCACAAGCCCAGTGCCAAGGGCATAGATGGCTTCGATGTTGAGATTGTCTTCCGCTGTTAAGTCGAAGAAGATATGCAAATCGGACTCAAGCCCCGCTTCCGGCTTCCAGTAGCAAATCAGAACAGGCACTTTCGGTAGGGGATGGAGAACCAGAGAAATATCGGATGCATAATGGTTTTCCACCTGTCTGCCGTTGAAAATGCGAATCATATCCTCAAAGAGATCCGTATAGGCATCAGCAACCCTTATTAGAGGCTTTTCACATCTCCGCTCAAAAAGCCGGTACCAGGTCCTACCGTTTTTCAGGTCCCTGAATGGAACCCATTTTCCTGAAACAGGCACGCCTGCACTATCTATAATATAGCTGAGTATTGGTATCGTTACCCATGGATGTATGTGGATGTCAGATGAGAGGTTTCCCTTTGAATCAACACTAAAGTCCTTACCAAGAACCTTGATAGTCAATCTGTCGCCGGAGAGATCCCCTCCCACTCTCCGGGCTGATGAGGCAAGATTAACCGTGGCAATTCTTCTTTTCAGTTGGTCTACTGCTTCATCCAGGTTCTGTTCAATTGTCGTCCGCTTTTCGGTTTTCCCATCGAACCTTTCGGCGACATCCGAGGCAATATGAGGACATTCGTTGAGCTGTTTTTGGCCGTTGAAAACCGCTGCAGCAAATGCCAGACATGTTGGTTCATTACATTCCCTGCAATTTGACTTATCGAGTAACTTCAAGATTTCCATGGGACTAGTTAGTCGGGACATTTGATATTCCTCCTCTTTTTCCAACCATGAGGGGGAGGCGGCCGACCCCTCTCTATCCGGCCGGACCGGCTTCTATCCAGAATGTGATGACACCTCAACCCTGTCATTTCACTCTGGGGACGGCCTGAACCTTCATCATGGTGGTTTTCCTTGGATTCAACGTGTCAAATGATAAGCGGAACAAACTGTTGGGGTTTGCTATCAGACGTACGGATGAAACAGAACACGAGCGATATTGGTTAAGAGGGTCGAAATATTTTAGGCTAAGCTTGATGGTCTCCTAAAAAGTCAGCAAATAGACGGCTTCGTAAAAAGTTCATATGCAAGTCCCGCCTACGGCGGGATTGAGGAATGAGGCGTACTTATTTCCCACTTGACGTGCTCCCCTTACACGGAGGCGGCAACTCGGGACCCGCATATCTGCAATTAGAAATAGCCGCTACAGCATCGTCGGGATCGACCAAAATCAACCGGAATTCATTCCCGAGTGCCTCAACGTAACGAGTCTGGCCGCCAAGTAAGGTGAAAGACAACTTACTTTCCCAAACGTAAACATCAAAAAATCCGTGGCAGGCCTCAATCTTGTACTCTCCGCTCGGGCGGTCGACAAAGAAGAAGCTTTGGGGCCAGGCCAGCAAACTGACTTTTTTTCCGTTCACCTTGAAACGAGCACCATCTCCGACGTCTTCCATCATATAGAAAAATATCCGCCCCTCACCGGCCTTCAGGGCCGGAATGCGGTCACGGATCAAGTTGTACCGAGGCCCGACTGCGCAGCCTGCGATACCGAGTGTGATGATTAAGAAGACTAATACCCTGGCTGTGACCG
>LGVF01227512.1_pt2 | contig 10835 bp, 11 predicted proteins | sample 469901 | NCBI WGS metagenome assembly LGVF01 (sample SAMN03893561, study PRJNA290197) | marine sediment metagenome | material: sediment; isolation source: combined push core samples #3730, #5133, and #5579 collected at Hydrate Ridge | place: Pacific Ocean: Hydrate Ridge | reverse complement strand
ATCAGCAACAGATTTCACCGCTGGTTAAGGCCGGGGATGCCTATGCCGCCTACGATAAGGGCCGCAAGGCGCTGGAAGCAGGTCAAACTGCTGAGGCTTTGACGTTGGCCGAACAGGCTCTAGCTGCCGAGCCGCGGGAGGCGCTGTTTCATTCCCTGCGTGGCGACGTGCGCTTCAAGCAGGGGCGTTATCAGGATGCGGTGGTTAACTACGACCGGGCGGTCGAGCGCAACGATGCCTATTTCCACTATTATCTGCAACGGGGCCTTGCGCTTCAGGAGCTAGGTCAGCGGGAGAGGGCGGTGGCGGATCTGGAATATAGCACCAAGCTGCTGCCAACGGCTCCGGCCCTTAACGCCCTCGGTAAATCGAGCCTGGCCCAGGGGAACCGAGAACAAGCCAAAAAGTATTTTTCCGCCGCTGCCGAATCCCGGTCGCAGCCCGGCCAGGAAGCGGCTGCTTCGTTGGTGCGTCTCGATCTGCCAGACAATCCGCAACGGTACCTGAAGGTCCGGTTCGGCCTCGATCATCGTAATTATCTGCTGGCTGAGGTAGTTAATGGCACTCCTCTGGCGGTGACAGATGTGGAAATAGTGGTGCTGATCATAGACTCCGCTGGCCATCGTCAGCAGATTCCAGTGCGACTTCCGGGACGAATCGGTTCGCGGCAGGCGGCTCGGGTGGCTACGGGTATCGGTCCCTTTGCCGACAGCAAGGACCTGCGCGGAGTGCAGGCGGCTGTCACCGGCGCCAGGATAGTCAAATAGACGGAAATTCAGGTAGTTTGCAGATGTAAGCTGAGGAGAAGGATGAAGTAAGAGAGTAGCGAAGGGGCGAACTGCGGTTTGCTCCTTTGCTATTTTAGGAGGCTTGCGAACGGAAAGCAGGTGCCGTTTTTGGCTGCGATTGTGGTTAGGAGGCTGTCGGGCTTGCCATGAGCCCACTGCAAAATCGCCTGATCGGCCCATATTCTCGACAATTTTCGCCAAATAGCTCTGCTATTCGCTCTCAAATTCTCGAAAATCTGGATTCTAACAGTCAGTTTTTCGTTTCGGCCCGTCAAGACCGACAGACTCCTAGGGCTTTTCGTCTTCAGCCCCATTGGGTTATACTGGTACCGTTACAGAGTTTTCCCACGCTTAGCCGAGGTAGTGAAACCGATGTCTTCTGAACAGCATTGTCCCATTCGCCGGGTTCTGGAAACGCTCAATAACGAAATTCTGCAGGGCAAAGAGCGGGCTTTGCGCCTGTCTTTTATTGCCCTGTTGGCCGGCGGTCACATCCTGCTGGAAGATCTGCCAGGGCTCGGCAAGACCACCCTGGCACTAGCCCTGTCTTCAGTCCTTGGTCTGTCCTTCGGCCGTATCCAGTGCACCAGCGATCTGCTACCGTCGGATATCACCGGCCTGTCCATTTATGATCGGGACAAGAGCCAGTTTCGCTTTGTCCAAGGACCAATCTTCAACAACATTCTGCTGGCCGACGAAATCAATCGAGCTATGCCCAAAACCCAGAGCGCTATGCTCGAAGCCATGGAAGAGCGGAGGGTGACGGTAGAAGGCACCACTCATCCCTTGCCCGACCCCTTTCTGGTCATTGCCACGCAGAACCCGGTGGAACAGATCGGCACCTTTCCTCTTCCAGAATCCCAACTTGACCGGTTTCTACTGGTCACCGGACTCGGCTATCCGCCGGAAAGTCTGGAAAAGGAGATTATCCGCAACGGCGGCATTCACGAGAAGATCCGCGATCTTGCGCCACTGCTTTCTCAAGAAGAACTACTGGCGGCTCGCAAGACCGTCAGCGAGGTGCAACTCGGTGACAAGCTGGTCGACTATATCTTCGCCCTGGTGGCCGCGACTCGCGACCATCCGTATATGATCTCCGGTCTGTCGACCCGCGGCGCCCTCAACCTGGCCGCTGCAGCCCGCGCCACCGCCTACTTGGAAGGCCGAGATTACGTCATTCCAGAGGATGTGCAGCTGTTGACGGTGCCGGTCGGTGCTCATCGGCTGATCCTGCGAGCCGAACACGAAATCCTGAACAAAGCGGAGGTGCTGCAATCGATCGTCGACAGCGTACCGGTGCCCCGCGCCTGAAGCTCAGCTGGGCCGGGGGGATTTATATTTTGCTGACCCTGCTGCTCGGTTTCGGCGCCGTTAATACCGGCAATAACTTGATGTATCTGTTGGTGTCGGCATTGCTTGGCTTTATGGCGGTGTCGGGCTGGCTGGGGCGTAACAACCTGGCTCGGCTGCAGCTTGAGGTGCAACTGCCGGAAGAAATTTACGACGGAGTGGAAACCCTGGTCTCGGTGCGGTTGCACAACCGGCAGCGCTGGTTACCCGCCTGTCTGCTGCAGGTCAACTTTGAAGGTAGCCAGGCTGGCTGCTCACTGTTGGCCCGGGGGGAGCGGGTAAGGCTGTCCTTGGCAGTGACCTTTCGCGGTCGCGGAGTCCGGCAGCTGCAGGCCATTCGCGTCAGCTCCACCTTTCCGATCAATTTTTTCGTCCGCTCCCTGGCTCTGCCGGTTTTAAAAGAGATTCTGGTCTTTCCCTGTCCGAGGCCGGTGCCGCTGCCTGCTGCAGTAAAGCTGGGCTCTGTTCAGGGCAATCTGGCGGCAGACAAGGGTTATGAGGGCGACTTAACCCGCATCGACGACTACCGCGGCGGCGAACCCCTGAAGCTGATTCACTGGAAGATGTCGGCTAGACAGGATCAACTCAAGGTCAAGGAGCTGTCCTCGCTCGCCGCTCCGCCGCTGGTCATCGATCCACTCCGGCTTTCCGGCAAAAACCTTGAAGAACGTCTCGCTGGCGCCTGTTGGTTGGTCAAGACCATTGGCCGCAGCGGTCGTAGCGTCGGCCTGCAGCTCGAAAGCGGGCGCATTCCGCCGGCCTGTGGCCGGCAACATCAACTGCGTCTACTCGGCGCTTTGGCACGCTATGGTATCGATACGCACCCTGCTTAATCTCTTCACTTACGCCGCCTGCGTGTTTGGTGTGCTGCCCCTGTACGCCTTTCTTGAGCTGCCGGCTCAGATACTCTTTCCGGCGGCGCTGCTGACGGGCTTCGTCTGTGACCGGCGGCTGCGCTACTTTCTTGGCCCGTTTTCAGCCACCCTGCTGTCCCTGTTGCCCTTTGTCTTCTACGGACTCAGTTTGAGCCTGGCCAATGTGGTCGAACCGGCAGTCAACGTTCTGGTGCTGCTGTTGGCCATGCGGCTGCTGACTGAAAAACGCCCCCGTAATTATCTGCAAATCTTTGTCTTGGCTATCTTTATCCTAGCCGGTTCGTCGTTGCTGACTCTCAACATGTTGTTTTTGCCAGTTTTGGTGCTTCAGGTGGTGAGTGTCACCGTGGGGCTGGTATTGCTGACTTTTCATGCCAGTGATCAGCAGTTGCAGTTGCCGGTAAACAGGCTGCGGCCCTTATTTACTGCGAGTCTTGTGTTGCCGGCTGGCTCGCTGCTGTTGATGTTGGTATTTTTTGTTGTCCTGCCGCGGACTCAATATCCCTTATGGAACTTTCTCAATCCAGGTCAAACTGCCTTGAGCGGTTTTAGCGAAAAGGTGCGGCCTGGAGCCTTTGTTCGCAATGCGGGGTCCAGGACTCCTGTTTTTCGTGTAGAAAGCGATCCACTCGGAGTGCAAGATCTCTATTGGCGCGGCGTTGTGTTGAATGTGGTCGAAGGAAGCAGTTGGCGGCGTATCGCGCCGCCTCAACAGGAGAAATCCCGCTTGTCGGGTGGGCGGCAGGTAGCGCAGATCATCTATCCAGAAGCAAGGGATGACGGTTATCTGTTTGGTCTCGATCCGGTGGAACAGCTCAGCGGACTGCGAGTGCGCAGCAGCGCCGATATCGTTTATCGACTGGGCCGCTCTCGCAAGAAGGCGGGAAGTTATCGTGCCGTCAGTCGCGTCGGTGGCCATCTCAAGGCTCAGTGGGTTGATCGCGATTTTTATCTGCAGCTGCCAGCGGATATTTCCTCTCGGCTGCGAGCTACCGCCAGCGAGTTGGCGCAGGGGGGTGACAAGGCCGCCGGCAAAATCGCGCGCACCGAGGAGTTTTTTCGGCGGCAGCAGCTGGTCTATGCTACCAATAATCTGCCCGGGCCGGATCGCCCTCTGGAGGAATTTCTGTTCGAAAATAAGCGGGGCTATTGCGAGTTTTTCGCTAGCTCCTTTGCTTTGCTGTTGCGCCTCGAAGGAGTGCCGGTCCGATTGGTCGGCGGTTACCTTGGTGGCCGTCGCAACGACTTGGCCGGTTATTACAGTGTTACCGAGGATATGGCCCATGTCTGGGTCGAGGCCCTGGATGATGGTGTCTGGCGGCGCATCGATCCAAGCCGGCTAGCCGTTAATGCCGCCAGTGCCTCTTTTGCCGGACGGGGCAATCCTCTGAGCTGGGGGCGGCGTGTGTTCGATGCGGCTGACTATTACTGGACCCGGGCGGTGATCTCCTATGACCTGAGTAAGCAGCTGGAGTTGGCCAGAGGGGCAACTTTTAAATTGCGGGATATGTCATTCGGCCGAGGTCTTTTCAGAAGGGTCGCTTGGCTGCTGGGCGTCGTTGGCGGGCTGCTCGCTGTGGTCAGGCTGCTGCGCCGCTGGATCATGCCGGTGGAAGAGCGTCTGCTGCAGCGCTTTTTGCGGCTACTGAAGCGGCGCTTAGCTGGGGAGCAGATACCTGCCAGTGCGGGATTGCAAACCCTCGCCGATCGGACCGGCGATGCCCGCATGCGGGAGTTCGCCGCGATCTACGGCGGCGCAGTCTATCGGGACCGGGTTTTGGATTCCACTGAGCGAGCGCGGCTACGCTACCTGCTGCGGCAAGTGCGTCGCTGCTGATCATAGACTGTGGGCCAGGTGCGATGATGGGTCTTTGGGCGGGGCAGGGTAGCGGGCAGGGAGTGTGTGGCGGGGAATTGAAACCGGGACAGGCTGGTAGGATACCGCAACCGCTTGAGAGTCGGTTCGCGCTGCTGTCAGGACCTGACCCGGTGAGATCTTATTTACGTGGTCCCTTGCCGGCCGGTTTGCGACGGCTCTCGGTGGATGACTTGCGCCGGGGCTTGTTTTGTTCGGGGTCAGCTGTTGATTCTCTTGGTTTTTTGGGCAGCGCTTCGGTAACGCTGATGACCCGGTTGATGAGCAGGGCACCGTCGAGGGTGACGATGGCGTCTTTTGCCTCGGCCGCATTGGCCATCTGCACAAAGGCCGTGCCTCGGAACAGTCCGGTGCGAGGGTCATTGAGCAGGCGCACCGATTTTACTGTGCCCGATACTGAAAAAAGATTACGGAGGTCGTCTTCCGTGGCTTCAAAAGAAATGTTCGCTACATATACGTCTCGTGCCATGATCGATCCTTTGCTGCATTAAGTTGGTGCGGGTAAAGGGCTGCCGAAATCGAAGGTCAGGGGCGCCCGTGCAAGTATGCGCAAGTCTAGCACATCGTCCGATTAAAAGCATGATGGCGTCGCAAAAAGTCCGTCCTACTGCGTTACGGCGTTTTTTCAGGACCTCGACATATTAGATGTATGCCCTCACCCCTGAAAAAACACCAGGCCTTGTAGGACGAAATTTTTGCTTAGCCATTCTATAAGTTTTTGTGAATGCATCAAGGGTTGTAGGTCAGCGTAAGGGGTCGAACAGGTACTCCAGGCCATTGAGTTTGATTTCGTAAACGGTCTGCAGCATACGGCCGAGTTTGCCTTTAGGAAAACCCTGCTGAGAGAACCAGACCACATAAGGTTCGGGCAGGTCGATGAGTCGTTGTCCCTGGTGCTTGCCAAAGGGCATGCGCATGGCCGCCAGTTCGAGGAGCAACTCGGAATCGATGGACACCAGTTCACTCAAAATGTCTCCAGGCGTTTGAGTTGAGTTTCAAAGATCTCAAGGGTTTTGGCTCTTTTCAATTGCTCGAGGATCGTTTTGCAACCTGCATCGTGCAAATAGGGCAACAGGCTGCGCAGTTTGGCCAGTACTTGGGCCTGACCGCAGTAACGTTTTTGGTAGCGGGGCAGTAGTTCGCTCAGCAGATGACCCAGACCCTTCCTCAGTTCATCGGCAGACGGTGAGCTTGGCGCTTGACCCCGCAGACGCTTGAAGAGCAGGGGATCCGCCAGGGCGCCTCGGCCGAGCATCAAACCGGCAGCTTTGGTGGTGGCCAATAGCTGTTGACCCTGCGCAGCGGTAATGATATCGCCGTTGGCAATGATCGGCAGTTGGCTGCACTGCACCGCTTTAGCGGTTATGGTATGATCGGCGCTGCCACGATAGTGCTGAATGACGGTACGAGGATGCAGAATCAAGAAGTCGACCCCGGAAGCTTCCATGGGAGACAGCAACTCAAAGAGTTGCTGTGGGTGATCGTAGCCGGCCCGCAGTTTGACGGACAGGCTGCCCGTTACCACCTTGCGCAGGGCAGCGAGCAGAGGTGGAATCTGTGCCAGCTGACTCAGCAATTCGCCACCGATTGCGCTGCTGGTGGTGCGGCCGAAGGGACAGCCCAGGTTGAGATTGATGTGCTCGACTCCGGCATCCTGCAGGGCCCGGGCTGCTTCGGCCAATAGCTCCGGTTGGTGGCCGATCAACTGGGCGACCAGCGGAACCCCGCCTTCATGGGGGGCAACATCCTGCAACTGAGCAGGGCGCAGGGCTTTGCGCTTGCCGCCGGCTACGCGGATAAACTCGCTGAACACCACATCGGGCCGTACCCAGTCGATGAACAGGTCGCGCAGCTCTCGGTTGCTGAGACCCTGCATGGGAGCCAGTATTAAGGGCTTGGTGTTCGGTCGCCAGGGGAGGGACGAATCGGTGACGGTGGTTTCAATAGCAGCGGGCAAGGATATTCTTTCTGTCGGACCGGTAAAGAGGATGAGAAACAACAGTGGCAGTTAAAGGCAAAAATGGGCATGCTGTCAAGCTATGAGTTTTGCGAGTGCATCAAGCTTTATCGAAGGGAAGGTCCGTGGCAGAATTGAGTGGCGAGTGTAGCGACGGGGTGGTGGTCCTCGACTTCGAAACGAGTGGTATGTCCCCTGAGCGGGGCGATCGTGCCATTGAGATCGGCGCCGTGCGTCTGGTCGACGATCAGATCGTTGATCGCTTTCAAAGCCTAATGAATGCCGGTCGCTGGATCGATCCATTTATCGAAGATCTGGCCGGCATCAGTAATTCTATGGTGCAGGAGGCGCCGCCGGCAGCGGAGGTGATGTCCCAATTCTTCCGTTTTATCGGTAATTCACCCTTGGTGGCGCACAACGCCGCTTTCGACCGGCGATTTCTCGATGCGGAGCTGGCTCTCATCGGCTTGAGGCGGCAGCAGGATATCGCCTGTTCCTTGTTGGTGGCCCGGCGCCTCTATCCTGCGGCCCCTAACCATAGACTGCAAACCCTGATTCATTACCATGGTCTGCCGACCAGCGGTACGTTTCATCGAGCCTTGGCTGATGCCGAAATGACCGCCCATCTGTGGCGACAAATGGGGTATGATGTAGCTTCGACCTACGGATGTGGCCCGGTACCCTTTGAGGTGCTGCAGGGCCTGGCTCGGGTCAGTAAAAAACAGGCTGCGACCTATCTGCAGCGACATGCTGCGGGCCTGGCATAAAAGGGCCGACTAGACCAAGTTCAGTTAACCGCCCGCTCGCTTTGCTCACTCAAGGTCGCAGAGAGCGCAGAGAAAATACAGAATTAATGGAAGATTCTTTTCAGTGACTTATGTGCCTTCCGTGGACAAGAAGAGTTTGAGGACTAAGTCTTGGTTTTAATCAGGAACTGTTTTTTGCCTTTCTTTGCGGGCTCGGCGTTCTCTGCGGTCATTGCTTTTTGATTTATTGTAGAGCGGATAAACTAAATAACTAAGGAGGAACCCGATGCCAAACGCTCATGTTCGTCATATCATGGTCGCCACCGAGGAAGCCTGCACGGAGCTTAAAGCCCAGCTGGATACTGGTGAGGATTTTGCGGCCTGCGCCACCAAACATTCCAAGTGCCCCACCGGGCGTCGTGGCGGCAATTTGGGGGTGATCAAGCCCGGTCAACTGGTTGAGGAAGTCGATGCAGTGGTCTTCAGCGGCGAAATCCGCAAGATACACGGACCGGTAAAATCAAAGTTCGGCTACCATCTGGTTCAGGTTTTGAGCCGTATCGATTGATGAAGGTCTGTATCCCGGCACCGCTCACTATTGCTGCCGGATGAAGATTGTCGCTCTGTTCTGCCATGACCTACGAACGCCTTGTGCAAGACCACAGGCTTTTCCCCTGTGGTCTTGCATTTACTGAATGGCGGAGGGCAGGTGTGGGTTAGCAAAGATGTCGCAAGCCTATAAGTTTTTGCGAATACTTCAAACATTGACAAACATTAGATGCTCTGGCCAAAAGATTCATTGCCGGCCCGATCACAAACGGAATGTATAACTCATGACTGATAAACAGCACCCCTTTCAGGCCCTTTCTCCGTCCTTTATTATGGATGCGGTGGAAAGTTGCGGTTATGTCTGCGATTGCCGCACCCTGACTCTGAACAGCTACGAAAACCGGGTTTATCAGGTCGGCCTCGAAGAGGGGGCGCCTTTGATTGCCAAGTTTTATCGTCCCGAGCGCTGGAGTGCCGAGCAGATTCTTGAGGAACACCAGTTCTGTTTTGAATTGGTTGAGCATGAGCTGCCGGTTGTAGCTCCTCTGGTCAATGACCAAGGCGAAAGCCTATTTGTTCATGGTCCGTTTCGTTTTGCCCTGTATCCACGCCAGGGCGGCCACGCCCCGGAACTGGATAACTTAGACAACCTGCTGATCCTCGGCCGTCTGCTGGGGCGTATTCACAGTGTCGGCGCTCTGAGGCCCTTTCAGCATCGGCCCTGTCTTGATAGCCAAAGCTTCGGTCACGACAGCGTTACTCTGATCAGCGAAAGCTTCGTGCCCCCGGAGACCAAGGCCAATTACGATGCCCTGACCACCGATCTGCTGCAGGCCATCGAGGCGATCTTTGCCGACACCACCGACCTGCGTTATTTGCGGGCGCACGGCGATTGCCATAGCGGCAATATTCTCTGGCGCGACGCGGCCCCTCATTTTGTCGATTTTGACGACGCTCGCATGGCTCCCGCCATTCAGGATCTGTGGATGATGCTCTCTGGTGATCGGGGCCGTCAACATGCCCAGTTGGCGGAGTTGGTGGAAGGCTATAACGAGTTTTGCGATTTTCAACCCCGCGAACTGCGATTGATCGAGGCCCTGCGTTCGCTGCGCATGCTGTATTTCTGCGCCTGGTTGGCAAGGCGTTGGAACGACCCAACCTTTCCACATCACTTTTCCTGGTTCAATACCCCCCGTTACTGGGGCGATCACATCCTTGAGCTGCGGGAACAGATTGCTGCCCTTAACGAGCCCCTGCTGCAACTGGCCTAAAAAATCACTGTCATGGATATCATTGCTCAGGAAATTATTCGCCATTTGCCAATGGCCGGGGAGAGTCGCCGCCTGTTTCACGGTCGCGGTCATTGCTTTGCTGGATTCGACGATCTGGTCATCGACTACTATTCACCGATAGTGCTGATAATGCTCTACCGGGAGCGGCCGCAGGACTGGCTGAAGGAATTGACCGAATTGTTACTGACGGCGTTGCCCGCTGTGCCACAAGGTATCTTGCTGCAGGAACGTTTTCGGCCGGGGGCGCCGAGCCGGCTGCTATACGGTGCTCTGCCCGAAGAGGTCGATGCGCAGGAAGATGGACTGCGGTACCGGCTGCGTCTGGGTGACGCACAGAATGTCGGTTTTTTCCCCGATATGGCGGTGGGAAGGCGGTTGCTGCGGGAGAAGGCAAAAGATAAACGGGTACTCAACCTGTTTGCCTACAGTTGTTCCTTTTCAGTCGCGGCTTTGGTTGGTGGTGCCGAGCAGGTGGTCAACCTTGACATGAATCGGGGGGCTTTGGAATTGGGGCGCCTCAATCATAGCCTCAACAATATCGATCTGCGCCAGACGAGCTTTTTGCCGATGGAGCTGTTTCGCAGCTTCGGACGTTTAAGACACTGTGGGCCCTTTGATTTAATCGTATGTGATCCCCCCGCTAGTCAGGGTAAGAGTTTTACCGCTGAGCGTCACTGGCCGAAGTTGATCCGTCGCCTGCCAGAACTGCTTGCTCCTCATGGTGAGGTGCTGGCGTGTTTGAGTACTCCGACCATGACCATCACTCAGCTACAGCAGATGTTTTTCGAGATGCTGCCAGCCGCCCACCTAGTTGAGCGCCACACCTCTAATAAAGACTTTCCTGAAGCCGATAGTGAACGTGGTACCTCGGTGTTGCACTATCGTTTGAATTAAACCCTTCCCTTTGGCTGTCGCCCTCGGTTTTTTGTTGATAACATCAGTTGTAACGGTTGAGGCATTCGCAAAAACTTAGAGGATGGCTAAGCAAAATTTTTGTCCTACAAGGCCTGGTGTTTTTTCAGGGGTGAAGGCATACATTTAGTATGTCGAGGTCCTGAAAAAACATCGTAACGCCGTAGATACTCTGTTCCACGGCAAACCATTTTTGAGAAATATGGCTCTTTATCAGGCGGCCATNNTTTCCTAGCTTTCGTATCCGGCACATGAAGCTGCGGTTGCCTGGCGTGCCGGTAATAGGGTTGCGACGATGATCGTCGGTCAGGCTGTTAAGGTTGGCAGCCGGCTCGGTCTCCCCCCATCCCCAAGCAATGCGTACCATGCCCGGCTTTATGTCCTGACTGATTTGCCCTTCCAGGGTTATTTTTCCTCGGGGGCTGGTTATCTCGATTTGGTCGCCGTTGCCGATGCCTAGGGGGCCTGCGTCGTCGGGGTGAATGTCGAC
>LGVF01012235.1_pt1 | contig 10849 bp, 6 predicted proteins | sample 469901 | NCBI WGS metagenome assembly LGVF01 (sample SAMN03893561, study PRJNA290197) | marine sediment metagenome | material: sediment; isolation source: combined push core samples #3730, #5133, and #5579 collected at Hydrate Ridge | place: Pacific Ocean: Hydrate Ridge | reverse complement strand
TGCATAGTTGCGGAAGTTATTTCGTCCCCGTTCCTTAGCAAGGTTGCAAGCTCTACTGATATCAGTTTAACAGCATCTCAGCCAAAAGCAAGGGCGTTTGCGCAGCCATACAGCCATGGAAGCATGGGGTTATATTAGTGCTCACGTAGCGGGGCGGAGAGGGTATTTGCGGAAAGTATCGCGTAATTATCGGAGATGGAAATCCCGCTCACCATCTTTCAAGCAGGACTCTTCTCTTATCCTTTTCCAGCAATACAGTTGCGCAACTCTCCCAGTCAATATCCATCACCCGGTTATATTTTTCATCAAAGGGGTGCTTGGGATGGACTGATTCGATGAGTTTTTTCGCCTCCTTTATTTCTCCGTTGGCAACATCAATCCAGACATCCTCCAGAATATCAGGGATCTGACCAAACAGGCCGTGTATGTCTTCCAGACGGCTGGAAAGAAGCTCATGCACCCGGTCTTCCACCGATCCCTGGTACCGCATATTATAGACGAATATTTCATCAAGGGCCTGGCCGATTCGTTGAATACGTCCCTTTCTTTGCTCCAGGCGGGTCGGATTCCATGGTAGGTCGAGATTAATCAGTGTTCCCAGTCGCTGCAGATTCAACCCTTCACTGGCAGCATCCGTACCAAGCAGCAGACGAATTTCCCCTGTGCTGACCTTGAGTTTCAGTTCATCCCGTGAAATCCTGTTGAAGATACCCGCCAGCATGGTCCCGGAATTAGCTCCACCCGCATAAACGCCGATAGCCTCATCATTCAAATCCGAGGATAATTGTTTGGCAAGCCACCAGATGGAATCAAAATACTGAGAGAATATTATACAGCCCATATTCAGCCAGCCTTGCCCCACAAGATACTCTTCCACCTTCTGATATTTCGGATCCCTGTCCTGGCTGGCATCAAGGGCTTTCAAGCAACGACTCAGTTGAGACCGTTCAGCGCCGGTCATATTCTTCATGTTCTCCCGATCTGCACTCACAACCACATCATCTTCCTCTTCAAAAAGTGAGGCATTGACGATGTTCTTTTCATCTCCCCATTCATTAAGCATCTTCTCTGTAGTTTGCCGTCCGGCATAAATGGTACTGCCAATACGTCTGAGCAGGAGAGTTTTCAAAAAGCCCGCCCCTTTGACTCTCTCGCTCAGCAAGCTGCAGAACTCCTCCGCGGCCTGATATGCATCCTGGAGATAGGGCGGCAGGATGACTGCTTCATCCGGCCCTTCCCCGAAAAGTTTAACCCGCACCGGTTTCAAATACGGTTCGCCGGTAGCAGGATCTATTGTCTCTTCAAGAAATTCCCTGGTACGCCTGACAATGTGGCAAATAAAGGGATTATGCTCTCTGCCGAACTCCGGAATGACATTCTTTAGACGGGTTATTTCCGGCGGCCTCAAATATTCAAGGCTATCACCGGCAGCCACAAAATCGGTATCTTTAAGACCAAGTTTTCTCCGCAATAATTTAAAGTCAGTGCTCTCTGAAGCAGGGGGCATGGGGTTCCTGACCCAGCGCCATGCCTCTCCAAGCTCTTCGGGAATTTCCGTTTCGCCCATGACAACGGGAATAGCCCTGTGGGGCTTATGCCATTCACTCCATTCGGTCCCGAGAACCATATCGTTTCCAGTGGCCAGAATATTGAGCAGGTCCCAGGCCTCAATGGGATGCAGCTGCACCGGAGTTGCAGTGGCAAGCAGCAGGCTTTTGGTCCGGGGACTGATTTCCCAAAGGAAACGCATCAGGTTGTTCGGATCAGCCTTTTCAAAAATAGCCTGATCATTTACCTTGCGGCGGCGGGCACGGTGCGCCTCATCCACGATAATGCATTCAAACCGCATCTGCTTCAGGTAATAAGCAACCTCGGAACCGGAGGTGATAAGCCCCTGGGACATGATGCCGATGCGTCTGGGGCATTTCTTGATAGACTCCGGCCCGGTTGAGGGGTACACAATCCCCTGCTCATCAACCCATTCCCGGATGGTCCATACAGCCGAGGGCACACCAAGCAGGTCTCGCAATTCATCCTGCCACTGCAGGGTTAAGGGCTTGGGCACAATAACCAGAGCCGGTTTGTCGCCCTGTAACACCATGAGCATGGCGCTTAATGCCAGTTGCACTGTCTTGCCAAGGCCAACCTGGTCTGCCAGGATAAAACGGGCGCCGCCGATTTTGTGGGCATCAAAGGCCAGCTTGATAAAGTATTTCTGGTGGGCCCATAATCCATATTCTTTGCGATAAACCGGCGTCTCAACCACACCGGCTGCCGGATCGGTTTCCGGGGTATGCTTCCATTCATCAACCTGCACCTCTACCCGCTGTGACAGGCGCTGAATATCCTTGATGACAAAATCGCTTAACTGGATCGCATCCAGGTGGTTCCAGAGTGATTCAAACTCCTCCTGGACCCAGCAAACAGCCTCTTCTGAATCATCTTCCCAGACCAGCTCATAATTGAGTTTCCAGGCGGTAAGGCTTTCATTGGCGCTGCCCATGAAACAGGTTTTTCGGCCATCTTGATAGCCAATCACTCCGGCCTTGCCATGGATCAGGCCAAAGGTCTTGTCCGGCAACACCCTGACTTCCATCTTACCGCTGATCAGCAGATCAAAGAGTCGACCAAATCGATCTTTACTTCCTCTGCCAAGTTTTTCCGGCTCCCCGGCACACCATGATTTTCGCAGGGCATGCTGGGCGGCCTTGGCAGTACTAACATCACGCTGGTCAATATCGGAATTACAGACAACCCTGATTTTTCCATCCAGTGACTCAAGCTGTTCACCTGCTACTTCCAGTAAAGAAGACCTGAAAAAACCGGCAATACGGTCATAGGAAACCGCTCTCTTGAGCCTGTCCTTGATAAATGATGCATCAAGCGGTTGGCGGCGGGATGAGAAGCGGGAGATCATTTACAATCTGCCCTCATGGTCGTTTTCCACCGCACCGGATAGACGCTGGGCGGCATCGGCGTCTTTTTCCCAGTGGGTCATGTGGGAGATGTGGGCAAGGGCGGCAAGGTAGTTCAGCATGGCGACAATCTGTTTACGCTGCTCCCAGTAGGTCGGCGCTTCCTCGCGCAGCCAGTTCAGGCCCTGTCTGGCATCATCTGTGCGCACGGTCTCGTGGATGGCAAAGAGAATATTGCGCAGGGTGGTTGAGCCGAACTCTCCATTGCCCAGGACTGTTTTTTTGAATTCACTACCGGTCTTAAAGCGGACAGCATTGGCCCTGGCCTGATGATAGAGACTGGTATAGTCCCGCACCCCAAAACCCTTGGCCAGCTCCTGGTACGCGCCGGACCGTGCCTCCATGTGTTTCTCCAGTTCAAGGCCCTTGAGGTAGAGCCTTTCTGCGGCAGACAGGACTTTCCAGTAGCACTGTTCAAGTCCTTTGGGGACCAGGTGGTCGGATGCTATCTCCACGGCCCGGTCAATGACCTNNCGGTCAATGACCTGTTCAAAGGCGGACTTTTCACCGGTCTGCCGCTGCCGGAAGAGTTCATGTGTGATATCATGGCCTTCAATTTCACCATACCCGGTAAGCACCCGCAGGGCAGCGGCATAGGCGGCCAACTGGTAATCGGTGTCAGCGAAATTTGGATCTTCCCTGTCATCCAGGGCCAGCATCTGGTCAAGCTGATGCCGGACTTCGTCCTCGATCTCCGGATAGAGTTCATCAAGAAAGGCTTTTGCATTGTCGGTTCGTTTGCGGAGAACGAGGAGGACGGTGCCCTGGACGTAGTTGCCTTTTTTGGTTCCCGACGTTGTCTCGGTTGCGATAGTCCAAGCTGCAGTGGCTTTGAGGCCAGCGGCCCATAAAATCATGGCCAAATCAGCCCATACCGAGGCATTTTGATGAGTGAACATGACAAGTTGCAGACCATTGTCCGGCATGTAGTTGGCGAGGTTGGCGTAGCAATCAACCATAGAGTGTTTAAAATTTTGGCCGGATCCCCGAACAGCAAGAGATTTTTTGGTATCGGTATACCAATCTGGAAAACCTTTCTGAATATGCTTTTCGTGCCATGCTAAAAAAAATTGGGTTAATTCATGATAATTGATGGCATCTGCATATGGAGGATCTGTAATCCATATGTCATTATTTATAGTTAGTTGTCGAGTATCAATTGTTTGCACACTACTGTTTACTTTTAAAGGATAACTTGGATACTTGCATTTGATGATTTTTTCAAGTGTCAACAAGCTTCGAGCTGGAGGATTTAGAATAGTATTTAAAGCTTGATTATAAAAGACATGGTCTGATGCCCCAATTCCACCAGATTTTGCCATATCGCTGCGCCACATACAAAGCCTTGAGTTGAAATCACCCAAATACGGCGCAACAATAAACCGTGCTAAATTTATAGATAATTCGTTTTCTATATGAATCAGCCGTTCAAGCACCAACCCATTCACCAACAACTGCCTCGGATTAAACAAATGATGCCAATGGGTCCAACCTCGTTCACGAATTGGCTGATCAGTATTGTAACCCCGTTCAATCACCCGGCTCGGAATAAAGCCCTTCTCCTGCCAGGCAACAAAACGCTCCTTGAGCAAGAATAGGACCTTCTCTTCCCTTGCCCGGTCATCTTCATCCACTGAGCAGTAATGACGGCGAATTTTCTCCACCGGTTCGCCCTGGCGGTTTTCCTCCAAATATGTCTCCACCCACCGGACACAGTAGAGCCGCTCCTGGAATACATCATCGGGTCGCGGCACAATGTCATCGTTTTCCCAGAGCCGCAGACCATAGACTGTTTTACCATCCACCCTGCGGTCACCGCGGATGGAGGCTATGGAAAATGTTTCACCGGTCTCCGGGCAGACCATCCTGCTATTTTGCACGGTCCCCTTTTTCGCCCTGGCCAAGGTCTCTTTATCCGCATTAGTGACAATCTCAATATCATAACCCTGGCGGGCATCATTACGCTTCAGCGCCGCACAAACCTTATTCTTTTCACTGAGAATCCAGGATGGGGCCAGGGGAAGCATCAGTCCGCTGGCCGGACACCTTGCCTCCACGCAGTAGAGATATGCATCGGCCCGCCAACCTTTGTCGTTATGTTCAATACCCCACTCAGTTATCTGTTTATCTGCCGCCTCAAAGGCTGTCTGCTGGGCCACCTGTACCTGTTTCTGCACCTCTTCACCACCGCCGATAAGATGAATGGAGGCCCAGGTCAGGAGGGCTGCAACCGGGTTTAGATCAGAGCCATACGCCTCACAACCAAGCCGGGCTGCCTCAAACGGAATCGAGCCGCCACCGCAAAACGCATCTCCCACCCTTGGCACATGGCCGAACCGGCGTGTGCCAAGTTCTGAAACAAGCCCCTGCAGACCGGCAGCATTGGTACCGAGATGCTTATTGATCTCCTGCCATGCCTTTCTGTCCGGCCCCTCAATCTGTTCCGGCCGGTCGCAGAAGGTCAGCTTTTCATCGTAGGACATACGGTCAAAGACCCTATGCAGCGCCTCTTCCTTTTCTTTCGCGCTTAGACCTGTTGACCAAATCCGTTTTGCTTTTCCTTTACTGTCATAGATCAGGTCTTCCCACTCTTCCTCAGTCAAATGGACCTGCAACACCTTGGCCGGGATGGATTTTGACCGCCTTTGCCACAGACCGACATCGTCCATGGTCATAATCTTGAGAAATATCTCCCGGTCCTTTTCCGGATCACCGGAAACCGGCATCAGCATACCGATAATGGCGGCCCGCACCAGAACCAGAGGTTTCCTGCCCCACCATTTTCCAAGACTGGTCAGGGTCTGACTGGCGCCGGCCTTTCTCTCTTTATAGCTCTCCTTAGAAACCTTGGAGACCGGGAACTGCTCTTCTATGAATGACTGGGCGGTGGCCAGCGGGCAGTCGGCGGTGGGCAGTGATTTTTTTGCTTTTTTCTTTTGTTCCATTTATATCAAACCGTTATAACTATTCGAAGGAGCAGTAGACCCATTCAAGCTGTTGAGCATGGGCAAATTGTGATAAGGGTAAATCAATTCTTTCCATAATAATTCTCCCAAGGCTGACTTCACTGCCCTCTGCCTACTGCAGCAACCCAAACAATCCACCAATCTGCCGTCTGCGCACCGCTGACTGCCCACTCTCCGAAACAGGATTCTCTGTCAGAGCAAAACGCACCGCCTTGCGCCAGCCTTTGCCTTTACCATTTACAGCATGTCCGGTGGAGGCATTGGTCATGGTGTAGAGCCACCAGCGCTCTTCCGGAACAAGGCCCAACCAGTTTCTGATAGCGGTACTGATCAGAAAGGGATCACACTCCTCAATGGCCCAGGCCAGGAGAACCAGCTCCTTGCCCAGGGAGCGCTCCACCGGGATCTGCCCTTTTTTGAGCCAGTTGCCGGTCTTGATCCCCATACCCCGGAGACGACGGTTAAACTCCGCCTTGACCTCTTCGGCAATCTCGTCCCAGAAACGGCGTGAAAGGATCACCTTTAGCTGGGCATTCTCATCATTGAAACTGATTGGAATTTTCTCTCCTTTATCCGGTTGTTTCCACCTAAAATGCTCGGAAATAAGTACGTCAGCCTTTTGCGCCCGGGATTTTGGCACGGTGACCAGAAAAAAATGCTCATTTTGCTCCGGTATAAAGCCAAAGCCGAGAGCACTTTTTTTTATAGACAGTGCGCTCTTTTTCCTAATCATCTTTCCCCGGCCTGTTCAAGTGCGAATTCCACAACCTGTTTGCTGAGCCAGATACCGTTTTTCTGCATTCGCTCAACAGCATCTCGTACAACAACCGGAATACCATGTTGTTTGGCTTTCAGTAACACCCCTATAGAACCTGTCAGTTGCAGTTTATTTAACCGGGCGATACGCCGTCCCACAGCCTCATCTATGCAAACAGTAGAAATGTTTTGTTCAATGGCAAGTTGAATAACAGATGCCTCTCCTTCATCCAGGCTATTTTTTAAAAAGTCTGAAACAGGTTGCTTGCTTGTATATTTGGTCAACCATGATGCTCTATTAAATTGCCGGACACCAAAACTGTTTCTACCGCCAGCTTCAATTTCCCGGCAAACTTCCAAAGGGACAAGAACGTTTCTGTATAATCTTTGTAAAATTGATAGATCATCGAAAGCGGAAATGATGGCCAATATTGGGCCGGTATTAATAACAATGCGCTTTCTGTCAGGCATTTTCCAGATCCTTTTTCAGCTCATCAACTGAAAGATCTATCGCTGCAACGCCATAACCTCTCAATAAAAATAGAAAATCCTTTCGACTGATTCCCAATAATGAAGCTGCCATCCCTGAAGAAAGTCGTTTCATCTCAAAAAGTTTAACGGCCATAGCGGTTAAGGCTTCCTGTTCAAATTGTTCTCTGGTTGCCTGCAAAGCATCAGGAATTGTTTCCGGATAAGAAATTATCATTTCCAAAGCCATTTTACACCCCCAAGGAATTTATTTCCTGCCAGTGCTTACTGATTAATCTCACCGGGCTGGAGCTTACGCCTGGCCTCGGCAATCCAGTCAAGCAACTGTTGGCCCTTATCAAACTGTAAACGCTCAATGGTCAAAAAAACCTGGCTGCCGTTCATGACATTTTGAAACTGTTTGACCAACTTCTCAAAATCTTCGCCTTGCAGACCATACGATTCCGCGCCGGAGTAACTGATGTCTTGACTGTCGTCATTTGCCTGAATATCAATTGTTACACCGTACGCNNGAGTGATGGCGACACCATGTTACCGGTTGGCCGGGATCAATTTTAACCTCTTTGGTGATATGCTCTTTGACGTTTATTTTTTCCTGAGCCGAGGTCACCCCGTCCTGCTGGGCGATTGCCAAAACAAAAGGGCACTCCTCGGTGATAGGAAAAGGCCCGGCATAAGCTGCACCAAAGCCTTTGGGGTCAGAACCGTCTGTTGTGTATCGAATATTTCCCCTGGGATAGGCCTTGAGTTCAACCATCCAGTCATCACCTTGCTGGTAGACTCTATACTTGAGGTTGATGGAGTTCTTCCACCTCTCGGATGGCCCGGTGCTGTGTTCGTCTGTCGAATCAACACAGAGGAAGGCAAGTTGCAGCTCACGAGTCTTAAAATTATTAAGTGAATCTATTCTGCCGGAGGCTGTTGTTGGTTGATTATCTCCGGTCTCGTAATAGACCGCATCCCCATAGACCGGAGTTATTTTCAAAGAAACCTCTCCGGTGGTTTCATCACGGCTGAGACGCTGTATTCGCACTTCGGTATCAGACGGCGGGAATGGGCCTTTATTGATATAGCCGCCTTCGTCACGCCAGCGGTCCTGAGTGATTGCCGTGTTTTTCAAAGTCTCCAAGGCATCGGTGCGGTGAAACTGCCAGGTGGTAAGAGTAGCGGCCCTTCGCTTGATCTCAGACCATTGGGCGCTTTGCTGGCCGCCAAACAAACGTGCTTCACATTTTTTGCGAAAGGTATCGCTGGAAATATCGTTGGTGAATTTCTGTAGCTTTTCCAGGGTATCGTGAATCAACTGTTCTCCATCAAACTGGTTATTCTGGAACTGGATACGGCAGTCAGTGGAGCGGAAACCGTTTTTTGACGGATAAGACAGGGTGGTAAAGGTCTCCTGGATAGCGCTGCGCAGGCTGAGCATGATCTTGTCACGACTGACCAGAGCTCGCTGTCGTTGAGGATCGTTATCTGCCAGCCGTTCCGCGTCAAAATCCGCCAGAATGGAGAGGACTGCCTTGTGCTGGGCCGCCTGTTCAACCACCCGGCCAAGGGTGTCATGACTGCCGGTGAGAAAGACAACCCTGTTCTTGTACTCGATGTCTTCCGCAAACTTGTTCCATTCATGACTGAGCCTTGAAGTGGCATCCGGTTCTGTTGTCGGTTCAGTGATAACAAGGGTTATCTTATCAGTTTCAATGTTCACCTCGTCAATACCGGGCAATATCTCCACTTTTTGGTAACAATCTTTCATGCTCGGTGTAAAAAGGGTGGCAAGGTAATTACGCAATTCCTTGATACATGATTCCTTATTGTACGATTCAGCCAGGGAGTGGAGTTTTGCCGCCAGGTTCTGGGTGTTCTTGAAAAAGAGACGGCCGTCCTGGCTGGCATGGAGGTACCAGGCCTGAGTTGGCAGATAATCAACAATACTCTTTTTGACCTTGGAGATATCACGGCCCGGTGCGCAAAGAAAAGCCATAATATCACTTTCGCGCAAACCATGGGTTGCTCCGGGGATATTGGCAAGGGAAGCAACAAGAAGCAGCTTGCACACATCCTCGGTATCGGTGTTTGAACCGAGCTTTTTATCCAGTTCTTCCGCAACAGAATGCCCTTCTTTAGCAATATCGTGGGTGATGGCCTCGCTCAAGGTCGGATTAATGCTTTTTATCTCTGAAAAAACCTCATCGTTATTCAGATCCAGATCGTATGGGTGTATCAGTTTGACCTCATTGGCCCGCCCGGTATCATACATATTGGAAACAAAAATCCGCATCATCCGGATGAGACCACGGGTCTGCTGAAAACCGGGATTTTCTTTGAACCGGCCATAGAGGTCACGGATGGAAAAATGAAACGGGTATGATTCTATGAGCTGAGCAGCATAAGAATCCGGTGAAGCGTTAGTAACATCCATCTCTTTGGCATCACGAACGGCTTTGGCATATTCATTGGCTACGGACTTGATGGTTTCGTCATCCGGCAACTTCTCAAAGAGGCGGGTGCGCAGGATGTGATACAGCTCATCACCATGGGGATTGACTGGCTCAATACGCAGGGCGGAACGGTTGGTCTCCTTTTGTAAATTAGCCAGGGCCTTGTTAAGCTGATCTGTACCGCCTTCGTAAGATGCAGTCAGATCGGAGATAATGACACAGACGTTTGTAAGTTCTGCCTTGTTGACAGCCACAAACAGGTTGGCAAGAGCAGTGGTTGTAACCACTGACAGATCACTGTTGCCTATCTCACGGGATTTGACATAATCCATATAAGGCGGCAGCTCATCAAGCAGAATGAGGGTGGGTTCACCCTTTAGCAGGTTAATCCAGGCTGTCTCCCCAGGCGCCTGGAGTGGCGTATAATAATCCTTAAACAGGTATTTTTTACCCATCTGGTCGGCAATGGCGCCCCATATCCCAAGCGGCGCATCAGATTGCCGCCCATTGAACCCAATAACTCTTACCTTGCCAAGCCTTGACCCGGGGCCATCCGAACCAAGCACTTTTTTACGCAGCCCTGGATTGGATGCCAGGAGCCCTAATGCGATCATATTATGGGTCTTGCCACCACCCATGGCCTGAGTGAGCAGAAAAATAGATGCTTGATCTCTTGTCCCGTCTAGACGGCTGAAAGTCTTTTCCAATAGGGTCCTCATGCCGGAGGTGGTAAAGTTCTCATCAAAGAAATCTTTACCGTCAATTTTACCTTCCAGAAGATCGGATAGATCGAGAACAACATCACGGCGATCTTTGTTAAAGACGCTTTGGCGCGGGGCACAGGCTTGTTTTAAGAACATTGGTTTATCCTCTTGTGTTGGGAACGGGGACGAAATAACTTGCCCGTTCCTTATTGGAGGGTGCTTGTTCCATGTTATGCATATTGAGAGAATTCCGGTTAAGGCAAATTGGTGGTTATTGGCCTATGGAGGAACTATCGGCAAGAGTTCAATAATAATTATGTATCAATGATCAGGGAACTATTCAATAGAATTGGGGAAGAATGACACCCAAGAGGAGAGAAAAGAGAGTTTGTTCACGAATCAAAATTAAAGAAAACCCCGAAAGCCTTGCCAGGACTCGGGGTTCAGGAATTAACCGGAACTTTCCGGATTGCTTTTTGGTGGCGATGCAGGGAGTTGAACCCCGGACACTACGGATA
>LGVF01025447.1_pt1 | contig 10851 bp, 6 predicted proteins | sample 469901 | NCBI WGS metagenome assembly LGVF01 (sample SAMN03893561, study PRJNA290197) | marine sediment metagenome | material: sediment; isolation source: combined push core samples #3730, #5133, and #5579 collected at Hydrate Ridge | place: Pacific Ocean: Hydrate Ridge | reverse complement strand
TTTAAGATCACCGATAATCTTACGCTGCTCGCGCATAGACCGAAATCTGTTCAAACATGCAACATTAACCGGGTAGCGTTCAAAACGGTCGGAAAACGTTGAAAAATGTTGTTCTGCAAGCACCGTGGTCGGCACAAGTACGGCAACCTGTTTACCGTCACTGACGGCCATAAGCGATGAGCGCAGAGCAACTTCTGTCTTACCATATCCCACATCACCACATACCAGTCTGTCCATGGAAACGGATGATTTCATATCATTGAGAACATCTTCAATAGCGTCAAGCTGGTCTGATGTCTCCTCGTAAGGGAAACCGGCTTCAAAATCGAAAAAATCAGCATCTACTTCCCTGAAAACGTGGCCATGTTTAATCTTACGCTCGGCGTAAAGTTTCAGGAGTTCTCCGGCGATTCTCTCCGCCGATTTTTTTACCCTGGCTTTGATCCGATCCCATGATTTGCCGCCCATTTTATCAAGAACAGGCTCGATACCATCCACCCCTATGTATTTTTGAACCATGCTCATGCGATCTACAGGCAAGTAGAGTTTGTCATCATCTTTATAGACAATCAAAAGAAAATCATTGTTCGACCCGTTCAGTCTCAGTTTTACCAGACCGTTATACTGCCCTATTCCGTGTTCAACGTGAACAACAAGGTCCCCCTTTTTTAAATCTTCGAATGCAAGGAGCTCAGTTCGAACCTTTTGCATCTGTTTTATTCTACTGCGATGTTTTGACCCAAATATTTCATAATCCGTAATGATAGCCAGAGATTCAGCAGGCCATACAAAACCTGAAGAAACCTGGCCGATGCAGGCATATACCTGGTTTTCACCTAATTTAACATCAGAGAAAAACTCAATAAACTTCAGATGGATACCGTATGGGAGCAAAAGTGATTTCAGTCTGTCGGCTTGGGCGCTGGTTTTACAAACCAGAAGTGTGTCACATCCGGATTGTTTTTGATCGTTGATCCAGTTCGCAAGCGGCGAAAAAAGAGCTTTTTCCCTGCGACGCTTAAGTTTTAGGCTGATATCCATGTTGTCTTTAACGGTAAAATTAAATGCCCGGGAGGGCTGCCCGTTATAAGGAAAGCCTTTTGAAACGGAAAGCTGTTTAACCGTCAGCAGCTTTTTATGCTTAAAGATTTTTTTGGCATCCGACCACTTTAGATATAGTCTATCAGGCTCAACACATAGTCTGAAATCATTGCACGCGGAAACAAAACAATTTGACGCCTGCTCTTGCGATTGATCCGCAGCCTTTTCTAATTCAGCCGGTTCTGTCAAAATAAAAATCGCATCGTTCGACGTATAATCAAAGAACGTGTGAAGATCCGGATAAATGAGTGGAATCAGCCCTTCAATCTCGGGAAACACACCCTCATTCCTGACCTGATCAATTAAGCTTCTGACCTTTGTTGCCGGAAGATCCAACCGGGATGCCTGCTCCCGTATCCGTCCGATGATCTGATCAATACATTCCATCTTTAAAACAGCCTCTCGGGCCGGCAGTATAACTGCTTCCTGAATATTTTTTATTGTCCTCTGGTTTGCAGCCGAGAAGAACCTTAGAGATTCCACAGTATCTCCGTACAATTCGATTCTGAGCGGATCTGAATAAAGTGGTGAAAAAACGTCCAGTATACCTCCCCTTACGCAAAAATCTCCGGGTTCCTCAGCTATTGCCGATCGAACATAGCCGCCTGAAACCAGTTTCTCGACCAATAGATCCCGTTCGATCTCTTCTCCCGCCATTATAAGTTCGGCATAATCAGATAGTTCCTGCTTTGGGATGATCCTTTGCAGCAAAGCCGCTACCGTTGTCACCACAATTTGCGGGGCATCCTCCACTATCAAACGGTAAAGAGATCTGATTCGCCTGGCTGCTGTTTCGCTGTGATAGGAAAGGTGCTGAAAAGGTAAAATATTATAGGGAGGAAAATAAACCGGGGAGGGATTGTTTTTTCCTAAAAAAAATCTCAGATCTTCCAAATGCTTTTCCGCATCTTCTGTTGAAGGAACGATCACGACAACAAACGCTCTGTGTGCCATGGTTAACCTGGACACAAAATATGCCTGCTCGGATCCGGACAATCCCATACAATCAATACGATAATCCCTGCCGGGAATTATATCAATCAAGGGTCCAGGTGATATTTTTACTTGATTTTGATTCATAAACAAAGTAGGTGTCTTTTTACTGTGCCGGCGTAGCTCAGTTGGTAGAGCAGCTGATTCGTAATCAGCAGGTAGGCGGTTCGAATCCGCCCGTCGGCTCCAAATTCAGGCCATAACTTGTTCTGAAGAAACTTTTTTCTTCATGCCTTTCCAATAAGGCGCTTTTGCAAACCGCTATAGCTTAATTCGGATCATTGTGCAACCAGCGTTTATGCCCTGGGGAACTCGTGCCTAGTGCTATTGAAAAGTGACCCGATATGAACCTAATGAATTCGTAAAAAGTGAATTCATCACGTGTTTGGTGCTTAGTGTTTTGCTTGAAATATACATGATATAATCCTCAAAACAACGAACGTCCAATTTTCGCACTAAGCAGTATATCTATATAATAACAACTACTTAACCACTCAACTTTTTAACCGTTTAACAAGGTTCGAAAATTAAAGGAGTGATTGTGAGTTATAAAATAGGCTTTGCCGGAACCGACGGAAGAACACTTTTAAGTGCTGTGGTTACTTCAACGGCAACAAGTGAAAACTATGAGAATGATTTTCAGGGAGTGGTAATTAGAGGAATGCCGGCCATGCCACCCTTTGCCATGTCAATGCAATGGCCGGTGAAATTTATTCCCACAGCAGATAATTCCAAAGAGGCATATGCCACTGCTATTATTGCCGCCCTTAAAAACGGCTCCATTGATTGCGTGGTTCCGATGCCTGAAGATTTATTACTTGATGGTCTGTTGTATAACTTGGAGGAAGTCGGTCTTTTAGATCATGTTATTGGATTCACTCGTAAAAGTTCATTTATTGAAGGCGACAAAATCGCTTGTAAATATCTTTGTCATGAATATAATATTCCTGTGGCGGATAAGTGGTATGCTGTGGATGCCAGAAATTATCAAGAAATTTTGAGGACTTGTCTGGTTCTATTGGATTTATATGGCGGGGCGGTTCTGAAGTATCCATACAGTGCCGGAGGAAAGGGCTCCCGTATCATCTTAAATTCCTGGGAGATAAAAGAGGTATATGACACCTTTATAAAAGATTATGGTAAGAGCTATAAACGACGGTTCGGTAAAAAATCAGAATGGCCGCTCCTGATAGAATCCAGAATGTCAGGAGTCGAAATTTCTTTTATTATTCTTGTTGATAAAAACGGAAGTTTTCAAATTCTTCCCACCTCCATGGATTATCCGGAACGTTTTCCCGGGCCTGCCAGTAAGGACAATCCGATTACCGGCGGAATGGGGAGCATATCACCCCATCCCATGGAAACGCCTGACCTGCTTGAAATGGCAGCCAGAGATATTGTTAAACCTCTGATAAAAGCCTTGAGAGAAAAAAATATGTTACGTCCCTGCCTGATATACCCGGGCTGCTTTTTATCTTTTGACAATAATATGGCGCCCACAAGAGTTCGAGTCTGTGAAATCAATATTCGGCCTCCCGAACCCGAATGGCAGCCGATTATCCGCAGAATAAGGAACCTGGGGGCGTTAATTAAAGCTACAATTGAAGGGAATCTGAATGAGGTAATCCCGGAAGTACGATCCGACCAGATTTCCATCTGCATCGCCCTGGTTACGGGTTCCGGCGGCCCTCAAAACCAAAAAGGGTATCCCTGGTCCTGTACGAAAGGAGAGTTGGTAGATATTGACTTTGGCTACTTAAAGAAAAAAAAGATACAGGTTATCCCATCTGCAATGACGTATTCATCTGAAGAAGGAATTTTTAAATCAGATGGCAGCCGGGTGATATATTGTAATGTTAATGCAACCGTTACACCTGGAAAAAGCAGAGCGAAAGCAGCAGAGCGTCTTCGTCAAAAAATATTGACCGCTTTTGAAAATGGCAAAATCAGGGTAATTCCCCGTGAAAATCCACAAGGAAACCGGCTGGATTTGCGAAGGGATATCGGCGATCATTTCGATATCGCCGAAGCCTTGCTTCCGATAATAGTATAAATATTTTTTACATCAATCATCTTGACATACATATCCATTTTAGCATACCGATATAATATAGATAATAAGTTTTAAGGTCTTTTTAGGAGAAATCTATATGAATGATTCCGATGACAGAAAATTAAAAGCCGAAATTAATGAAATTATGAAAAACATCAACAACATAATTAAAAAAATCGAAAACCTTGATCCTGTAGACAGCAAGAAGTCAACACAAAATGAGAATTGATGTTTGTTAATATAACAGGAATTTAATACAGATAAAAACCGCAATAATTATTTAAGGAGGCGCCATGGCATTAACTAAAAATGATATTGTCACGAGAGTACACGAACTGGGCTTCACAAAGAAAAAATCTGTTGAGATAATCGAAGCTCTATTGGAAATTATTAAAAGTACGCTGGAAAAGAATGAAGATGTCCTTGTTTCAGGATTCGGAAAATTTTGTGTAAAGCAAAAGAAAAGGCGAAGGGGGCGAAACCCTGCTACGGGTGATGATTTGATATTGAAGGAACGAAAAGTTGTCACATTTAAATGTTCCGGGAAGTTACGGGATAAAATTAACGGCCAAGGATAATTTAATTCCTGAATATACAGTATTGGGCCATACATGCCTGTTGGGCGCTCATTAAAGCATATCGATAACATCTTGTCGATGCTGAACTATCCAATATCCAATGCTCAATGCCCAACTGAAAAATTTTTGAACATTGGATAATGCATAGTTTCTTATTTATAAATCCTTTGTTCTTTTCGGCGAAAAAGTTCAGAACTAAAAATATAACCTTACCGGCCGGTCCGGATTGAAATATAATAGGAAAAATTCCGTATGCATAAATTCATCAAGCAGGAAGGAAAAAATGTTTTCAAAGGTATCGCAAAACCGCCCAGGGGAGCCCTCGGAAAAATATTGGCGGAATTTGATCCTGAAATAATTATCGGCCACCCTACTTTTCATTGCGAGGATAATATTGGCAGCCTGGTATACCGGGATTTGGAAAGCGCTCGGAAGGTTTTTAACGATAATCGAGTGGCTGTTATAATAGCGGACGGCACATATAACGACAAGAGCAACGATACTTCCAATATTGAGGCTGCAATAACCGGTGCAAAAAAAGCTCTAAGTGGGTTTACTGACCAAGAAACAAAAAATGTGCTGGTTTATGCCGGTCCCCATGAAGGATACGACAGCGCCCATTTTTCACCGGGCAAAGGCAATGCCTTTAAAATGATTTTTGAAGAAATGGAGGCCACCCGAGCAAAAGCCATCCTTCTACTTGACGGTGATTTGCGTAATGATATGACTCCGTGGCAACGCGTTTACAAAAAAGTGATCGCGCATCATGAAAAACATTACCCCGGCGAGGATTTTTTTGTAACAGCCCGATACGCACGCCACATTGTGGATGCCTCCCTTACACGCAATGTGGTTGGGCCGCTTACAACGCTTATGGGAAGTTACGTGCCCGGAGGCATTTCCGGCGACATTATGTTAAGCACTGGTGCTGTGACTAAAGAGCGCATTGCAAACTGGAATGATGCCCGTCGAAATTACGGCACGGATATCGCCACCACATTTGATAATATCGCCGATCCTAATACCCGAATATATGAAGTTTATTTGGGCGCCAAACTACATGACGTTACTGACGATGCCAAACTGAGCATCATGCCCGGGCAGGTAATCGGCGCCGCCCTGGAAAGAATACTTTATTATGAGGATTTGGATACAAGAATTACCCATCGCATCGAAAATGATGTTCCATTAGAGAAAATCGTTGTCTGGAATTCCGATCAGACAAACATAGATTTTATTAACCCGGGAACCACAAACGTGTTTAACATTGATGCAAAGAGAAACGCCCTGGCTGATAAGCTTGATAATTTCAAGGGTGATATAAAGAAGGTTCTCCGGCCTTCTTCCTATGAGGAAATTATCAGCAACCACAAAATCCTGACGGACTCCATAAATTCAAAGACGGATGAAATTGTTCTGATGTCTATCTCACAGGAGCGCTGGATAGAGCTTTTATACGAAGTGACGGGTTACGTGATGGTAACCAAGGATATCGAAAGTAGCAAAAAAGCGCTGAATTATCTATATACCGCAGCCTTTGTCGAATTTTGCTCGGAGAAGCTTAAAGATCTGGGATATACTACCCTTTCTGCGGTACGCGACATACAGGAGAATCTCGGCATCGGCGACAGCAAAGCCAAAGCTTTTTATTCAGAAAAGGTGGATAAGGTTGTAAAAGCCCTTGCCTTGAGGTTCTACCAAGGCCGATCCCGGATCATAGATAGAATGAAAGAATTAAAGTAAAATATTGTACGCCTTGATTTTGCTTAATAAGGAAGGATGACTGATTTCAAGCATCCTGGCAGCTTTGGTGCGGTTGCCGGCTGTTGCCTTAAGCGATCGGGTAATGAGTTTTTTTTCCAGAATCTTCCGGGCAGCCTTCAGGGAATACCCCTCGAATAAATCGTCCATCTTATCTGTATCAAATTCCGCCCCAAGTTCAGGGGGAAAGTTTTCCGGCAAAAGGATCGTATCTTCTGCAAGCACTACAGCCCTCTCGATCATATTTTCCAGTTCCCTGACATTTCCCGGCCAACCGTGCTTAAGCAGAAGGGACATGGCAGCAGGTGTTATCCCCTTTATTCCCTTTGCCAGACTTATATTGAACCGGTCAATAAAATGTTGACATAAAAGAGGGATGTCCTCCGGCCGGCTGCTGAGTGGCGGCAGCTTGATCGGCAATACATTCAGTCTGTAAAACAGGCCTTCACGAAACGTACCTTCTCTTATTGCATCCTCCAGATTTTTCTCAGTCGCTGCAATCACACGAACATCTATTTTTTTTGTTTTTGAATCACCCACCGCTCTGATCTCATTTTCCTGTAACACCCTCAGGAGTTTAACCTGCAAAGACAGGGGCAATTCACCAATCTCGTCAAGGAAAATTGTTCCGCCGTCCGCTTCTTCAAAAAGACCTTTTTTATCTCTGTCCGCACCGGTAAACGCACCTTTTTTATAACCAAAGAGTTCACTTTCAAGTAAATTTTCAGGTATGCTTCCACAGTTAACGGGGACCAGAGATTTTTTTGCTCTTTGCCCCGCAAAATGGATACCCCTTGCTATCAGCTCTTTACCGGTTCCGCTCTCACCACAAATTAACACTGTGGTATTGTATTGGGCCGCTTTCTCGGCCAGTTTGAATACATTCAGCATGGCATTGCTTTTGGCAACCATTTTGCCAAAATAATAATTTTCTTGAATTTTCCGAATTCGTTCTTTTAACCAGAGGTTCTCTCTTTTTAGACTTTCCCGTTCTTCAGCCTTTTTAAGGGTAAGAAGAACTTCATCAGGCTTAAACGGTTTCGATATAAAATCATATGCTCCCTTCTTCATGGCTTCAACCGCTGTATCGATGCTGCCATACGCTGACATCATGATTACAGTGGTAGCCCATAGCTTATCCCTTGCAGTTTCAAAAAATTCCATTCCATTCATATTGGGCATCTTAAGATCACAGAGGATAAAATCGTATAATGTCTGATCAACCATCTCAAGAGCATCCGCGCCGTCAAACGCTGTATCGACACGGTAACCGGATTTATTAAGTAAAGATGACAACATATGACGCATGTTCTCTTCATCATCTATGATCAGCAGACGTTTTTGGGTAGATTTTCTCTCATTTGAAGTTTTTTTATCCATTATTCATTTCCAAATTTTCTTTGTCCGTTTCCCCATTGACTGCTTGGATGGTCATCAAGGGAAGGTATATGTTTATCGTCGCACCTTTGCCTTGTTCACTGCTTGCCTGGATTTTTCCGCCAATTCCTTGGATAATCATAAAACAGACCGAAAGACCCAGGCCTGTCCCCTTACCGGGCTCCTTGGTTGTATAAAAAGGATCAAAAATATTCCCAAGATTTTCCTTTGAAATCCCGGAGCCATTGTCAATATAGCTTATCTTCAACATGTTCGGATGGTCTGACGATTCAGCGGGGATATTCTGCAAGGCCTCGCTGGTTATCAATATTTTACCTTCAAAATGATCCTCAACGGATGAAATGGCATCGGCAGCATTTATAAGTAAATTCAAAAAGACCTGTCTCAATTGATTCGGATCAGCCATCACCCTATCGTTTTCCGCAACGAGGCTTAAATTTAATTCAATATTGGACATCAACGGCTGAAATTTAAACACATCAATCGTTTCTCTGATGATTGAGTGCACTGAAACAGCCTTCAAAGCTTCACTCGAAGGCTTTGAAAAATCAAGGAGTTGTTTGATAATAGTATTTACTCTATTTATTTCATTTTCTGTACGGAGAATAAATTCTTTTTTATCTTCCTCTGAAATATCGTTCTGTTTAAGCAATTCCAGATAACCTATAACAATACCTATGGGGTTTCCCATTTCATGGGCAATTCCTGAAGATAATCTGCCGATAGATGCCAATTTTTCCGCTTGTATAATCTCTTTTTGAGCCTGTTTTAAATCAATATTTGCCTTCTCAAGGGACATAACCGTAGTCCGAAGTCTTTCTTTGTCATCGGCAATCTGTTTCAACATACTGTTCAACGCCTTGGATAATTTGCTGAAATCATTATCTTCCTTTTCATAAAGGAAAAACATCTCATCATCTTCTCGGTATTCTTCAGCCCTCTTTACCAGCCTCTGTAAAGGTTTCACGATAATCCTTGACAACCGGTAAAAACCGATAAAAGAGAAAACAAATGTATTGATGAAGATATAGATCAATAATATATATTGTGTCCGTCTCAACGTTTTATGGATTCCTTTAAGGGGTAAAACAATACTTGCTCCTGCAACCACACTTCCGTTTTTGAGCAAAGGCGCTGATATGATCAAATTCCGGCTTTGCTTGCCAAAAAACCCCCAGGTTGACCCAAAAAATCGAGTGGCTTTATCTCCTGACCGAATTGTTTGTCTTGTAAGTGTCTCAATCTCATCTTGCAAGGTACAATTTTCCCCATAGAAATGTACTCGATTTTTCTTTGCGTCCATAACGACTGCGCAAGAAAATCCTGCATTTTTTAACCTCCTGCCAAAATCATCCTTAAAATCTGAATTCGCTGTAATATTGTCCGGTTCCGGGAAAAACATTATATTGGCTTCCATTCCTGATATAAATGTATATCCTCTTGAAATTTCAGATCCAAGGAGGTCCCTTCGTGCGGTTATAATCATTACAAAATCTAATAAAAGCATTGCCAGCACTAAAAGGACCGTTAGATGAACAGCAATATTTGTTTTTAAACCGTGGGCAAACACATTAAACCTTTTACGTTTTGGAATTTCTAAAACTTATGGAAATCAAATTTTAAATGACCCCAGCTCATGGTATCCAGGTTGTGGAAGACAGGCATTTTTTTTAGAATTTTACGTGAAAGTTCCATATAAGTCAAATTGCGTTTATACAAAGAATCACATTTAGGCGGTTGCACTTAAATATCGCTGACCGCCTTTGTTATACGTCGCCTCCTGACCGGCTATGCCGTCAACTTTAATCATCGACATGGCAAAAGCGGTCATCTTTTTTAACAACAGGAACAAATTGATTTTTTGCCGGAAGGAAAATTATTAAGCCTTCTGTATCCTTACCTTACCCGTACGGATTCTTGTCAAAAAATCGGACAGTTTTTGTCACCCTTTCATCATAAGCTCGTAACACATTCCGATAAAATCATTTAAAACCATCTCAATAAATAAGTTCTTTTGAAAACCTATTTTCATTAACATACTGTTTTTTTAAACTAAATTGAACAAAAGGCCCTCGAGTCCGACTGGCTCTCAAACCAGTCTCATAGCACCAAAAGGCATATTATTTGCATGTATTGGCAGTATCAATATCAACCACGTTTAAATATAAATTAACTTTAAAATTTACAATAGATATTGGATAACACTACGGAATGAAAGGGCAAACCCGTTGAAAAGCGGGGACGCAAAGCCACGGGTCTAAAGCTGGAAAGCCAGGACAGCCGGGCTGCCGAATACCTGTAGAAGTCACCACTTTCGAATCATAGGACATTCTACCTTAAACCATTTTGGCGCCTTTCTCTATATGAAGTTATCCATTTTATATAGAAAAAGAGGCGCCCATTATGGACAGAAGTCTCAGTAACTGGTTATTCAATATAATATTTTGTGCTTTCATAAGTATTATATCTGCTTTAAGCCTATTTTTCCCGCCTTCAATTTATGCAGCATATACCACAGATGTCACTCTGGCGTGGAGCAGCAATAGTGAATCGGATCTGGCTGGCTACTATATTTACTATAAGACCGGCTCTTCCGGCACCCCGTATAATGGCACAGGAGCTGTTGAAGGCAACTCACCGATCCAGGTACCTATAGCAGATTTAGACAACCCCGCATACCCTGAATACACAATCCATGGCTTAAGTAACACTGAAACCACCTATTTTGTGCTGACTGCCTACGACACCGAAGGCAATGAAAGTGGTTACTCAAATGAAGTATCTTATCAACCCTCATCACCCGCGACTCTCAGCAGTCTTTCCATCAGCGGTAACAATTCAGTGAACGAGAACATCAGTGCCAGTTACACGGCCACTGCCCGCTTCAGCGATGGGAGCACCCAGACGGTAACGGAAAGCGTCGATTGGACCGAAGATTCTCCCTATGCCTCCATCAACAGCAGTGGC
>LGVF01479501.1_pt2 | contig 10854 bp, 13 predicted proteins | sample 469901 | NCBI WGS metagenome assembly LGVF01 (sample SAMN03893561, study PRJNA290197) | marine sediment metagenome | material: sediment; isolation source: combined push core samples #3730, #5133, and #5579 collected at Hydrate Ridge | place: Pacific Ocean: Hydrate Ridge | reverse complement strand
TATCGTGATGTTTTGAAACGTCCGGATGTTACCATCTCTCAATTGGTTGAACGTTGTGATGACTTAGCAAGGTTGTCTAGCGAAGTTACGGAACAATTGCAAATTGCGACGAAATATGAAGGGTATATAAAGCGACAGGTAGATCAGGTTGCAAAGTATAATAAGATTGAGTCGGTAAGGATACCTGCTGAATTTGACTATGCTGCTGTGGGGAGTTTGTCTGCTGAGGTGAGAGAAAAGCTTGAGAAGGTAAGGCCGGTTTCTTTAGGCCAGGCGGGAAGGATCCCTGGAGTAACACCTGCTGCTATTTCTATTTTGTCAGTGATGCTTAGATCGCGATGATGGATATTAAAAAATTAAATGAACAGCTACAGCCGAATGTAACTGTGGATTCACATCAATTTGAAAAGCTGCAATGGTATCTAGCAGAATTGTTGAAGTGGAACCGTAAAATAAACCTCACATCAATTGTTGATATCGATCAGTGTTGGGAAAAACATATTGTCGATTCATTGTTGTCGAGTTGTTTTGTTGAAGGAGACGAACATGTTCTCGATATTGGTTCTGGAGCAGGATTTCCTTCGATTCCTTTGAAAATTATTTATGAGAATTTGACTGTTGATTCCGTTGATTCTGTAAGTAAAAAAATAAGTTTTCAGCGCCATTGTGTTCGTAATTTGGGTGTTAAAAAATTTAGTGCTCATGCAGAACGAATTGAAGCATTGCAAGAACAGATGGCAGGTCAGTTCGATATTGTTATATCTCGAGCATTTACATCACTGATTCAATTTGTCGAGATAGCTGCACCCTTTTTGAATTCCAATGGCAAGATCATCGCAATGAAGGGTTCCGCTGCTGACGATGAACTGTTGCTCGCAGCAGACACGTTACAGCGTTTAGGGTTGATGGTAGTAAGCCGTAAAGAGGTTGTTTTGGTACCGTCAAAAAGTAAGAGGGTGTTGATTGAAATAAAGCGTACCAACGAGTCAGTTTTTCAATAGATTTTATGTGTTTTCGAAAACACGAGTGTGTTAATATCGGAACCTATCATTTTTTATAGGAGCCAATTATGGCGGATATTATAGCCGTTGCGAATCAAAAAGGTGGAGTGGGTAAAACCACAACCGCTGTCAATCTTGCAGCCTCTCTTGCTGCTGCCGAAAAAAAAACTCTCCTGATTGATATGGATCCCCAGGGTAATGCTTGTAGTGGTGTTGGGGTGGCAACGGATGAGCTAGAGTATACCATATATGATGCTTTACACGATTCTTCATTGGTTGAAAAGTGTCTCGTTGCAACAGAATTGTCATGCTTAACTGTACTGCCCTCAAACACAGATTTAATTGGTGCAGAATTGGAGCTGGTTAATGCTGGCGAGCGAGAGTATCGCCTAAGGCAGGCAATCGCATTAATACAAGATGATTATGAGTATATAATTATAGATTGCCCACCTTCTCTTGGGTTGATAACGATTAATTGTCTAGTTGTTGCTCGTTCTGTGCTTGTTCCGTTGCAATGCGAATACTACGCGATGGAGGGATTGAGCCAGTTGATGAAAACGATTGATTTAATACAACGAGGACTTAATTCAAAATTGATATTAAGAGGAATTGTTCTGACAATGTTTGATAAACGGAATAATCTTTCGCATCAGGTCAGTGAGGAAGTTCGTAATCATTTTGGCCCTAAAGTTTTTAAGTCCGTTATCCCTCGCAATGTTAGACTTTCTGAGGCACCAAGTCATGGAAAGCCAGTGTTGCTTTATGATATTAACTCTCGTGGAGCACAGGCCTATATGGAGCTAGCAGGAGAGGTTCTCGTTGGAGGAAGTCATGGCTAAAAGACCAGCATTAGGAAAAGGGATGGGGGCACTCCTTAGTGCCGCAACTCCAGAGACCAATGGTCGTTTCTTTTTGTGTGCAATTGAGGAGCTAAAACCGCACTCTAATCAGCCACGAAAGTTTTTTTGTGACCATAAAATGGATGAGCTTGTTGCATCTATTCGTGAAAAAGGGGTTATTCAGCCTTTGGTCGTGCGCAGGGTCGATGATCACTATCAGATTATCGCTGGTGAACGACGCTGGCGCGCCGCACAAAAAGCTGGATTAACGGAACTTCCGGTGACCATACAGGATGTATCCGAAGATTGGGCTTTAGAAATTGCCCTGATCGAAAATATTCAACGCGAAGATTTAAATGTCATTGAAGAAGCGATTGCTTATAAATACTTAATCGATAACTTTGAACTGTCACAAGAAGCGGTAGCTAAGCGGGTGGGTAAAAGTCGATCAGCTGTGGCTAACACTCTACGTCTTCTCAATTTGCCAGAATCGATACAGGAAAGTGTATTGAATGGCCAGTTGAGTATGGGCCATGCTCGTTGCTTGCTATCTCTTGATGAGCACGATGATATGGTTGAAGTGGGTAGTCAGATTGAAAGCAAAAAATTGTCAGTACGTGCTGCAGAAGCACTTGTGGCAAAAATCAAAAATTTTGAAAAATTAGAGGATGAGCCCAAGCAGAAGGTCGTGGTTGATCCCCAAGTTCAGCATTTAGAAAATATTTTAAAAAAGAACCTTGGCACACAGGTGAAAATAAAAGCAAAAAACGATGGTGGTAAGATCGAGATCAGTTATTACAATAATGAAGAGTTGCAGCGAATTTTGGACTACATGAATGTTGTGTAGATAAGCGTTTGCGCGATGGTGAACTGTATACAATCTGCAAAATGTGTTGACAAATGACGTTGCAGCATGATAGGAATGCCCTGCTCTAATCAGTAGGGTATTTTTGTGTCAACTATTGTTAGTGGAGCGTTCCTAGAGTATTTCTAGTAAATAAAATTCAAGATGAATGAAAAAGGAAGAAAAGAGGTAACGTAGTGATAAGCATTGATTGGACCATGTTGGTGCAGTTCGTAAATTTCCTGGTACTGATGGCAGTACTCAATATTCTATTGTATCGTCCTTTACGCAGTGTGATGAGTGCACGGCAGGATGCAATTGATGGTGGTCACAAAAAAGCAAGTGATCTCGAAGATTCAATAAACGAGAAAATGGAACGTTACGAAACCAAGTTGCAACAAGCCAAAGTTGAGGGCAGTACTCAGGCCGCAACATTACGTGCTGAAGCAGCTAAAGAGGAATCAGTTATTCTTGGTGAGGCACGGTGTGCTGCTGACAAAAGTGTGTCAGACCTTAAGAGTAGTGTTGCTGTAGAAGCCGATCAAGCGCGTAAGGTTTTGACAAAAGAGTCAAAGTCTATTGCAAGTGCGATTGCATCTAAAGTCCTAGGAAGGAATGTTAAGTAATGTTTGCTGACAAGATTGTGGGACGTAAGAAAGCCCTGACAGCAGCAGCAAGCTTTGGATTTCTAGCTGCTGGAGCTAGTGTAGCCATTGCTTCTGGTGATGCACACCATGTTGATAGTGGCGTTTTGCTCAAAGACTTTATGTGGCGCGTGTTCAACTTTGGTATCACCGCTGGAATATTAGTTTATTTTGTATCAAAGCCATTAAAGAATGCATTGGCTGGTCGCCGTGAGGGGATCGAGACTGCATTGACGGCTTCAAGTGATGCAGCAGCAGCTGCTGAAACTAAATATGCAGAATATGATGCAAAACTCACCGCTGCGGAATCCGAAATTGAAACCATAAAGGGTTCAATTAAAGAGGAAGCTGAAGCAGAGAAACTGCGTATCGTTGCTGAAGCTCGTGAGATGGCAGAGAAGATTAAGCAAGAAGCAAAAAAGACATCAGAAAATGAGATTGCAAAAGCCCGTCTCCAACTACGGCAGGAAGCAGTCACATTGGCAGTGCAGATCGCTGAAGATGTTTTGAAAAAAGCGGTTAATAAGGAAGATCAATCTCGGTTGGTTGAAGAATATAAGCTTAAGGTAGGAGAACTACATTGAGTACTAGCGCGATAGCAAAACGGTATGCTCAGGCTCTTGTCGAGTTAGCTGTTGAACAAAAATTGGTAGAGCAATACGGTACTGAGTTAGGAAGTGTCAGTGACCTGTTGGCTCGTGAAGACGACTTGAAATCCTTAATGGAGAGTCCGACTGTTGCGGTTGAAAGTAAATCAGCAATTATGTCAGATATCGGCATTAAGCTTGAGTTGTCAGATGGCATGCAAAAATTTGTTGGTTTACTGACGGTTAAAGATCGCCTTCAGTATGTCGGCCAAATTTATGATAACTATACAGCCCTTGCTGATGAGATATCCGGAGTTGTTCGGGCATGTGTTACATCGGCAGTTAAGATGACTAAAGCCCAGTCTGATAGTATTAAAAAAGGACTTGAACAGCAAACTGGCAAAAAGATTAACCTACAAACAAAGGTTGATTCCTCATTGCTAGGAGGCATGAAAGCTGAAGTCGGTGGCAAAGTATTTGATGGTAGCATTAAAACCCAGTTAAAGCGGATTGAAGATACCTTAAAGAAGGGTTAGGAAGTACTCATGGAAATTAAAGCAGAAGAAATTAGCGCAATCATTAAGAAGCAAATTCAGGACTTTGGCCGTGAGGTTGAAGTAAGTGAAACAGGCACCATTATCTCAGTTGGTGATGGTATCGCTCGTATTCATGGCTTAGATAAAGCGATGTCGGGTGAGCTTCTTGAGTTCCCTGGTGGTACCATGGGTATGGTTCTTAACCTTGAAGCTGACAACGTCGGTGCTGCGATCCTTGGTGATTCAGAGCATATCAAAGAGGGTGACACTGTTAAGCGAACCGAACAAATTGTTCGTGTTCCTGTTGGTGAGTCTTTGATCGGTCGTGTTGTCAACGGTATCGGTATCGCTATTGATGGCAAAGGTGAGATCAAGTCAGACACCTATAGCCAAGTTGAAGTTAAGGCTCCTGGTATTGTTGCTCGTAAATCCGTTCATGAGCCAATGCAGACTGGTCTTAAAGCGATTGATGCGATGGTACCAATCGGCCGTGGTCAACGTGAGTTGATTATCGGTGACCGTCAAACAGGCAAGACAGCTGTTGCTGTTGATACGATTATTAACCAAAAGGGACAAGATGTTGTTTGTATCTATGTTGCGATTGGTCAAAAGCGTTCAACTGTTGCTCAGGTTGTTGATAAGCTGAAACAGCACGGCGCAATGGATTACACCATTGTGGTTGCTTCGACAGCTTCTGACCCTGCACCTCTTCAGTTTATCGCACCTTATACCGGTGTTACCATGGGTGAATTCTTCCGTGATAGCGGCAAGCATGCATTGATTGTTTATGATGATCTTTCTAAACAAGCGGTTGCTTATCGTCAGTTGTCATTGTTGCTCCGTCGTCCACCTGGACGTGAGGCATTCCCTGGTGATGTTTTCTACATCCATAGTCGCCTGTTAGAGCGTGCTTGTAAGGTTAACGATGAGTTAGGTGCTGGTTCAATGACAGCTCTACCAATTATTGAAACACAAGCGGGTGATGTTTCTGCATATATCCCAACGAACGTTATCTCAATCACAGATGGTCAGATCTTCCTTGAAACAGATCTGTTCTACTCTGGTGTTCGTCCAGCGATCAATGTTGGTCTGTCCGTATCGCGTGTTGGTGGTAGTGCTCAGGTTAAGGCGATGAAACAAGTTGCTGGTACCTTGCGTCTCGCCTTGGCTCAATATCGTGAAATGGCAGCGTTTGCTCAGTTTGGTTCTGACCTTGATGCGGCAACGCAGCAACAGTTGTTCCGTGGTGAGCGTTTGGTCGAAATTCTCAAACAAGGTCAATATCAGCCCTTGACAGTAACCAAACAGGTTATCGCTATTTATGCGGTAAACAATGGTTTTGTTGATGAGTATGACGTGACGTCAGTTCAACGCTACGAAGCAGAATTGTTGTCCTTTATGGATAGTAAGCATGCTGCAGTTATGGCTGAGCTTGATGAAAAGAAAGCAATTAGTGCCGAGTTAGAAGAGCGCATTAAATCTGCACTTAACGAATTCAAAAGTCAGTTTGTAGCTTAGACTATTACCTGAGGATGCAAAAATGGCAAATCTGAAGGACATAAAAAAACGGATCGGATCCGTTAAAAATACACAGCAGATCACCAAAGCTATGAAAATGGTTTCTGCTGCGAAATTGCGCCGTGCACAAGAGGCTGTAGTCGCTGCTCGCCCCTATGCCAATAAAATGCAGGACGTGCTGTCCGGCTTGGCGCAGAGAAATACTGAGAGTGAGCACCCTCTATTAGAAACGCGTGAGAAAAAGCGTGCGCTTATTGTCATTATGACAGCGGATCGTGGTCTTTGTGGCGGTTTTAATAGCAGCATTGCCAAGGCAGCCGAGGCATTCGTTCAAGAGAAAACCGAAGGGTTTGATGAGTACTCTGTACGGATCATTGGTCGTAAAGGCAAAGAAGCACTAAAAAATCGTCCTAATATTGTGATCGACAAAGTCTATGAGAATTTGACGGGTAATATCACGTATGCAACGGCTTCGTTGCTGGGCCGTGAGATTGTTGAAGATTACATTGATGGTCAATTTGATGGCGTTTTCATGATCTATAACCATTTTTTCAGTGTTTTAAACCAGGAAGTCACAACCACTCAATTGTTGCCGATTAATCCGCAACTTTCTGAGGAGCAAGGTTATGTAGCAGATTATATCTACGAGCCAAGTTGTGATGAAGTTCTTGGATCAATTCTACCGAAGTACATTGAAGTTCAGATTTTTAGAGCATTGCTCGAATCTGTTGCTTCGGAGCAAGGTGCTCGGATGAGTAGTATGGACAGTGCAAGTAAAAATGCTGCAGAGATGATCGATAAACTCACCTTGCAGTATAACCGCGCTCGTCAGGCTGCGATAACCAGTGAATTGATGGAAATCATTTCTGGTGCTGAATCAATTAAGTAACGAATATCTCCATACGTTGGGGTATAAAAGGAGTACTTCTCATGAACAAAGGTAAGATTGTACAGGTCATCGGTCCTGTCGTAGACGTCCAGTTTGAAGCGGGTAAGCTTCCTGAAATTTTTCATGCTCTTAAAATTACCAATCCGTCACTTGGTGACGGTGAGTGGAACCTTATTGTTGAAGTTGCACAACACTTAGGTGAGAATACTGTCCGTACTATCGCTATGGACGCCACAGAAGGTCTCATCCGTGGTCAAGACGTTCTCGCAACTGGCAAGCAAATTGTAATGCCAGTTGGCAAAAAGACTCTCGGTCGTATTCTTAACGTCGTTGGTGAGCCGATTGATCAGGCTGGTCCTGTTGGCAATGATCTAGAGTGGGGCATTCATCGCCCAGCTCCTGATTTTGTTAGTCAATCGACTAAAGTTGAGTCGTTTGAAACAGGTATTAAGGTTATCGACCTTCTTGCTCCATATGCTCGTGGTGGTAAAATTGGTCTCTTTGGTGGTGCGGGTGTTGGTAAAACTGTACTTATCATGGAGCTTATCAATAATATTGCTTCGCAACATGGTGGTTTCTCTGTATTCGCTGGCGTTGGTGAGCGGACCCGTGAAGGTAATGACCTTTGGGAAGAGATGAAGGAATCTGGCGTTCTTGACAAAACTGCCCTTGTTTATGGTCAGATGAATGAGCCTCCAGGAGCGCGTGCTCGAGTTGCCCTCTCTGCGTTGACGATTGCGGAATACTTCCGTGACGAAGAAGGTCAGGATGTTCTTCTTTTCGTTGATAACATCTTCCGCTTTACTCAGGCTGGTTCTGAGGTTTCGGCACTTCTCGGTCGTATCCCATCAGCGGTAGGTTACCAGCCAACTCTAAGTACTGAGATGGGTGAGCTTCAAGAGCGTATTACAACAACTGATAAAGGTTCAATCACATCTGTACAAGCAATCTATGTACCTGCTGATGACTTGACTGACCCTGCACCGGCTACAGCGTTTGCTCACTTGGATGCAACGACGGTTCTTTCGCGTCAAATTGCCGAGCTGGGTATCTATCCTGCGGTTGACCCACTTGATTCATCAAGTCGTATTCTTGATCCTCAAGTTGTTGGTGATGTTCACTACAAGCTTGCTCGTGACGTTCAATTTGTATTGCAACGCTATAAGGATTTGCAAGATATCATTGCGATTCTTGGTATGGATGAGCTTTCTGAAGAAGATAAGCAGGTTGTTGCTCGTGCTCGTAAGATCCAAAAGTTCCTTTCTCAGCCATTCTTTGTTGCTGAGATCTTTACCGGTTCACCTGGTAAGTATGTTGAACTTAAAGATACCATCAAGGGTTTCACTGAGATCCTCGAAGGTAAGCATGATGATCTTCCTGAGCAAGCTTTCTATCTTGTGGGTACCATCGAAGAGGCAATTGAAAAAGCCAAATCTTTGGAAGCTTAATCGATTGAGTTTGAGGGCGGTGTAAATCGCCCGCAACCATAAAGGATGATGCTCATGGCAGATACACTTAAATTGGAGATGGTAACTCCGTACAAACGAGTTCTCAGTGAAGAGGTTGACGAAATCATTGCTCCTGGCGTTGCTGGTGAGCTCGGTTTCTTACCAAATCATACTCCTTTGTTGACGACCTTAAAGATTGGTGAATTAACCTATCGTCAAGGTGGTAACACATTTCACGTTGCTCTAAACTGGGGCTATGTTGAGATTGAGGATGATAAAGTTATTATTCTCGCAGAAACAGCTGAACCAGCAGATCAGATTGATCTTGCTCGGGCTAAGGCAGCATTAGGTCGTGCGGAAGATGCATTGAAGAAGCTTGAGCCTGAAGATAAAGATTTCCGTATTATGGAATCGGCTCTTGAGCGTGCGATTATTCGTATTCAGGTTGCTGGCCATAAGTAGCGGTTTATTTTACATAGTATTAAAGAAAAAGGCAGCCTTGGCTGCCTTTTTTTGTGGCCTAAATCACCATAGAAACTATTTTACTACCCCTCGTGCCCTTTTCTCTAAGTTTTTAATGGCGATCGGATCACCGAGAGTGATCAGGGTGTCGCCATCTTCCATAAGTGATTGAGATGACGGATTAAATAGCATCTTTTCCGTATCTAATTTTTTAATTGCCACAATGATAATATCCAACTCTTTTCTAATATCTGAACTCATCAAGGTTTGATTGACTAAGTTAGAACTCGAATGGATGCAGATCTCCTCGATTTGTAATTCAAGGTTTTGATGTGCGGTGGCAATCTCAATGAAATCCATTACGGATGGGCGTAAGATGGCTTGTGCCATTCGATTAGCACCGATGGTATAGGGTGACACCACTTTGCTCGCTCCAGCACGAATCAGTTTCTTTTCAGTGCTCTTTTCTCCGGAACGGGCGAGAATAAAAAGATCAGGATTTAAGCCACGGGCCGTCAAGGTAATGTAAACATTAGCCGTGTCCGAGGTAACAGCAGTGATCAGACCATTGGCTCGTGTTATCCCTGCTTTAATCAGCGTATCGTCGTCGGTCGCATCGCCATGAATGAAAAAGATGCCATCCTCAAGTAGTTTTTCACATAATTCAGGATTATTTTCTACCACAACAAATGGAACTGGTTTGGCCTGAAATTCATGGCAGATAAAATTACCAATTCGACCGTAGCCACAAATAATATAATGGTTCTCAAGGTTTGAAATCTTCTGTAACAATTTCTTTCTCCCCAATATTTGGCGAAATTGCCCTTGAACAATCAATTGTATGACGCTACCCGCTGCATAAGCAACAACACCTGTACCAAATACAATGATAATAATGGTGAAAATTTGACCGGCCTCAGAAAGCTGGTGTACCTCGCGAAAGCCAACAGTTGAAAGGGTGATAACAGTCATATAAAGAGCGTCAATATAAGACCAGTGTTCAATATTATGGTAACTAACCGTGCCAAATAGAAGTATTGATACTAAGCAGAACAACGAAACAATAATATTACGGATAGGATTCATAACACCTCCAATCTCTAACAGTAACGGTGTGTTTGCTATTTTTCAAGGATTGTCTCAGTATCGGTTACAAAACACCGTGAAGAATTAAAAACTCAACATGCGCTAATGTTTAAACAATTGTTGTGATGTATACTGTATACATATATAATCTGAAAAAGAACAGTTGCTTGAACTAGGGTCGTTTGCTGTGCATTGAGGAATACATGAAAAAAAAACTAATTGAGCGCCACCAAACGTTACGTGAAAAAATACTGGAAAATATTCGTGATGCAATACTCAAGGGAACGTTGAAGGCTGGCGAACGTGTATCAGAGCCTGACCTTGCAGAACGGTACGGAATTAGTCGCACGCCGATTCGTGAAGCATTTAGACAGCTCGAGTCAGAAGGATATTTAACGGTTGTACCACGTAAAGGTGCCGTAGTTACTTCTTTGTCTGAGCGAGATGTTCAAGAATTTTATTCGATAAAAAGTATTTTAGAGGGCTATGCTGCACGATTAGCCGCTGAAAAATTAACAGATAAAGAACTTGATCGTCTTGTGGCAATAAACGAGCGATTAAGTCGATTAGCTACAGCTGGCGATGTGAAGTCTTTTTTTCGTATTCATAATGAGTTCCATGAGCTGTTTATCAAAGCCTCTGGTAACGAAAAATTACTCGAACTGATACAACAATTGTTGAAAAAATTTATTCGTTTACGGGTTGCCTCGTTGTCCCTTCCTGGACGGATGGAAATATCAGTCCAAGAACACGATAAAATTATTGAAGCGTTTAAAAACCATGATGGTGTTACGGCGGATCAATTAGTACAAAAGAATGCAGCGTATGGTGGTCAAGTATTAATTAAGAGCATGGCTGACGATTAATTGTACGTCGACAGAGTTGATGTAAGGGCTTGCTGAGTTAACTCAGCAAGCCCTTTTTTGTATTAAAATCAGTGAAAAAACAGGGTTTGTCGGTAAAGAAGTAATTTGAAATGATATAACTGTGTAAAAGGTGG
>LGVF01170405.1_pt2 | contig 10854 bp, 6 predicted proteins | sample 469901 | NCBI WGS metagenome assembly LGVF01 (sample SAMN03893561, study PRJNA290197) | marine sediment metagenome | material: sediment; isolation source: combined push core samples #3730, #5133, and #5579 collected at Hydrate Ridge | place: Pacific Ocean: Hydrate Ridge | reverse complement strand
CCAGACTCTTTAAGGTTAAAGTCATCTATTTCATGAAAATAATAACTATTAAAACTATCATAAACTCCAACAGGTTCACCTATGATATCTTCTGAACTACTTATTCTTTTTCCTAAACCACTATTAATAGTAATGAAAAAACAAGTTTTATCTGAGTATATATTTTTTACATGAGTAGATACATTAGTATGGTTGTAGGTTTTCCAAACATCTGGTCCTTCAGCATAAAAAAGGATATAATCACTGGAACCAAAAACTCCGTCATCCTCACCTATAACTTCAATTGATATTTCTTCTAAATCATCAGAATCATAATCAGAATTAACCTCAGGCAATACTCCCCCATGCTGACCGTAAAGTGAAATATTACGAGGATCAATATCACTTATAGAAACACCTAACTGAGAAGCAATATTACCCATTAGGGTATTATCAATTTTATATACTCCACTTTTATCTACCGATATTTTAACCCAACTACCAGTCGATAACACACTACTTTCCTTAAATTCAAAACTGATATCGGGACCAGCCAAAGAACTAGTTTTTGCAATTACCTTATCATTATTAACATGTAATAATAATTTAAATGATGATAAAAGTTTTAATCCATTATTACTCTTAAACAAAGGTTTTATCTTAATGACTGGTATCCAACCATTACGGCCTTTTGTCCAATCAATTTCATAAAAAAACTCTTTTTCAATATTTAATGAATCAGGTACTTTATTTACTTCTACATCTATAAAATTAAGATCTTTAATTTCAAACTCCTGTTTAACCTTGTAAGCTTCATCGGACAAAACAACATATATACTATTATCATATATATATTGTTCCTGACTATTTAAAAATATTTTATTATTGTTTGATTCCCAATTTAAAGAAACTGGAATCTCTTTATATTGAGTATAACCAAAAATAGGACTCAATAATAAAAGAAGTAATATATGTTGTAAATATTTTTGCATTATTATAAGTGTTCAATTGGGTAATTATTATTAGTCGTAAAACACACCAATAATTACAAACGCAAATAAACAATAAAAATTCTGTTTATAATAAAGAAAATAAATGTAGAAAATTCTCGTTATTATTATCAGAAGATTAAAAAACTAACAGGTTTTAGGATTTCTTATCTCTCTTTTATAGGATTTTTCTAACACTATGATGTAGTATTTTAATCTACATTTGTAATCATTGAATTATAATGTATTGATTTTGTTAACATTACAATGTTTAAAAAAAGAATACTGAATCTTTTTTTTGTACTTGCTATTTTTTGAATTATTGTATATTGCGTTTCAAATTAATCATATCAATGATGTATAGTATTAGTAATACTTTTGATCGAATTATTTGATTAAAACTAAACTAACTGAAAGAGAGATATGACTTATGAAAATAAAACTTATTACACATGAAACTATTGTACAGATTTAGCCTTCGCAACTTTTTGTTGTTGTCAGTTACTGTATCAATGTTGTTTGCTTGCGGTGGCAGTAACAACGAATCTTCGGCTACAGGGTGGAAAATTAATGATGCAGAGAATGGAGGTTTCCAGGCAAACACGAATTATTCAGAACAAGAAACTGGTCCTGGATTAGTATTTATTGAAGGTGGAACTTTTACAATGGGTCGTGTTCAAGACGACTTTATGCACGACTGGAATAACTCGCCTTCTAAACAACATGTTCGCTCGTTTTACATGGACGAAACAGAAGTTACAAATGTTGTTTATAGAGAATATCTTTATTGGTTAAATAGAGTTTTCCCTTCAACACAAGAAAGTTACAAATACATCTATACTTCAGCATTACCTGATACTTTGGTATGGCGTAACCGACTTGGAGCAAACGAAGTGTTTGTAAATAATTATCTTAGACACCCAGCATACAACTACTATCCAGTAGTTGGTGTAAACTGGATACAAGCTACTAAATTTGCAGATTGGAGAACAGATCGTGTAAACGAAAATATCTTAATAAACCAAGGTATTCTTAATGAGATAAATGGTTCAGCTGATAAAATTGTAGAAGGAGAAAACAACTTTAACACTGACACTTACCTTGAAGATCCAAGCATGGTTTTTAAAGATAAAGATCAAGAGGTATACAGAAAAGGATTACCAGACTATTCACCTAACGAAGATACAAAAGGTGATTTTGAAGGTCGTCATGCAACACGTGAAGATGGTATGTTATTACCAAAATATAGGCTCCCTACCGAAACAGAATGGGAATATGCTGCGCTATCTTTATCTGGTAACAGAGAATTTAATACTATAAAGGGAAGAAAGAAATTTCCTTGGAATGGTAAATCTGCAAAGTCTCAACAAAGAAAATCGAAAGGAGATTTATTAGCTAACTTTAAAGCTGGTAGAGGAGATTACAAAGGTATAGCAGGTTGGTCAAATGATGGTGCTGATATTACAAACAAAGTAAAATCATATCCTCCAAACGACTTTGGTCTATATGATATGGCTGGAAACGTTGCAGAATGGGTTGCTGATGTTTATCGTCCACTTATTAATGATGATGCAAATGATTTTAGTTACTATAGAGGTAATGTCTTTGAAAAAAGATCTATAGACGAAAATGGAAGTACAAAATTTGTTACAGAAAGTACAATACAATATGATACTCTTAGCAATGGTGATATAATTCCAAGACGATTACCTGGTTCAATAGAAAAGGAAAATGTTACTGCAAATGATACATACATGCGTACTAACTATAGCCAATCTAATAACATTAATTATGATGATGGTGATTTAATATCAAGTAAATCATATGATATGAACCCTAACGAGGTTTCAGAAAAAGGAAATAAAATGTACAACTCGCCTAATAATGTTGTTAAAATTGACTCTGAAGGTAACTTGATTAGAAATTATGATAAATCTGATAAGAGAACATCATTAATAAATGATAAAGTAAGAGTTTATAAAGGAGGCTCATGGGCTGATAGAGTTTATTGGCTTGATCCCGCACAAAGAAAATATATGCAACAAGATATGTCAACAAACTTCATTGGATTTAGATGTGCTATGGACAGAGTTGGTAGCCAAGTTGTAGATAGAAAAAGACCTTATAACTAGAATTAATAGTTTTAATAATTATTAAATTCAGTATCTAATAAAACCCGAAATGTTAATTAACATTTCGGGTTTTATTTTATTTTTACATTTCAAAATAGCGCAAAGATGAATATTGAAGATTTATATAATATATATATTAAAACTTATAAGGTTTCTACCGATACACGTTCAATAGAAAATGGTAGCATATTTTTCGCCCTAAAAGGTGATAATTTTAATGGTAATAAATTTGTAAAAAAAGCTTTAGATTCAGGTGCTGCAATAGCTGTTATTGATGAAAAAGAATACTTTATAAAAGGCAAAACGTTTTTAACAGAAGATGTTTTATCATTCTTACAAAAGTTCTCAAACTTCCATAGAAAAAAACTAGACTCTACGTTTATTGGAATTACGGGTACTAATGGCAAAACAACCACTAAAGAGCTATTATATCAAGTACTATCAAAAAAATATAACACTATAGCTACCAAAGGAAATTACAATAATCATATAGGAGTTCCACTAACTTTATTAAGTGTAAAACCTGAGCATGATATGGCTATTATTGAAATGGGAGCAAATCATCAAGGAGAAATAGCTGAATTATGCAAAATCGCTATGCCACAATATGGATATGTGACAAATTTTGGTAAAGCTCACCTAGAAGGCTTTGGTAGTTATGAGGGTGTAATAAAAACCAAAAGTGAATTGTATCAATACATTTCGAGTACAAATGGAACTGTATTTGTCAATAATGATGATGATATTCAAATAAAAAAGACAAAAAATAATAAGAAAAGCTTCCTATCCGATAAAATATATTTTGAAGGAGCTAGACCATTTGTTATAGTTAATAATAATGGATTACTAATAAAAACTAACCTGATAGGTAATTACAATTTTACAAATATAAAATGTGCTATATCTATTGCAGAATATTTTAGTATACCTAATATTCAAATTAAAGAAGCATTAGAAGAGTATTTCCCAACTAATAATAGGTCGCAGATAATAGAAAAAGATAGTAATACAATTATTCTAGACGCATATAATGCAAATCCAACAAGTATGAGAGCTGCAATATCTAATCTGGAAGAAATGGATGTTGACTATAAAATTGCCATTTTAGGTGATATGTTCGAATTAGGAAAATATTCAGATGAAGAACACTCTAACCTTATAAATGAACTCGAGAATTCTACAATAGATAAAGTGTATTTAATTGGGAAAGAATTTGCAAAGAGCAATACCTCAAGTCTAAAACATTTTGAAACTACAGCAGAGTTTATTCAAGAAAATATTATTTCAACCATTTCAAGTGCTACTATTCTTATAAAAGGCTCAAGAGGAATGGCTTTGGAAAAGATTGTTGAATAAGACCGTTCTAACTTCAGTCTCAATTTTATTATTTAATGATATTAGAGCCTAATACCACTTTACGCTAATAACCTGAGTTCGATGATAGATTTGGATACAGTTATGAATAATTTTTTCATAGACGATTCAAATTTATGTCTTCCAAACTATCGCTTCGATCGGGGGCAATAAATACTGCTCTATTTCATACATTAATAAAATCTAAGCATCATTATTCTTTTGCATATTACTCAAACAGAAGCTTATTCTTAATAATATTTATAACGAAAAAAGCCCGTTAACTTAATAACGGGCTTCCTACAGAGAATGAGAAGTTAATTTACATTACTTCTGATTCAATATTATAAATATGTAATTATTTCTTAACAATAGAATAAGAATAATTTCCACCATGACCTAATGTCAAAGTAACACTATAAGTTCCAGCCTCTGGAATTTTAATATTAGCTCCACCTGGTAATGGTTCTCCACTTAGTCCTTCACCACCATAGTTCAACGACCAGTCAGAAGTACCACGGAATTTAAACTCTTTATCTGTTAATTCAACTTCCATTGTGAAAGTGTTTGTAGCAGAATCAAAGTCTGTAAAGTTTGTTTGTGAATCCCAAGAACCTGGAGTAGAATCTCCAATAATACCCCACTCAGTTTTCTTAGACTCCCAAGTCATTGTAGCTAAATCAGCTTTAATATACCAGAATCCAGCCTCTGGAATAACAACGTTAGTTTCACCATCAACAATAATGTTACCTGGGTTTGCAGGATCATCTCCTAAATCATTATCCCAAGCACCTAACTGAGGTAACCATTTACACTCAAATGCTGAATCATTGTATTGATATACTTCATAAGTACCATTCAAGAAATTTTTATTAGCAGATGCACTAGAATTATCCCATCCATTATGAGCTCCAACTAAATATAAATTGTTAGGGAAAGAAGATTCTGTAATAGAATATTTCATATTCTCAACATCTAACTCTATTGCATAAACAGCATTGTTTGTAGTAATAGCAGTACCGTCATCAGTTAAGCCATCAGCAGATCCATCAGAACCTAAAATAATATTCATATACTCTGGTGATTTAAATTTAAATTCACCAGCCTCTAGCAGTATAGTTCCTTTCCATAATTTAGAATCTGCATCATATGATAAAGGAATGAATCCTCCATCTGTTACAGATGTTCCAAAAATCCCCCATAATGTAATTTCATCATCACCACTGTAACGATTAACTAACATAGATACTGGTATAGAGCTAAGAACTGATTCTCCACCTGTAGCAACAACTCTTGCTTGAATACCAAGGTTTGTGTTAGGTTCAATTTTTAAATCTCTCAATATCTGATTCATCTCAGCAGTAGTTACTGATTTAAACAAATCATTTGTAGCTGCTAATTTAGCAGGAGAGGAAAAATCACCTTCTGCATCGTCAATTTGAACTTCGTAACTTGCATCAACACCTTCACCTAAATAGGCTTCTTGCCATGCAAATGTTTCGAAAGAACCATTTGCATTTTCTGGCAACATCACGTATGTTGATGACCCTGTTGGGTTAACAAACACTGGAGCTGTAACTTCTTTCTTTGCAACAGGAATATCCTTTTGACAAGATGAAGTAAAAGCAACAACACTTGCTAGTGCTCCTATAATTATACTTTTTGCTTTCATTTTTTTAATTTTTTAAATAATTAAAGTCTTACTGTTTAGTCATTTTAAGACTCTTATTCTCTAAATTAATTTCTATTAGATAATCTCCAGCTTCAGCTACAGAGAAGTTGATCTCACCATATTCATTTTCTGGTCCTGCAATCGCTCCTTCAACAGTATTAAAATCTCCATAAAATAAACCTGGATTCCATCCAGTATTTTGCCATAAGAATCTAAACTCGTTTGGTGCAGCAGTAAAAGTAGCTGTCCCTTTATAAAAAGTAAGAGTTTCAGGTTTTATTTCAATTGATGTACTTGGATCCCATCCTGCTGCAGTTGCATTACCAACTAACCATAAAGATGGCGGTGTTGCATCATAAGGTGTAACTTTTAGCTCCACAACATTAGAGTAAAGAGTTTTAACATCAGAATTTGATGATTGAGCTCTTACTCTTGCTTTTACAATAGATTCAACTTCTGGAGTTAATCCTAGTGCAGCCATTTGTAAATTAAAGTTTTTAACTGAAATAGTTTGATATGGTACAGAAACTGCTTCTTGCATATCTTGTGCATTAGAAAAGTCGCCTCCGGCCATATCTAATTCTATTGTATAATCAACCACAATTGGTAGACCATAATCTGCTGTCTGATAAATAAATGTCTCAAACGGGTTATTTGCATTATCTTCAGTTAACACATAGTTTAGTGATCCGTCAGGAGTAACTAGAACTGGTGCAACTGGATCAGATAGCTTAACACCATCATCAGTTGTTTTTGTACATGATGCTAAAAAAGTAATAGCAGTCATGAACAATATTATATTTTTAAATCTTTTCATGTTTTCTATATTTTTTTTAGTATCCTGGATTTTGAACTAACTTAGAGTTAGCTCCAATTTCTTTTGCAGGAATAGCAAATAACATTTTAGAGCTACTTACTGCTGCTCCATTAGAAACTCCACCTTTCCACGACCATAAATATTCACTTGAAGTATATAGTCCAAATCTAACTAAGTCAGTTCTTCTTGTAACCTCCCAGAATAACTCTCTACTACGCTCTGATAAAATAAAATCTTCTGTAACCTGAGCCCCAGAAATATTTCCAGCATTAGCTCTTGTTCTTATTGTATTAATATACGTAACAGCTTTAGCCATATCAGAACCAGCAGCTCCTCTCATTGCAGCCTCAGCATACATTAAATAAGAATCAGCTAAACGGAAAATTGGAAAATCTGTTGATACAAAATCTAAGTTAGCAGGAGATCCATTATCAGCTCTAATATTACGGAATTTCATTACACTATAACCAGAAGTAAATTTCTGTGGATTAGTAACATCTTTTTCACCTGTATTAAAGAACATTCCTGACTCATCACTAGTAACAACACCTCTTAAATCACCTGCTGTAAATTGATCAATTAATTCAGCACGGGATCTGTTACCTCCCCATCCGCCACTTAGGCCAATAGCTGCAGGATTAATATCTCCACCTGTAGCACTAAATGCTAAGAATTGTGTTGATCCATAAGTTTGCATTTTATTACCTTCAGAAGGTGCAACAAAAATAAATCCAGAAGTAGCAGCTGCATTTTCTAATTTATTATTATCACCATAAAACATTTCTTTATAATTTCCTGTAAAGAAAGTATATGCTGAATTTACTTTTTCAGTTTCTATAATAACTTTGTCATACATTGCTGTTCCAGCATAAACTTCGGCATTAAGATAAAGTCTAGCTTTAAGCATCCATGCTGCTCCCATATCAACTCTACCATAATCTGCAGAATTTGCTGTTTTCAAATCTCCTTCAAATGCATCTATCTCTGTAATTAACCAAGCAAAAAGATCAGCTCTTTTCATTTGTTCTGGCATAAATGCTCCAATCCCCATTGTTTCATCAACAAAAGGTACATTTCCAAATACATCTAAAGCAACATAATAAGAGTATGCACGAATAAATCTAGCTTCAGCTCTAAGAATTTTCATATTCTCTTTAAGAGCATCCTGACCTCTTTCACTTAATTTTGCATCTGAAGACTGACGTAAAAATTCGTTAGCAACAGAAATTTGGTGATAAGTTCTATAATATAAACCTTCAATAAACGGATTTGCTGCTGAATACTGTAAGTTGTTTAATTGAGAAATACCAAAATCTCCCCATGCACAAATTGCTTCGTCAGTAGTAAGAACCTGAGCGTTCCATAGATTACGAACAAACGAAGATGTACCTTCATCTATTCCTCCTACATCGCCATTACCTGCAGGACCTTCTTGCCCTGTAAGAGACAGACCAGCATATAATTTAGCGATAACTTGATTATAACCTGCTTCTGTTTTATAAACAGTTTCGGCTGTTGATTGATTTGGATCAATTGGCAATTGGTCTAAATCTTTTGTACAAGAAGTAAAACCGATAGCTCCAATCGAAAGAAATGCAATCCCTTTAAATAATATATTTTTAAATTTCATTTTTTCTGTTTTATCTATTAAAATCCTAGATTAACACCTAACATAAATGTACGTGGACGTGGATAGAAGTTATTATCAATTCCACTAGATACTTCAGGATCTATACCGCTATAATCTGAAATCACAAATACATTTTGAGCAGTTAAGTTAACTTTAAGACTAATATCTCCGTTAGAAATATTATCAAACCTATAACCTACAGATATATTATCCATTCTGAAGAATGATGCATCTTCTATATAAGCAGAAGACCAGTATTGATAAGAGTTAAATCCTGTTGAAGCCGATGTTAAACGGTTTGTTAAATAATTACCTCCTGAATTGTAAACATCTTGTTTTACACCCATTGTAGATTTGTTATTATTATAAACCGAACCTCCTAATTGAAGTCTACCTGAGAAAGAAAAATCCCAGTTTTTATATTCTAACCTTGAGTTTATTCCTAATAAAGTTGTTGGAGCAGCTTGCCCTATTCTAACCTTATCATTGTCATTATAAATTCCATTTCCATCACGATCAACATAAACTCCTTCTAATGGATTTCCATTAGCATCGTAAACCTGCTCATAAACAAAGAATGAATTTGTTGGATAACCAACTGAATTAATCTGAATTGTAGAACCTGTACCTCCTGAGATACCACCAGTTTGATTACCTAAGAAACTTGGATCATCATTTGATGTAAGCTGAGTAATTTGATTAATGTTATAAGTAATGTTACCTCCAATTTCCCAGAATAATTCATCTGTTACTATTGGTCTGTAGTTTACATTAAATTCAATACCACTGTTTTGCAAGCTACCAACATTTGTTAATAATAAGTTAGTCAAGTTTGCTCCAGCAGGAACAGGAATCGTGTTTAATAAATCTTTCGTTTCTCTGTAGTATAACTCTAAACTACCTGATAATTTATCGTTCCAAAAACCATAATCTAAACCGAAGTTATAAGTTGTAGTTTCTTCCCATTTAATATTTGCATCATATCCATCAGGACGAAGAGTGTTAATGTAGCCACCTCCCCAAGGATACATTGCTGTATTATTTGACTCTACATAAGGACCTTGATAAGGTAAATCAGCTGTTACACCTTGCTGACCAGTAATACCCCAACCTAAACGAATTTTAAGATTAGAAACATTATCAGCATTTTCCATAAATGCTTCGTTATTCAATCTCCATGCTAAACCAACAGCAGGGAAAATACCCCATCTATTATCTTCTGAAAAACGAGAAGTTCCATCGGCACGAACAGTAGCATTAATTAAGTAACGACTATCGTAGTTATATTCAGCTCTTCCAAAGAAAGAAACTAAATAGTTTTGCGCTTTATATTCTCTATAAGGAGTAACCTCATTCGTTTCTGCAAAGTTATAAGTAACAGTGTTACCTTCTCTATAGAAGTGCTGCCAAGAATAACCTCCCATAACTTTCACGTTATGTACATCGAAATCACCATTATATGACAAGTACATATCAAGAGTCTTATTGCTCTTTGTTTGAGAATAAGGTGCCTGACCTCCTGCTCTTTCAGGGTCGTTTGGTGAAGACCATGCAGCTGTAGGCTGTGTAATTGTAGATCCATCTGATTGAGAACCGTCTAAACCTAAATTCACTGTCGCAGTTAATGAAGGTGCAAAATGCAATTTATAATCAAATTTAGCATTCAATATATACCTATTAACTGTACTACTATTATTGTGTAGATCCAATTGAGCTACAGGATTCATTGTAGCAATTGGCACTGGATTTCCAGAACCATCTACCCAAGTAAAATAACCTCCATATGCATTATACTTCTCGTCTCTAACTGGCTTTGTAGGGTCAAATGCAACTGATGTACCTATGGCACCATCATTAGAAAACCCATTCTTTACGTTCATGTATTTAGTATTAATACTAACTTTTAAATGATCATCAAAGAAACTTGGAGTTAAATTAAGTCCAACTGTAAGACGATTCATATCAGAAGTTTTTACAATACCTTGTTGTGCAGTATATCCTAAAGACAATCTATAAGGTAAATCTTTTACACCGCCTGTCATAGCAATATTATGATCTGTACTGATAGCAGTTCTGTAAACTTGATTTTGCCAATCATTATTTTCGTTAGCATATTCATTTACACGAGTAATTGCATCAGGATTTTCAGGAAAAGCACCTCCTGGTCCATATAAACTATTAACAAATTCCTTATACTGACCAGCATCCATTACATCTAAAAGTTTTGTTGCAGATGCTACAGATACATTACCAGAATAATTCAATTTAATCTTTCCACCTTT
>LGVF01034580.1_pt1 | contig 10859 bp, 6 predicted proteins | sample 469901 | NCBI WGS metagenome assembly LGVF01 (sample SAMN03893561, study PRJNA290197) | marine sediment metagenome | material: sediment; isolation source: combined push core samples #3730, #5133, and #5579 collected at Hydrate Ridge | place: Pacific Ocean: Hydrate Ridge | reverse complement strand
CTTCCTGGATATGATCCCGTTCAACAGACTGGAGGTCTTTCATTGCAGCATCCGCTGATGCGGTGGGCAACATGGCAAAACATTTGTCACTTAGAGCAAGAGAGTTGCCGGGGCTGATGATCACACACCGTTCAATCAGGTGTTTAAGTTCTCTTACATTGCCCGGCCAGGTGTAGTTCAGCATTTTTTCAAGTGACGCTTTAGGTAGGCGGTCGATCTCTTTTCCCATTTTACGGCAATATTTCTCAACAAAATGCTGAGCAAGCAGAGGAATGTCGTCTCTTCTTTGCCTGAGCGGCGGGATTGTGATTGGAAAAACATTGATGCGGTAAAAAAGATCTTCCCGAAAACGGCCGGTTCTCACATCATCAATGAGATTACGGCTTGTCGCGGCAATAACTCTGACATCAACCTTGACGGTTTTGGGGCTGCCAAGCCTTTCAAATTCACCTTCCTGGAGAACCCGCAGGAGTTTGGTCTGCATCTCCAGCCCCATTTCACCAATCTCATCAAGAAAAATAGTACCTCGGTTGGCGACCTCAAAGCGGCCCATCTGCCTTGTATGTGCACCGGTAAAAGCCCCCTTTTCCCGGCCAAACAGTTCGCTTTCAATGAGGTTTTGGGGTAAAGCGGCACAGTTCACAGTGACAAATGGTTGTGCCTTACGATCGCTCAGTCGGTGGAGGGCATGGGCAATAACACCCTTGCCCGTTCCGGTTTCACCAAGGAGTAATACGGTGGCAGTTGTTGACGCGACCCTGCTGGCCGAAGTGAGAACCTCCTGGATTTCTCTACTCTGCCCGATGACATCCTCAAACCCCTGCTCCAGGCGCAGGTCTTCACGCAGGTAGTAATTCTCCTGTTCCAACTGTTGCTTGAGCTTCTCAACTTCTGCCAGACTCTGCATCAAGTCTAATTCCAACTGTTTTCGCCTGCTGATGTCAATGTTCACACCGAGCATGCGGGCGGGTGTCCCATCAGTATGATAGTAAGGCTGCCCCAATGAACAGACCCATGCATAGCTGTCCGTGCCGGAAGATATGCGATACTCAATATCAACTTTTTCTCCTTTCTCAAAAGACTCGGTCCTTGCCTGTCGCACTTTTTCAAGATCTTCGGGATGAATGGACTGTTCAAAAAGCTCCATGCTGATCGTCTCATCAGGGCGGTAGCCGAAAGGCTTGCGAGCCTGAGTTGAAGCCCAGAAAATATTAGTCGTGTAATCAAAATCCCATATCCCTGCCTCAGCGGATTCCAGCGCCAGAGTGAGCCGGGCTTCACTCTCGATGATTTTCTGTTCCGATTGCTTTCGTGCAAGGGCGTTGCTGAATATTTCTGTCACCAGTTTGATACGCTGCACGTCCTTTTCACTCCAGGAGCGCTCCTTATACAGCGTATCGAAGCTCACTACGCCCAGTATCGGCTTGCCCCCCTCCTGAATTGGAATAATCACTGATGACTTTACGCCAAAGGACCGGCGACTTTCCTTGTCCAGGGAGGCTTCCACAGGTAATTGTTCGGTGGAGATTGCCAGGGGTGCACCAGCCAGTATTTTTTGATATATCCAGGGAAATATCTTTGAAGCATCCATGTCCACCGGGCGCTCAGGACCTGCCGGTGGGCCGTGGAGATGGGTGATCGTCAGGAGATGGGGGTCTTTATCCGACCACTGATATAAAGCGCTAAGGTCAAAATTCAACGTCTCGCAGATACGGCGTTGGGCATCTTCAATGGCATCATCAATGGACTCGGCAGGCAGACTGATAAATTGCGCGGAAATCTCCAGCAGCAGCTGTTCAAAGTTCTTTTGCTGTTCAAGGATCTGGTACAGCTTTTCGCTAGACTGGGGCTTCTTGTTCAATTTAAATCTCGGTAAGACTGAAGTATGAAAAAATATACTCAGCCGTTTGACTGGAGGCCAAGTTCTATCAGCTTTTCCAGAAATTCAGGAAAGGCCAGTCCATATTCCGCTGCCGCCTGCGGCATAAGGCTGGTAGGCGTCATTCCCGGTATGGTATTGGTCTCAAGCAGGTAAAGCGACCCATCTTCCGAAAGCATTATGTCCGTCCTGCTATACCCCGTCAGCCTGAGTGCTTTATGTGCCGCCACACCGTACTTCTGAACCAGAGCAGTGAGTTCACCACTTATCTCTGCAGGGCAGATCTCTTCAGATGCTCCTGCTTTATATTTTGCATCATAATCAAAAAACGAAAACTCCTCACCGGGGACAATCTCAATAACAGGAAGCCCCTGAAGTTCTTCGTTACCAAGTACTCCCACCGTCAGTTCCCGTCCACTTATGTATTTTTCAATCATTGTCTGGGAATCATGGCCCTGTGCCTTTTCAATACCATCCATCAACTGTTCTTTGGTCTCCGCCAAGGTCAGGCCCAGGCTTGAACCCTCCCGTACCGGTTTAATGACAACCGGCAGACCAAACCTGTCAACCAGAGCATCAATGTTCACCTCATCCCCCGAACCTATAATCTGCCAATCCGCTACAGGCAGGCCGTTCAGTTTATAGAGTTCTTTTGCCAGATGCTTATCCATTGCTATAGCACTGCCAAGAACCCCTGAGCCCTGATAGGGGACTCCGAGGAGATCAAGAAATCCCTGCATAGTGCCATCCTCACCAAAGAGTCCGTGGAGGAGAATAAAGACAAAGTCGAGTTTTGGTGCATCGGCAGCTAACCGGGCAAGATCCGTTGCCGGATCATAGCGACTGACAATAAATTTTTCAGAATCGAGCGCCTTTTCCACTCCTGCGGCTCCACTCAGTGACACCTCGCGCTCCCCTGATGTTCCCCCGGCAACCAAAGCAATATGAAGTTTTTGTGCTTGCATTCTCGTTTACCTCGTTATTAAGTGAATCAATTCTGATGGCTTCGAAAAAACTCTAATAAATTTATGTATCATAACATAAGAGATGAAGGCCTGCACTGCTACTCCTTCGGCAGACATAGAAAAAAATATCATCAATCATTGTCTTAAAAAGACATTGACAAATCCTCCTGCTGTTTAGTATATAAAAAAGATTGTCGTTATGATATTGAGATTATTTCCATAGAGATCGATAACCTGTTGATCTGTATTGAAAAACATTTGATTAATTTGTTAAACGGAGCCGCAGATGATAGAAGTTGAAGTTCGAGGAGATCTTGAGTACGCAATCAGGCAGCTGAAAAAAAAGTTGCAGATAGACGGAATTAAAAGAGAACTAAAGCGTCGAGAGTACTACGAAAAGCCAAGTGTAAAGAAGCGGAGAAAACAGGCTGAAGCCCGCAGAAAGCTCCGCAAATTCAATCGAATGAGAAGATCCTTCTAGCACTGCACCATAGCAGTATCTAAGAGATAAGGGCTGAGGAAATATTATATCACCGCCACTTTCCGGGCAGTTCAGTGCTGCCCGCGACCTCTTTTTGCACCATCTCATCTCGGAAAGACGACTGGCAGAAAACAGTATAGAAGCATATTCTGCCGATATCACTTTCTTCCTCACATTTATTAAAACCCAGGGAAAGAGAAATCTGAACAGCGTTGATGTTTCTTTAATTCACGCTTTTCTGGAACACTGCCAACAGAAGTCTATCTCAAATCGAAGCAATGCCCGACGTGTCTCAGCCTTGAAAACTTTTTTTTCCTTCCTTGCCGAACAAAATATCGTTAAGCAGAACCCTTTTGCTGTAATTGACCTCCCCAAAAGCGGTCGTACGCTGCCAAAGGCCCTTTCCCTGGAGGAGGTCAAACGATTACTGGCACCACCACTTAAGGTGACGCCTTACACCCGGCGCGACAGCGCCATGCTGTTTCTTCTCTACTCAACCGGGTTACGAGTCTCTGAACTTATCCGCCTCCCCCTCTCCGCCTGTAATCTTTCCGCCGGTTTTGTACGGGTTCTCGGCAAAGGGAACAAAGAGCGACTGGTTCCCTTTGGTGAACAGGCAAAAGAAAAGATAGAATTCTACCTTGAAACAGCCAGACCCTTAATCTTAAGGGGTAAACAGAGTAACTACCTGTTTATCACTCGTCAGGGCAGCTGTATGACCAGGCTGAGATTCTGGCAGATAATCCGCAAAACCGCCCTTGCCGCCGGTATCGAAAAAAATATATCCCCCCATATGATCCGCCATTCTTTTGCTACTCATCTTTTAAGTCATGGTGCTGATCTCCGGTCTGTACAACTCATGCTTGGCCATGCGGACATTGCAACCACTCAGATTTACACTCATATTGATCAAGAAAGACTGAAAAGCATCCATAAAAAGTTTCATCCCCGTGGCTAATTCAGCACACAATTATCACACCCCTGTAGCAAAAACATCCTGAATGACCTACAATGCTCAAGGTAGATTACACTTTGTTCATTAATCAGAATAGATGTTACCTTTTATAATGCGCCTGATTACTACACATCTAAATGCCGATTTTGACGGTCTGGCATCAATGATTGCAGCCCGAAAGCTCTATCCGGGAGCTATACTTGCATTCCCGGGATCACAGGAGCGCAATATCCGGGACTTTATCTCCCAGAGTCTGCTCTACCGCTATGATTTCCTTAAGACTAAACAGGTTGATTTAAAGGCCATTGACACTCTCATTGTTGTCGACACACGATCGTCAACAAGGCTTGGACCATTGGCCGGATGTCTTGATAACCCAAATCTGAAAATCCACCTCTACGATCATCACCCACAAAACTCAGGGGATCTGACTGGTGAAATAGAGAGAGTTGAAAATTATGGCTCCACAACGACCCTTCTCACCGGCATATTACGAGAGAAAGGGATTGAGATCACAACCGAAGAGGCAACACTTTTTGCTCTTGGCATCTATGAAGACACCGGCTCCCTGACCCACCTTACCACCACTCCGGCAGATCTGAAAGCTGCAGCATGGCTTGTAGAAAAAGGCGCGAAGCTGGATCAGGTAGCGCAATTTTTAACTCACGAGTTAACCTCTATCCAAATCAGTCTGCTGCATGAACTGATGAAAACTGCCAAGCAGTATACTATCCAGGATATTCCTGTAGTAGTCGTTACCCACTCGCTACCGGAGTATATGGATGAATTTGCTCTTATTGTCAGGCGCTTTATGGCTATGGAGAATATCAATGTACTCTTCGCGGTCATTTCAATGGGGGGACGAATCTACCTCATCGCCCGCAGCAGAATAGCTGATGTCAATGTCGGTAATATTGCCCGGGATCTTGGAGGCGGCGGTCACTCCACTGCGGCCTCTGCAACAATGAAAGATATTACCCTCATACAGGCCCAGGAAAAACTCATCCATACCCTGCACAAACATATCCACCCGCAGCCGATAGCCAGTGAGATGATGTCTCAGCCGGCAATCACCATCGCCATTGGGGCAGCGATCTCAGAAGCAAAAGAAGTTCTCACCCGCTATAACATCACAGCACTTCCAGTCTGTGATGTTACAGGTCCATCTGTAGAACAGTCGTCTCCAATCCATGGCATAATCACCCGGCAGATAATTGAAAAAGCTGCACATCATCATCTCGGCCAACGCCCCGTCAGTGACTTTATGACCAGCGAGGTAAAAACCCTGCCTCTAAAAGCGTCCCTTGCTGATATTCAAGAGTTAATCATTGAACATCATCAACGACTTATCCCCATTGTGGAGAACAGCACACTCATCGGTATAATCACCAGAACCGATCTGCTCAACCGACTGGTGAACGACCCTGCTCATTTACCTAAGGATCTTCTCCACGAATCTGAACATCCCTCCCTGGAGAGAAAAAGAAACGTCAATACCCAGATTATTGAATGTCTCGACAAGGAGATGATCCAGCTTATCCAGACCATCGGAGAAGTGGCGGATTCGATGAAATATAACGCCTTTGCAGTGGGCGGTTTTGTCCGCGATCTATTGTTGAAAAAGCAGAACCTTGATTTGGATATTGTCGTTGAGGGAGATGGCATCCTCTACGCAAAACAGCTTGCTCACCACCTGGACGGCAGGGTCAGGACCCATGAACGGTTCAAAACAGCGATGGTACTCCTGCCAAATGGGTTCAAAATTGATATAGCGACCGCCAGGTTGGAATACTATGAGTACCCGGCAGCTATGCCGACGGTAGAACTCTCTTCAATTAAACTTGACCTTTACCGACGGGATTTCACCATCAATGCCATGGCGATCCACTTAAACCCATACCATTTTGGAACACTGATCGACTTTTTCAACTGCCAGAATGACCTCAAGCAAAAAACGATAAAAGTCCTCCATAATCTCAGTTTTGTAGAAGATCCGAGCAGAATATTTCGTGCGATCCGTTTTGAAAAACGAATGGAATTCCTTATTTCGCCACATACAAAACGACTTATTACCAACGCAGTCAGTATGGATTTATTCGGCAAAACCAATGATCCTCGCTTTCTTTCCGAACTGAAAATTATCTTCTCTGAAGAAAACCCGCTGCCGGCAATCGAGCGTATGGCTGAGTTCAAACTTTTTAAATTTCTCTGGCCCGACCTTCGCCCTCATCTCAAGATCGACCGCAGATTCAAGCATATCCTGACCCAGGCTCAGAGGGCGATATCCTGGTTTCGACTTCTCTACCTGGAGGACAGCTGCCAAAACTGGATGGTCTACCTCCTTGCCATTATGGGCAGATCCCGCCTGGCGGAACTGAAGGCTTTTTGCCAGAGATTTGAAGAAAGCCAAAAGGTTACCGATTACCTCCTCCTGCAAAAAGAATGTGCTGACAGAGCAGTACATCATCTTGCCCGAAGCAACGGTCTGAAAAACAGTCAGATCGTTGCCTCCCTGGAAGAACTGAATATTGAAGGATTGCTCTATATTATGGCTGTTGCCCGAAAAAATCATATTAAAAAAGCAGTGTCCCTCTATGTCACCACCCTCAGACAAATTGAAGGTGAGCTGACAGGACAGGATCTTGTAAACCTGGGTTACAAACCCGGCCCGCAATTTAAAAAAATCCTGGTCACTCTGCGAAATGGGCGGTTGGACGGTCTAGCAAACGACAGAGACGAGGAACTTGTCCTGCTAAGGAACACTTTCCCGGTTTAAGAGGTTGCCCCGCACTGAACAGTGCTTACTATTCTCGGACAACCTTCTCGGCAAAAGCCGTACACTACTTTTACAACCCTTTTAAATTCATGAATAATTTTATAGTCCAGCTCATCATTCTTGCACCGCCCCTTCTTCTTGCCCTTACAGTACATGAGTTCGCCCATGGGTATGTAGCTTATCGCCTGGGAGATCCCACCGCCAAAAATGAAGGCCGACTGACCCTCAATCCCCTTAAACATCTCGACCCAATAGGTACCATCGCCTTTTTCTTCATCAAGTTCGGATGGGCAAAACCGGTTCCGGTCAACCCCAATTATTTTAAAAATCCAAGAAAGGACATGCTCTGGGTTGCCTTGGCAGGTCCTGCGACCAACCTGGGCCTGGCCATAATAAGTGCAATTGTAACAAAATTGATCTGGGCCCTGGCCTCCCTGCTCCCATATTCAGCGGCCGCTGAAGCAATTCTCGTTCCCCTTAATGCAATGCTGATTGCCTCAGTCTGGATTAATCTGGTTCTCTGTATTTTTAACTTCCTTCCCATTCCGCCTCTTGACGGCAGTCGTATCCTGTCAGGGATTCTTCCCGATGATCTTGCCCGCTCCTATCAGCAGGTGGAGCGCTACGGCTTTATAATTATCCTGGTACTGGCCTTCAGCGGTATCCTCTCCAAGGTTATTTTGCCGGTTATCAGCTTTGCCAACAGTTTACTACTCTCGTAGAGGCAGGCTGTAGGTTGCTTAGGCTGTAGGCTGTTAGCAGAATAATTTATTAATTACTGGAATTGATCTATATCAAGGAAAAGGTATTTTTCCTGCTGTATCATCTTTGCCATAATTCGATATTTGAGAAAGTTTTTTTTATTTCAAATCAACCTCATAACAATAACAACAAAGAGGATAACTATGTTCTGTTTTCAATGCCAGGAAGCTGCAAAAGGTACAGGCTGTACAATCAAAGGAGTGTGCGGTAAGGAGGAAGCAACCGCCAACCTGCAGGATCTACTGATTTTTGATCTTAAAGGTATTTCCGTAATAGCAAAAGGACTGAAAGAAGCGGGGGTACAAATTGACCCGACAGTTGGTCTTTTTCTCTGTCAGGGACTTTTTACAACAATAACCAATGCCAACTTTGATGATGCCAGCCTGCAGGAGTGGATTGGGAAATCCCAGAAAATCAAGCAGGGACTCAAATCTCAATTTGACGCCCTCAATCCCGGGCCGGAAAAAATCTCTATTGTGCAAAAATTCCTGCAGTACTTTACCGGAAGTCCTGAAGCAGAAGAACAGGTTCAGCTTGATGGATCTGCACTTTGGTTTTCAGGTGATCTTGCCACATATCAGGAAAAAGCCAAAACCGTAGGAGTCCTTGCCACCGAGAATGAGGATGTGCGATCCCTGAGAGAGTTGTTAATTATAGGACTCAAAGGTATCGGCGCCTACGCTGACCACGCTGCTGTTTTAGGAACTCAGAAACAGGAAATTTTTGACTTTGTAATTGAAGGCCTTGCCTCAACCACAGAAGAACACACTGTCGACGAGATGGTGGCTCTGGTACTAAAAGCAGGAGAGGTTGCGGTAACAACCATGGCCACTCTTGATGGCGCAAATACATCCGCCTATGGTAATCCTGAAATTACCGAGGTAAACCTTGGTGTAGATACTAACCCCGGTATCCTGATCAGCGGCCATGACCTGAAAGATATGGAAGAACTCCTGATCCAGACTGAAGGAAGTGGAGTCGATGTATATACCCATGGAGAAATGCTGCCGGCCCAATCTTATCCTGCCTTTAAAAAGTATTCACACCTGAAAGGAAACTACGGCGGCTCATGGTGGCATCAAAACAAGGATTTTGAGACCTTCAACGGACCAATCCTTATGACCACCAACTGTATTATTCCAATTAAAGAATCACACACCTATAAAGATAGAATTTTTTCTACCGGTGTTGTTGGTTATCCGGACATTACTCATATTGCTGACAGAACCAATAGCGGTGCAAAGGATTTCTCTCAGATTATTGAACTGGCTAAAACCTGTGAACCTCCGCAGGAAATTGAGACAGGAAAGATCGTTGCCGGTTTTGCCCATAATCAGGTTCTCGCTCTTGCAGACAAGGTGGTTGAGGCTGTTAAATCAGGCGCTATCAAGCGTTTTATTGTTATGGCAGGTTGTGACGGCAGACAAAAAGGGCGCGCTTACTTCACAGAAGTGGCAGAAAAGCTTCCTCAGGACACCATAATCCTGACCGCAGGTTGTGCAAAATACCGGTACAACAAACTTGACCTTGGGGATATAGGCGGGATTCCCCGTGTTCTTGATGCAGGACAGTGCAATGACAGTTACTCTCTTGCAGTCATTGCCCTGAAATTGAAAGAGGTCTTCGAACTTGATGATATCAACGATCTGCCGATTTCTTTTGATATCGGATGGTATGAGCAGAAAGCAGTGACGGTTCTTTTAGCCCTGCTCCACCTGGGAGTAAAAGGTATCCGTCTTGGACCAACCCTCCCCGCTTTTGTTTCTCCCACCGTACTTAACGTGCTGGTAGAAAACTTTGATATAAAGCCTACCACTGATGCTGAGACTGATATTACAGCAATGATGGCCGGCAACTAATAATGGCGTTGTAAAAACTCTTCATCTACTTCGTTGCTGTAAATTTTCTATCATTGCGACGTACTTTAGTACGCCAAAATGATAGAAAATTTCCGCGCCTCGTATATGAAGTTTTTTACTTAGCCATCAGGGAGGATAGTGCTGGCTTTTTACCCTGACCCTCGACTCATGAAAGGTTGCACCTCCCCCCATATCAGTCAGCTTTTGTGAGGTCAGATCATTGATCGCATTCCTCCTTGATTCTGTCTGCCAGAAAATTCCTTCGGCAACAAGCAACCCTCTCTGGGTATCTTCAGTCAATCTGGCAAGCCGTGTTGTCCAGCCCCTGAAATTTTCAAGAATCACCAAATATCCATCAAGAATCTCGTAGTCTGCTGCATCCTCAGGGTGGATGAGCAATTCACCCGGTTTGTCAATATATCGTTCCCCGAAGGTGGAATTAAGCAGATCCATATGGGGTGGAGTGATCAGCAGAAAAGGAAATCTCGACTGCAAGTCCACATCATCAAACTCTCCTCCCTCTTTAAGACAGGGGATTTGAGGTTCCGTCGGACTAAAGTCGGAATTAAACTGAAATTTAAATTTATAATCAGCAGAAAGAGATCCGGTCTGGGTGGTGTGAGTGGAAAGAATATATCCACCCTTCAGAACCTTAGAGGGAGAAATGTCCGTCGGCATTCCCTCCATATCAGTAAGGAAATCAGCAATCCTCTCATCACAACTCTGATTGAAAGGAGCATCTGTAAAACCCATCTTCAGCGCCAGTTTCTGAAAGAGATCAAAATTTGATCTGGCCTCGCCAACTGGAAAAATAACCGGTTCAACAACACCAAGGTAAAAATGTCCATAGCTGGTATAGATATCTCTATTTTCCAGAAAGGTCGTGGCAGGAAGCAGGAGATCTGCATAACAGGCCGTCGGGGTCATAACCTGCTCGTGCACTACAGTAAAAAGATCCTCCTGCAGCAATCCCTTTCTAACCATAGCACTGTCGGGTGATACGCTTAGAGGGTTACAGTTATAGACAAAGAGTGCTTTCACCGGTGGATCAAGTACGGTAAGGGCATGACCAAGCTGAATCATGTTCACCTTCCTGGTGGTCTCTCCAGCAAGAGAAGGATAGGTTAATTTATCTTTTACCCCCCGAAAGGCCCCGCTCATCAGGAGAACCCCCTGTCCCTC
>LGVF01007042.1_pt1 | contig 10867 bp, 9 predicted proteins | sample 469901 | NCBI WGS metagenome assembly LGVF01 (sample SAMN03893561, study PRJNA290197) | marine sediment metagenome | material: sediment; isolation source: combined push core samples #3730, #5133, and #5579 collected at Hydrate Ridge | place: Pacific Ocean: Hydrate Ridge | reverse complement strand
ATTCCCTTTTTAGGAAGGCATATGACAATATTAGATAGGATAAAGAAGAGACTCGCACCCAGGAAAAAAGAAGCATTTGAAAGGGGCAGAGGATTGATCATCTTGAACGAGGTATCAGAGGCCATGCAGGCAGAAAAGATGCTGAGAGCCTTTGATTATGACGTGAAGGGGGTTGCCCCTCCCCCTGAGATTCGGAAGGGTTGTGACCTTGCAGTGGAGTTCAACCTTGTTGATCAATTAGGCGTGGAAAGGCTGCTCAAAAGGAGTGGACTTAGCCCCTTAGACATAGTGGCTCTCGACAGTCTATCTCAGAAGCCTTTGGATATAACCAAGGAAAAGGACTTTGGAAGGTATTTTATGGTGACCGCAGCCAACATGAAGATAACAGTGGATAGGGAAAAAAGCACCATCGTAAACATTTCAGGTGGAGGATGCCCTGATGTTCCGTATTTGGCTGTAAGCCTGATAGGAAACAAAATAACAGAGGTGAAAAGGCCTAGAGAGAATGGCTACTCCCTTTGTGCCTATATGTTAGAAAAGGCCTACGAAAAGGCATTGAACATGGTCAACGGTCAGCACACGAGGAAGGGTGCCTGATCTTGTTTGCCATCGTGGGTACGCTGCCGATCAATGGAATGGGAATAAAGGCAGGGAGGGCAACATTCAAAGGTGGAGTTCTTGACATAGGCGATCTTGGGGTTAGTCCCAGTTTGGGCACCAGCGTAATGGTGGCATCAGCCTGCATTACCTGTGAAGCCCTTAAGATAGAGCCTCCCCACTTCATCACTGCTGGAGACATTGGAGACGGAAAGAGGAGTAGAGAGCTTTATGACTATGTGGCGGCTAACCTGACAACGATAGATGTCACGGTTTTAGCCATGCATTATGTCATGCCCGACATACACGGAATGAGAAATATCCTCAATTGCCTCGGAAAAAGACGTGAACGAATGACCCTAATTGCAGATGCAGGCGCCATGTATGCCGCCAAGGCGGCAGGACTTGCACAAGAAATTGACATATTCACTCCCGATGCAGCCGAAATGGCCTATTTGGCAGATCCTAAGGCCACACATCCAGCCTATGTGGAGCATCTTCTATTTGAAATAGATGCATCTGAAGTTGTTACGTTGATAAGCAAGGCCTATGAGAGCGGCAATACTCCAAAGACATTGCTGGTGAAGGGACCTGTGGATTACATCGTGGAAGAGGGGCAAGTGGTTCAGACGATTGATGAGCCTTCCATTTCTGCCATGGAAGCAATCGGGGGGACGGGGGACAGCCTGACGGGGATTCTGTCTGCCCTGATTCATGGGGGCTATGAGAAGGTTGATGCCTGTATAAAGGCAGCCAGGATCAATCGCATCGCAGGTAAATTGGCACAGCCAAATCCGGCTACATCGATTTCAGACATAATAGTCAAGATACCGGACGCACTAAAGGAGGCAAGATTATGCGTATGACAGCCGCAATAGCAGGAGGCATTTTTGGTTTATTGGGTGCTGCAGGCCAGGCATTCTTTCATATCATACCCCCACCAGCCTATGGCATCTGTATCGCCTGCCATATGAGAGACCTGGTGAACTGGATTGCTGCCCATATATATCCGATATATGGCCTTAAAGCCAGTGGTGCCCTAATAATACCTGGTGGCCCTGTCTCCTATAACTTTCCGCTTCTTACTATTGTAGGGATATTGATAGGGGCGGTTATTGCTGCCCATGTCAATGGAGAGTTCAAGTGGAAAACCATGAGGGTATGGTGGCAGAAACCGTTGGCAGAGTTTTTCTTGGGAATCCTGGTCATGATATCAGCCTTGATTTTTGGAGGTTGCCCGATCAGGACAGCCCTTAAGGCTGGATACCTGGATATAACCGCCATTATAGGCCTTGTGGCGATCGGAGTAGGGGTTTTTGTGGGATGCCAGGCACTGAGAAAACTGACGTGAGGAGGTAACAATGGACTTAGTACCACCAATTGCCAGCATCATTATGGGTTTCATAATGGGATACCTCGGCCAACGAGCAAGGATGTGCTTTGTAGGCGGAATGAGGGATTATTACCTGGTAAAGGATACATATCTGATCAAAGGGTTGATTGCTTTCATAGTATGCGCCCTTGCAGGGTTTTTTCTATTCCAGTTTGCGTCCGCTGCAGTTAAGACATTCCCCTGGTTTTTGGATGGCGGAGCGGTCTTTGCCAAGAAGTGGAAAGCTACGGGAGTGACAGCAACCCCCAGTCCATTATTACCTGTCCCCGGAGACCCCATAACCTGGTCTCCAAAGGCATGGGCACATATACTCCTCGCCGTATTAGGAGGATTTGGCCTCGGCTTCTTCTGCTGCATTGCCGGAGGCTGTCCCTTCAGACAACACATAATGGCTGCTGAAGGAAGCAAGAGCGCCATAGTCTATCTTGTCGGATTTGCCTTGGGGGCGGTGATTTTCCACAAATTTATTGCTCCCCTTGTCAAAGCGATTTTGGCGTAATGACCAATGACATTTCTGTTGCAGGAGGTAAATATTATGGCCGATGTAACCATAGATGTGTGTGGCGAGGTTTGTCCATTGCCGGTGATGAAGACCAACGAAGCATTAGCTAACATGAAAACCGGAGAGACCTTAGAAGTAATAGTCGATTACCCGCCATCGAGAGAGAATGTGAAAAGGCTTGCTACCAGCAAAGGCCATGAGGTTCTCGACATTACCGAGCAGGGAGAGATAATAAGGATGTTGATCAAAAAGGCATAGGAAATGGAGGTATTGGCAAAAAGGGAAAAGAATGGAAACCTTTCTCTTCTGGCCCGGGCAGGCACCTATTATGTCGTTGTCCTTGACCGAGGGCAGGATATACTTTTTCTGGCTAAGGGGCGGCGATTAGCCCGGGCATTTCAAGAACAGGAACAGAGACGGGAAAAGGGTATAAACGTAAGTTGTCCCACATGCGATTTCATGCTGGTATCAGACGGTGTTTATTCCATACAGAAATCCCAGGAGTTCATTCAGAAAATCTCGAGAGACGAGGCAGAAAAGACATTCAAAGAAGTTGGCTTAACAAAAATATGGCAGGAATTCAGAGGAAATGGCCGAACAAACATGGCCTGAAGTCGCAAATCCGCTGTCTTTCTGGAGGGCTGAGACGCAAAAACGGGAATGTTGTTTCTGGGCAAGCCCTCATCATGAATCTGCGGACGGGCGCTAGTCAATAACCCAGACTCCGCAAGCCCTGGCATGTTGCACTATATAGTTGGAGATACTACTACTGAACAAGAGTTGGCGGGTTCTTGATGCACTGCCTTTCCCTAGTATGATGGACCCGTATTCTCCCTTATTGACTTCTTCGAGTATGTCTTCCGCAACACCTTTTTTCTTTCTGGCTATCTTTATTTGAATATCACTTTCATTCATGCCGGTCCTTTTCAGGTGCCCTTTGGCTTGAGCCAGCAACTTCTCCCTCTTTTTCTCTGCCGCTTCTATCCCATGTTCAATGTCCAAAACGCTGAAGAGGGTAACCCTCTGTTCCCTCCCGATCATGTGGCCTGCATATTCAACAGCCTCGAGAGAGCCTTCCGAGTCATCCATAGCGATCAACACCTTCTCCCACTTCCGTCTCTTTTGCTTCAACTGGATGTCGATGTTTGCCCTCTTGAACTTGTTCCACCTGGAACACATGACCGGTTCATCTTTGATGACACAGAGAACACATTCGTTGCAGCATCTGCAGAAATGGATATCCTTTTCTCTTCCCTCGAACACCTTGTTCGGCCAGAGGGGGTCCGCGAACAAGACCCGAGCAAGCCCGATCAGATCAGCCTTGTTGTCTCTGAGTATCTCTTCAGCAAGGGCAGGCCTGACAATCCTCCCTGTGGCGATAACCGGTGTTGAGGAAACAACCTCTCTCATCTCTGCGGCCAAACCAGCCACATAAGCTTCTTTTCTGGCTTGATTCATAACATGGGGCAGAAAAAAAGATTCATGGGAGCCAGCCGTTACAGAGATGTAGGCGATTCCCAATTCCTCAAGGTTTTTGGCAAAGATCTTGGCTTCTCTAATATGGAGCCCGCCAGCAAGCCATTCATCCGCCAAAAAACGGTATCCCATTGGGAAGTCCTTCCCGGCAAACTCCCTGACTGTTTCAACCACTTCCAGAGGGAACCTCATCCTGTTTTCCAGGCTTCCGCCATAGCCGTCCGATCGTGTGTTCAATCTCGGAGAAAGGAACTGGGCAAGAAGGTACCCGGTTGCCCCGTGTAGTTCCACCATATCAAAGCCCGCTTTCCTGGCCCTAAGAGCCGCTTCTCCATAGCATGTCTGGACATATCGCATTTGTTCCAAAGTCATACTATGGCGGCACCTCAGCAACGCGAAGACAAAGCTGTTCACGAGTCGCCTGTGATACGAGTCCGACAACGCCATGCCAATACCGTCCAACTTACTCAGTTCATGCGGTACCTGCATTGTTACTGGAGAAGGAGAGAGTGGTTTATTGACTTTCGCCCACCGCCCCGCATGGTTGATCTGCAGGCAAGCAACAGCCCCAGAAGTCTTGATCACTTTTGCCAGCTTGGCCAATCCTGGAATGAAACGGTCTTTATCGACTCTAAGGACCCTGGAGGCCATGATACTGGACCTATCAACAACCGCATTGGCCACAACAATCATAGCGACCCCGCCAAGGGCTATCTCGCGGTAACAATCAATGAGCGTCTGGCTTACGCTCCCGTCCTCGTTAGCATAGCCCCAAAACATCGGTGCCATGGTCAGGCGGTTCTTGAATGTCAGGTTCGAAACCCGATAAGGCGTGAAAAGGAGAGGATATCTTTCCGCCCCGGTGACTTTCTCGTCAGCCTCGATTTCCAGGCCGGAAATGTACGCCTCTATGATGCGTTTGGCTTCTGGGGAGAGGTCCGTGAATATGACTCCAACGCGATAAAACAGCATCTGCAACGGCTGAACCCACACGACCTCAGCTTTCACTTCCGTGGACTCCTGTTGGGAGTCGAAGACTTTGAACATGAGGCTCAAGTCGAGTCCTGACCTGAAGGGATAGTGCACCTCAAAGCACATGCCTCCGAGACCCAAATTCTGTATCGTCGCGTAGAAACTGGAGCCCCTGACAACACCTTCAATCTGGCCATAGAACTCCTTCCTTACACGTTTTCTCTTTCCTCCTCCATCGTAAGCGGATTTCATTGTCAACAACCCCAGTGTGTATACCACGGTAACGTCAAAGGTAATATCCCAGCCTCTCGGGTAAGGAAACCGCTTCTCGTCGGCATCTCTCGGGGCGTAGGATCTACGAGCCGGAGGCCAATGCCTGTATATGCCGCATAGGACAGAACGCGAATTCCGTGAACATGTCTTTGGCCGAGCCCTAATTTACAACAATTCTTCCCTTTGGTTCAGGCCATACGTCTCCGATAATCTCTGTTTTATCCATTCCTTTTTCCTTCAGTGTATCCAGCAAATCATCGGCGCTTGCCCTGTCTACACAAATCAGCAATCCTCCGGATGTCTGGGGATCAAAGAGAATGTCCTGGATAAAGGGATCGACAGAAGGTGAAATGTCTACCATCGCCTCCCGAAACTCGCGGTTCTTGTAAAGCCCGGCCGGCAACAGCCCCATGGCGGCATATTCGACGGCTTCCGGTAAGAAGGGGATCCTGCCGGTCTGGATTTCGACCCCGAATTCGGAATCGACCACCATTTCTGCAAGATGACCCAGCAGACCAAAACCGGTAATATCCGTGCAGGCGTGGACAGGAAAGTCCTGCATTATCTCTGCTGCATCCTTGTTAAGGGCAGCCATAAGATGCGTGACATTGTCTATGATTTCGCTGGAGGCGAGCCCGCCCTTAATAGCGGTATTGATGATACCGGTGCCTAGCGGCTTGGTCAGTATGAGACGGTCTCCGAGCTTGAGGGCCTTTTTGGTCAGGATGCGATCCGGGTGAATAAGGCCTGTGACAGACAAACCGTATTTGAGTTCCTTGTCCTCCACGCTATGTCCACCAACCAGAAACACACCAGCCTCTTTCATCTTTTCCAATCCACCTTGAAGGATCTGGCGGAGGACGGAGATATCCATGTCCTTCAACGGGAAGCCTACTATATTCATGGCGGTTTTTGGAACACCGCCCATGGCATAGACATCGCTTAAGGCATTGGCTGCAGCGATCTGGCCGAACCAGTACGGATCATCTACAATGGGGGTAAAGAAATCCACCGTCTGAATGATGGCAATATCATCCGTGATCTTGTAAACCCCTGCGTCATCCGCCCGATCCATCCCAACGATGACATTCGAATCAGTCGGAAACACCATTCCGCACAAAGCCTTATCCAGGTCCCCTGGAGGTAGCTTTGAGGCTCAGCCAGAGCCGCTAACAGTCTCCGTAAGACGAAGGTTTTTTTGGTCAGTCATAGTTCCACTCATGATGTTTTTCTTTTGTGTAACCGTTCAGGGGTTCAAAGGTTCGGGGTTCAAAGGTTACCCTTTTGTTAACAGCCAGCCAGGTCGTTTCAACCCAGAACTGTGAACGCTGAACCGCTCAACCCAGGTATAACTATCTATGGATTCTGGATGGATGTCAAATAGGTATTATCTATCACCGTGCCTGATGGTTATCGGACATTTCAATAACACATCCCACAATTTTTGAGATGGCCACACAGCATACTGTGTGCTATGAGTAGAACTTAGGCTGCGCTTCGGCCTGCGAATTATAGTTGTTGACAAGACAAGAGCTGCGAATCAGTCAGAGAGAATCAAATAAAGGTAACCATGCTCTCATTCCTGGCCACAAATAACTCTTTCAGCCATCACATAATAGGGAACCATCGTGTAAATTTCGTATCTTAAGCTACGATGGATTTCTCGCTCCGCTCGAAATGACAGGAATGGGCAATTTCCGTTCAGGCACGAATTACACAAGGACATGACACCTCAATGAATACAGATAAACTTGATAAGCTCAGGAAATGGTTTGCTGACTACGTGGCTGCTTACTATACGGATGACCCGATTTACAACAGGAACATTAATCTCAAAGAGAAACACACAGAACGCGTTTGCAGGGAAATCATCATGCTTGGCCGGGCCTTGGGTCTGTCTCAGGAGGACATGTTGTTGGCCGAGACCATGGCCCTGTTTCACGATATTGGAAGGTTCCCGCAGTATGCGACTTACGGCACCTTCAAGGACAGTTCCTCAGAAAACCATGCCAAACTTGGGCTGAGAGAGTTGACAAAGCACAATACACTTTCGGTCTGTTCCGATGTCGAGCAAACGCTCATCACTAAAGCCATCGGTTATCACAATGTTCGCACCTTGCCGGAAGATGAAGATGAACGCTGCCTGTTTTTTGCGCGGCTTTTGCGTGATGCCGACAAGCTGGATATCTGGAAGGTAGTGATTGACTACTATGACCATCGGGACGAACAGCCGAACTCAACCATCGAATTGGGCCTGCCCAACAATCAGGCATATTCACCTGCGATCTTAAATGCCCTCCGCGATCACAGAATAGCCGACCTCAAGGACATGACCACGCTCAATGATTTCAAGCTGCTTCAGATCAGTTGGATATTTGATGTGAATTTCAGCCCCACCTTTCGTGCCGTGAACGAACGCCGGTACATGGAAAAGATTGCCGCCACGTTGCCTCTGACCGCAGAGATAGGCGAGACATTGGAGATTGTGCAAGCCTATGCCAAGGAGCACGAACCTCCCCTTATGGAAACCGACTATTGGTCAATCTGAAGGCTGGGTAATGCCACGTCTGTCAAAAGCATTAATCGTGGGCTTGGTGATCGGCATGTTGGGTGTGATGGCAAGCCTCGCTCCTTTCGGGCTCAGTCTGGAGGAAAACATCGGCCTTGACCTGCTGTTCAAGCTGAGGGGAGTGAGGGAGGCCCCATCTGATGTGATTATAGTAACAGCGGACAAGGTCTCTGCCGACAAACTTAACGTGCCCACAGAACCTCATAAATGGCCTCGGTCTCTTCATGCCCGGCTCATTGATAATCTGGTGAAAAAAGGCGCTGCAGTAATCGCTTTTGACATGGTTTTTGACGAAGCTCGTTCCTATGAGCATGATAACCTGTTTGCAGAAGCGATCAAAAACGCACGCAACGTTATCCTATCTGAATACCTCAGAAAGGAAAAGGTTTTGTTGACTGACGAAGAGGGAAAACATGCAGGGCATTTGGATATTGAGAGACTTGTCCCACCGATCCCTCCCCTTGCACGATCCGCGGTTGCCTTGGCACCTTTTCCTTTACCCAAAGTCCCTGTCAAGGTGAGCCAGTACTGGATGTTTAAGAAAAGCGCCGGAGATACGGCGACTTTGCCGGTCGTGGCCTTCCAGATATTCGCCTTGGAAGTGTACGATGAATTTGTCCATTTGTTAGGAAAAGTCAGTCCTTCTCAATCGGATAAGCTGCCATATACAAAGGATATGGTAATTACCGGCAAAGGCGTTCAAAGCCTAGTCCATGTTCTGAGAGATACCTTTGAAAAGGAACCATTGATTGCAGAGAAGATGTTGGAGGATCTCCAGGATTCAAGGACGTTTTCTGTTGACACGAAAAAGGCTCAGGTCCTCAAATCACTTATCAGGATGTATCAACACACCAATAGTCGCTACCTGAATTTCTATGGAACCCCTGGAGCTATTGAAACGGTTCCGTATTATCGGTTACTTGAAAGTCAGGAAAATTCCGCTGACAACCAAGAGCAATTTGATCTAAGCGGTAAAGCTGTGTTTGTTGGAGTTTCAGAACACTTATCGCCGGAACAGCAAGACGGTTTCTATACGGTTTTCTCTCAATCAAGCGGAGTAGATATCAGTGGCGTTGAAATAGCAGCTATTGCTTTCGCAAACCTGTTAGAGGATATGGCTGTTCAGCCGCTCGGTTTTCGTACGCATCTCGCCCTTGTTTTTTTCTGGGGAATGGGGCTGGGCATTCTGTGTCTTCTTTTTCCCACTGTGATTGCAACGGTAAGCGTAATCGGCCTGAGCTTACTTTATCTGTTCGCTGCCCTGTACCAATTTAAGAACACCGGCAGTTGGCATCCCCTCGTCATCCCATTGTTTTTTCAGGCTCCAATAGCTTACTTCGGGACTGTCTTATGGAAGTACTCTGATCTGAACAAAGAGCGTCAAAACATCAAAAGGGCTTTTGGATATTACTTGCCAAGCAGGGTTGTAGACCAGCTAGCAAAAAATATGGCAAATATGAAAACAAGCAGCCGAATGGTCTATGGGACCTGTTTGTTTACAGATGCACATCATTATACCGCTTTATCGGAAAATATGGACCCAAAGGAACTCAACAGCTTCATGAACAACTACTATGAAGCTGTGTTTGAGCCCGTGAGGCAGCATGGCGGAATCGTATCGGACGTCGTAGGGGATTCTATGTTAGCGATATGGGCGACAGCACATCCTGATGCTGCTCTCAGGACTCAGGCCTGCCTTACAGCGCTTGATATTGCCGCCGCAGTGGATCGCTTCAATCAGTCTTCCGGTAACTTGCAGCTCCCAACTCGCCTCGGGTTACATTCCGGGCACATGATGTTAGGAAATATTGGCGCTATCGATCATTATGAGTATCGCGCTGTCGGAGATGTTGTCAACTCGGCATCAAGGTTAGAGGGACTGAATAAATGCCTGGGCACACAGATATTGGTGTCCGAAGATGCACTGTATCAACTTGAAGGTTTCCTGACAAGAAGACTCGGGGAATTCCTTTTGGTTGGGAAATCCAAGTCAATTACGGTTCACGAATTGATATGTCGTGTGGAAGAATTCAACGAACAACAGAGAGAGCTTTGTGAGACTTTTACGGAAGCTCTTAACGCTTTTAGAAGGCAATCCTGGGAAGAGGCAATCCAGGGTTTTTCTGAGTCCATGAAGCTCTACGAGAAGGATGGACCTTCGTCTTTCTATATAGCGTTGTGTGAAAAGTATAGAGAGAACCCGCCTGGAAAGATGTGGAATGGATTAGTAAGTCTTGACAAAAAATAGAAAAAAGGCTAAACTTACTATAAATTGACGTTATGTTTTGGAGTCGTAACTTCTCAAAAAGTTCGGGGAAATCTCCAGAAAGAGTTACCCGGAGTCTTTGCCACCCATTCAAATAACAGGTCTTTGCTGCTACTGCTATCTATGCGCCTCACATGCGGACTAATGGAACATTGGTTCGCCCTAACCTAGGCCTGATTGATTTGCCGGCTTAATAGCTATAGTGAGCACCAGGGCAGACCAATTGGGGCGAAGCCCATAAGTCCGATAACTGAGGTATCAGTGAAACAAATCCGGGCCCGCATCCCAATCCTCACGTTACTCATATTCATAAATATATCAGCAGGGCTTCTATCCCACAGCGTCAGGGCTGAAGAACCGTATGAGGAATGGATTTGTAAAGTCGTATCGGTTCAGGGCAGCGTTCACGCTAAGAAAAAGGGTGAAACGCAGTGGATGCCTGTCAGATTGAACGACACATATTACCCTGGCGACGTGATTCGGACACAGGAACGAAGCCGGACAGCCGTTGTTCTGCCTAATGAAGCCACCCTCCGTATTGATCAGAAGACTACGATCATCTTTTCCGGATTAGAAAAAGACGAAACTTGTCTGCTTGACCTGCTCACCGGGGCTGCCGATTTTTTCAGCCGTTTCCCCCGGGGCCTGAAAGTAATTACACCGTTTGTGAATGCTGCTGTGGAGGGTACGGAATTCTTCATAAGGGTTGAGGGCGACCAGACCCTATTGTCGATATTTGAAGGACGGGTAGGAGCCACAAATGAGGCGGGAAGTCTTGTCCTGTCCAGGGGTGAATCAGCAGTAGCTCAGGCGGGACAG
>LGVF01059501.1_pt1 | contig 10873 bp, 19 predicted proteins | sample 469901 | NCBI WGS metagenome assembly LGVF01 (sample SAMN03893561, study PRJNA290197) | marine sediment metagenome | material: sediment; isolation source: combined push core samples #3730, #5133, and #5579 collected at Hydrate Ridge | place: Pacific Ocean: Hydrate Ridge | reverse complement strand
GTCGTCTGGATGTCCGCTATCCGGCTCCCTATGTCGAATCTGTCGTATGTCATCGCTCTCACAACTCCTGATAAATCTCTTCCAGCAGATCCCTTGCCTTCGCAAGGTTCTCACGTACATCGTATATCTTAAACGATGCATCGCTGCATATAAACGACTGTGGATATTCGTTCTGCATGTCGCCAATATCATCCTGCAGCGTACCGAGGTGTATCTGCACACTGCGCATCCTCTGTTTTGCTGTTATTTGTGGCTCTTCCATATTTCTCAACGTCCTGTAAGTCCGCCCCTTGCGCACCTACGATTATAACTTATAACTTATAACTTATAAACGTTTCGCAAACTCCGCCCCATAGCGATTCTACAAATAATATATAAATAAACCCCAAAACCAAGCCACGAGAAGCCCCCGTTTACGTGCGCGCAACTACCCCAATATCCACCAGTCCAAAGATATTTATAAGTTTAACCCTGCCTCCTTTTCCGTGCTGCCTTTCGTTTTGCAGCATTGCCATGAGTCCGCATGTACCCGTAAATAGTTGATCTCCCCACTTTGTCACCGGTCGCCTGCCGGATCTTCCCTTGTATTTTCTGCCATCCCTCTCCGCGGTTCCATCCCTCAATAATACTTATGCGCGCAGAGCCACTTATACTTATCGTTTCCTTCCCCTTATCGATCCGGACATCTCGCTTAATGCGCTCCACCCCGTGCCGCTTCATGTACGCATATATCGTCTGTGCCGACACGCGGATCCCCACAGCGTGCCATACATGATCCTGAATAGTTGACACCGCCACGCCCTTCTTATAAGCCCTCTGGATGATCCCTGCATCTTTCGCGGATAGGTGCTCCATCGTCTTCGGCTGCTTTGGTGTGATCGGTCGCTTATATTTACCATCTTTATCTCCTGATAGTTTTTGCCAGACGTACTCTCGCCCCCCTATTCGCTTGATGTGCTCTCCGAGTTGGAGTTTCATGTCACACCGCCACTCTCGCCGTCCGATACCCGCATTTGAGGCACATATACGCGTTTCTAATTTTGCCACGTAGACTCTCCCGAACCTTTCCCACAAGTTGCAGTTTCCCCTCGCATTTAGGGCATTGCGGCATTTTACAGCCTCTTTATCATATTTATCGCCCCGTGATCCTGTACCCGCCTTTGACCATATACACCTGCGATCCGCCACCCTTGCGCTTCGCTGCCTTCACCGCGTCCGCGTGGCATGTGTACGTCTTCCGTTCCCTCCGCGTCGTCGGTTTCTTTGCCGCCTGGCTCTTCGGCTTCTCGTGTGGATTGCGTTTGCCTGACATCGTTATCGCCTCATAATAGGACGCCGCGGGCAGGTTCTGGGGGTTGGGAAGTGAAGTGGTTAAAATAGATGTCCCCTGCCCGCAATCAATACTATGCGCCAACGCTACTTATGCCTTTCCATCAGCGCGCCATGTTCCATGAACTCTGTCAGGTTCCCGGTTCCCCATGTGTTGCTATCGTTCACCGCCGAGATCGTGTATAACCGCCCGCCCGCTTGCACCATACGTCCATCCTCGGCGCGGTCCTGCAACACTATGCCCGCGTAACTATGTGCCACCGCAAGCCCAAGCAGCATCCCCACAGCCAGCCCAAGCACCATAACCGCCACGATCCTCTTATGTTCATCTGCCGTTATTACTTCCGCCATGCCTCCCTATCTGGCGCGCAGCAACATAACACTTTCGATGATCTATATAAGTTCCCGCCCATCTATATATTTTATCTGCAATCACCTTATATATGATGTAGTCCTATCTAATCATTGGAGTGAGCCAAAAATCTTGACATCCTCCAGGTTGGTAAATGAGCACACACAGTATAACGCGGTTCACTCCGTAATGGAGCAATAAGAACATGAACATAAGAACATTTGCAGCAGATATGTGGAATGATACACGGGCGGTCTCTCCGGTCGTGGCAACGCTTGTCCTTATCGTGGTCGCGATAACCGGAGCCGCCGGCGTAGCTCTCATGCAGGGACAGTTCGCATCCGAAGTCGCAGAAGACACGAACACCGAAGAACTCAGCACAGCAGCCGCAACCGAACTGATAATCGCAGGCAGCACAACCGTACAGCCAGTATCAGAACTCCTTGCAGAGGCGTACATGCATGAGCACAAGGGAACCCGGATCACCGTGCAGGGTGGCGGCTCTGGCGCAGGCATATCCTCAGCCGGACTTGACATCGTGGACATCGGCGCGGCATCCAGGAACGTTAAGGACGATCCGGAACTGGTGAAGTATCCTGATCTCGAGACATACCAGGTCGGCGGGTCCGCGGTTGTTGTGATCGTCAACGAAGCAACCGGTCTGATCAACGTTACAAAAGATGAGATTGAATATACCTTTACCAACGGTACGGGTGCGAGTATAACCAACCTGACCGGCATAACAGAGGTATATATGAGGGCTGGTGCATCCGGCACACAGGACACGTTCTGCGATTGGCTTGGAATCGGTGCAGATGAGTTCCACGGTGACGTAGTAAGTCTGTCAGGCAATGCCGCCGTACTTCATAAAGTGGCAACCACCCCTGCCAGTATTGGTTTCGTTGATTTCGGTTTTGCCGACAGCAGCGATGACGTTATCGCAATCGGTCTATTCGATGGGCATCAGTACGATGCCACCCCTGCGAACATCAAGGCACAGTTGAAGGACATCACACCCACAGATCCCACTGATGACACCTACCCCGGCGGTAAGAATGGTCTAATCCGCCCGCTCAACTACATCACGAACGGATACCCGTCAGTCATGGAACAGGGCTTTATAGACTTCGCAAGGTCGCCAGCATCAGCGCAGTACTTCACTGAATGCGGCTATTTCGCGATAACCGAGTTCGCATAAATCTGGTTTGTGCCATCCGGGCACAACCCAACACTTTCTTTTTTTCGATGAATGGCGCATGTTGCATATTCCTGAATCGAAACATTTATAAGGGTTTAAAATCAATTATATTGTAAGTGGTTTTATAAGCACGAAACGCGTAAGTGAATAAACAAATTGGTATGGTTAAACTATGTGGGATATTAAATATTTAATTCAGGATTTGCTGCGTGCTCGAAACTTTCAACAATTTATAAACAATCGCTTCAAGTCTGACTTATGCCCTTCACCGATAGATCGAAATCTGGTGGAACGAGTGGTATTGTCGGATGGGAATATGTATTATACCGATCCCGATTACGATACGATAGCCGAATCGTATTTCGACTATAATATCAGCGAACTGGACTCCGATATGATTGTTTTGGATATTGGTGCAAATGTTGGCGGTTTTACACTTCGTGCAGCCCGGAAGGCAAAACATGTTTATGCGGTTGAACCTGTGATGGGTGAGTATCTGCGGAAAAACATTGCTTTAAACGATGTGGCTAATATAACTCAATTGGATTGCGGTGTCGGTATTGAGGGGGTGTGCGCGATCGAATGGCATGGCGCAATAAATAACTGTGCGGTATACCCACTTGATGAAATAATATGCATGTGTGGCGGCGAGATCGATTTTTTGAAGATTGATTGCGAAGGATGCGAACATTCGATACAAAAACACCACCTTAAAGGGATACAATATATTGAAGGGGAGTTGCATAATTTCACGGGAGTACACCCGTTTTCGGATTTTTGTAATATGCTGGATTCGTGTGGATTTGACTATACTCTCGATGTCCATTATGCTGGCGATACTGCTCTATTACATGCTTATAGGCGATAACCGAGTTCGCATAAATCTGGTTTGTGCCATCCGGGCACAACCCAACACCTTCTTTTTTTTATCGTGTGTCTCGCGTCTGTTTTTTATAATCGACGCCAACCGTTTTTAATATCTCTTTCCTGAATATTTCCCTCATGCTGTGCCCTTTGCGTCCGCCATACCCTTCATCATGTGGAAATATCGTATGACTCACAGCCCGCGCTGCCTTTATCTTTTGAAGTGTTGCGAGCGGCGTACCATGCACCCGCTCACGCCATACGATCTGGCTGTTGAATAAATCCATACCTCTTTGGCAGATTGCGCTCATCGCTGCCCCATATTCCTAACCCCGAAGATCACCAGCCCAATAATGATAACCAGCACCGTGAGACTCAGCAGCGATGCATTATCCGCCCACAGATCACCCCCGCTCGGCACATCATCATCGACCCAGGGACTCCCGCCACTGTCATCGCCGCCCGTAAGAGTCCCCGCACCCCATGATGCATTCACACAAGCGCAGATAGTCGTGATGGAATTGCCCGCGGTCCCCACATCATCAGCCGTGACCGTGCAGGTCGCACTGCCATGCGTCGCATCGACAATAGCCGCCAGCGATGCATTACCATTAATCGCAGCCGTCAGGTTCGCAACAGCCGTTGCCGCGCTAACGTCCCCGATAACCACCGGAATATGATTCGGGTTGTATGCGGCGTTCGTATCAAACTCAAGTATCCATCCGTTGATCGTGACCGATTCCCCGTCCGCTGAATTTCCCGAATAAGTCAGCGTTCCGGATGCCGCAACACCTCTATCGATGTCCACCGCCGTATCTATGTTATGCCCTATGACCGGAGCCATAGAGAACACCGCAGCGAGCACGATAAGCCCGATTGCCGTACTAATCACCATACTCATGCCCGTGTTCGCTTCTATGTTTTTAATCATCATAAATCACCCTGTGATACTGCTGTGTTTCGCGCTCTACTAAATACCAATGACCATCTAACCGCATTACATCATCAGCAATAACACCATAACCAAACTCTATATCTTCATTCATAATACTCCCCCATCGTTACCGCTCCAAAACAGCCACACTCATGAAAGCACACGGACGCCGCAGGACTTTTGGCAAACTTGATAAAACTATCTTCCAGCACGTCCGGATCTCCGTTGGTAATGTAAAACATCGGTCGTGCCAGTTCTGTGGGGTAGTGTGCCCCCTTCTGCTCTTTGAGTTCGTCCATCACACGCGCTCTCAGGGATTCATCAGAGCCGCCCACAGCAACGAACGGCGTTATCATGCTACCGTTCACGATCCCAAGTATCTCGACCTCTGCAAGCCCATTATCCACAGCGAAGCCATAATCCACGAACCCCACACTATCCGGATCGCTCTGTACCAACTCGACAACCCCCATATTCCCGACCGCATACGCTGGAATCCCTGTCCCTCCGTTGGCGACCGCAGCATCCACTTCAAAACCAAGATAGTCGTTCATCATGTCCTCCGTGCCGCATTCATCACTCCGTTGTACTATTAGCGTCCCAGGGCTCGGTAGGATTCCGCATATCGTTGCCGCAACGTCATTATTTGCATCGTATAATTTTACCAGTTCGGAACGTTTGATATTCTTTCCCGCGAACATCCCCCCGGTTCCCGCGATCACCACGACCGCGGACCCCCCCATCAGATGCGCGTCAATATCGGGATAGTCTCCCCTCTCGCCGTCTGTCAGTCCCCGCGACATCGCCCCGATACCAACCGCATCCAGACCGCACGCCACTACCCCTGCACGAGATCCGCCCCCTGTGGCTGTGATCTCAACCCCCGGATATGCTGCCATGTACGCCGCAGCGATCTCTTCTGTGATCGGCTCCAACACGTCACTCCCTGCAATCACCAGCCGGATCGATGCATCTGTCTGTGTATCCCGCGTGTTCGCACCGTCCGCCACCCCCGAGGAGAACCCGCTTATCATCTCTGCAACCCCCGCCGCGCCAACGATCCCCACAAGGATAAGCACAAACGTCGCCATAACCGGCGATACGGCTTGCGTGTCGTTCCAAAGTGTTGTATCACGATTCATCTCGCTTGAATATTAAATGCTCTGCCTCCATGCACCCGTCTGGATACAGTTCCCCGTAACACGACTCGCAGCATTGCCGACACACCCAAATATCACGGAGACGACACCACGCTGTCGGACGCTTCCCACAATCGACCTCCTTGCGGCTGTCGTATTCGGTAAACTTAACCTGACACGGTTCGCTCGCTACCATTCACATCCCCTCTGGCACAATGATCTTCGGCACGCGTTCAGCCGGATTGCTCCCCGTGTACTTTGACTCCATGAACGTATTAAGTTCCTTCATCACCGTTGGCATCTCTTTGCCCTTGCGCACGAATACCTTTCCACCCCACGGATCTCGCAAGGTGACATCCATCAATATCTCTTTTGTCATATCACTCCCCCATAACCCACTGTAGCTCGCTCATGCGCAGGACAAGCCCCAATCCTTCTATATCCACGCGCTTCTTATCGGAAAGTTCCGCGTGCTGCTCCTCAAGCTCAGCAATCCTGCTTATTATCTCTTCATCTGTTTTTCGTGTCATATTATCTCTCACGCCCCTCTTTTTCCTTCTGCATTAACTCTCTTATGTCCAGAAGTAATTCAACTATGAGGTATTCGTATGTCACCGTGGGATGTCTTTGCCATACCGTATTTACCAGTTCTTCTATATGTTCTCTCGATTTCATTATCTCTCACGCTCCTTATATAGTTTGTATAGCGCACCAAATAAGCCCAATGCCATCAACGCGCCGCCGTATAGCTTCCATTGCGCCGGTAGCATAAACAGCATCATGCTACCGGTCAAAAACATGATCGTAACCGGTATTGCCATACTGTCCTGTCTGATGTACATCATCATAAGTGGCACACCGGAGATAAACAAAAAGAATATCGTTCCTATCATTGTTGTGTATGGCATCGCCACCGCCTCCAGGAACATCTCAAAAGATGGCTCTCCCTCTATCGATGCCTTCATGGTATCGCAGGGTGTTTCGTTCATGGTCTCTGCTGGTATCGCAGAGGTCTGGCGATCCACCCACACCCGCCACGCGACCATATTCGTATCAACACCGCCTCCAGTCGTGCCGTACACGCTGATATTATGATACCCCCACGTCGTGAATGTCAGCGTTAGTTCATCGCCCGTCAGCCACTCCCCTCCATTATCGTACCATGTCCAGCTCGCGATCGCCTCATCCGCCGCAACCTCGAATACCACCGTACCCCCATAACCAACCGGCACATAATCATCGCTGCCGGTAACGTTATTGCTCATATAGTTGATTGTCGCCGCGTCCGCTATCCCTGCGAACCAGCACAGCAGCATGACCACAACCGCAACAATCAGCGCGGTGCGTCCGGTCATGCCCGGGTGTTCGATTAGCTCAACACCCCGGCGCTTCATGCTGAGTGGTGTGTACGGTCTCACGCCTTTTTTAAGTCCGGTCTTAAGTCCCATGTCTTTAATCTCCTATTCGTATTGTTTAAGACCTCGGTTAGTTATGATCTGGAATATCTCCCATGAGTAGATAATCCACAGCGGAACCTGAAAGCACCACGCGATAATCCCAGGAACGCCCCATGCCCCAAGCCATCCTGCCACATAGAACGCCTGCCATACGCTCGATAACAGCAGCGGCAGCATCTTAAACAGCGCAAACCCCACGAATGATATTAAATCGATTGCCGATGGTGTCTGCGCTGATGACGTGAACTGTGCCGCATCCTCTTCGCTCATGTTAAGGTGCTGGTTCGGTAGAGCCACATCATAGACCTTGTGCTCGATCCCGTCTGCATCGGTCACGCTGATGTTTGTGATTACATTAGAGCACAGGCTGAATATGAACAGTGCCATAAAGATCGCATATCCTTTCATGACATCCGCCCCCTGATAAACCGCCTGATCGCTCCAACCCCTGCGATGGCGTTCTGGAATACTGCGAACAGTATCAGCACGATCACCACATGCAGCGGCAGGGCGATTGTAAGCTCAAGCAACTCCGGCTGATAGTGCATCGTGTACACCAGCACCACGACCGTGAATGCGAAGTATACGAACGCCAGCGAGTGCATCACGTCTTTAAATCCGCTCCATAATTGTTTTAGCTTCATGCATACCCCGCCTTTCGGTTCCGGTCGTTTAATACGGTCGTAATTGCGTATATAGATGCCATCGTAAGACTGATCGGCGCGAAGATCGAGAAATACCACATCCACCCGAACGCCAGCAGCACCCATCCGGTAGCGCATACAACTACCGAGCCGGTTGGCGCGGTCGTGGCTCCGAACATCGCCCCAACGAATAGCAGGATAATGATACTGATGTATGTGTAGGACATCACTGGCAGCCCCAGATCCACCAGCATCCCCCAGAACGACACAACCTTATCATAGATCGTGCCGAACTCATCGTGTTCATGCCATACCCTGACGTGATAATCGTTACCTGCGTAATCCTCTACTATGAAGGAATGCGTGACGCTGTTGGTCAGTGGCGGCGCGGTCCACGTCGCTATAACGGTCTGGTTCCGCGGGTCTGATGAGTTCGTGATATTGATCCACATCTTAAGTTCGGTCGTCATGTTCAGGTCGTCAAGGTACGTGACGTTGATATATGCGTGCGTGCCGTCTATGATACTCTTTGTTATGTCGATATGAATATTATCCATCGGTCGGTGCTCGTAATCCGTCCACGGGCTTGTAGAGCCCACTATCACGAAATACTCATTATCCACCGGGTACAGCGTGAGCGTTTCGTTGATCCCCTGCTCTGCGTCGCTGCATACGATGGTGTATCTGATGTTTTGGCTCATGTTGAACCCGACCGCTCCATCGCTGCCGGTTATCGCGCTCTTTTCCATCGACATGTTTCCATCCATGTACGATGCCACCACATCCACCCCCTCATATCGAGTGCCCCACACGTTACACACCACGAACCGGACATAATGCATTGTAAACTGATAATGTGCGGTGTCTGCGTCCGGTATCGTGCCGGTCGTGCTCACCAGATACACCTCGATCTCATCATTTCCTGATACCAGTACGCTGGTGGTCTTCGATGCGTGCCCGGGTGCCGACACCTCAAGCGAGTACTTACCATAAGACATATTGGAATATGTAACCGATCCGTTCTCGGTGCTCTTCTCGCCCATGTTCAGGGTTGCCGTGAACGAATCGATCACAGCGTAAGATAAAGAATCCTTCGCAATAACCGTTACCTCGAAATACGGCGTAAGCATGATGTTTTGTGTCGTCCAGTTGCCGCCGATGTGAATAGTCCATACGTATTGGCTGTTAAATGCTGGATCGCTTGGGTCTTGGGACGTGAGCCGCACCAAATAATCACCCTCTCCTTTTGCCGCCGGTGAAAAGGTATATTCGGGTGTCGTGGTGCTATTATCCCATTCAAGATGTGCGTACCCCGCCCCTGTGTTAATTTCCCAATGGTTGCACGTCGTCATGCTAATACTTGCACCGATCCCGAACGCGGGCGATGAGTCTGACGTAACGTATGGCGTATCTGGATATGGGTTGGTTATGTCCGGAACGTCTGCGTAGTTCGTCACGGTGACAGTCACCACACAACCATCCGCGCTCCCCCAACCATCCGACACGTTGAAGCTCCATACGTACACCCCGCTATCGGTTGATGTCGTTGTCCACGAGTACACCCCGGTCGTCGGGTTCAATGATCCCTTTGTCGCGTTTGTGGTGTACGCTCCCGTGTCGCTATCAGCATCTGTGTGCCCGAAGTCGATATACACCTGTTGGAGTTCCTGCACGGTCGGGTTCGTGCATCCTGTGATCGTGATGGGGTTGTTTGGTATCTGTGTGTTCTCTGATACGTAGCCGCTCGCTAATCCCGATGCCAGCAGGATCAGCCCAAGCGCGACTATTAGCCTCATACGGTCACGTTCTCCGGCGCGTGTGTAGAATGTCCGGTCTTTGCCGCCGTGATGGTATACGTCCCGCCCGTAAGCTGCTCAAAGGTATAGAACCCCAGCCAGTCGGTACTCCGTACATCGCCCCACGTCATGTTGTATAGGTTCACTGTAGCCCCTTCTATCGCCTGGTGGAACGGATGTGATGTGATCACTCCACCTACCGCACTGCCGTTCCTGTATGGCTCTTCTGGTAGCATGTAGAGGTCAACCGTGTAAACCTGCTCTGCAAGGATCGTAACCATAAAATCCTCGTGGTCATATCCGGCTTTGGTCGCTGATACTGCCGTGTTCTTATCGATCTCAAGCCCGCTCAGTTCATACGTCCCATCTGCGACGGTTGTGTCGGTGAACATCGTCCCGAGCTGGTTAAACACCACGTCCACATCGCTCAGGGTTACGTTGTTCTGTACGTCGTACACCGTGCCTGTGATCTCCATGTATATTCCGATTGTCGCGGTGTCGTAATCCAGCAGAACCTCTCCACCCCCTGCCTTCGGAGTCCGCCAGAGGTATACGGTGTATTCTCCGGTTCTCCAACCGAGTTTAAGCTCTTTGGTGTATGATCCGGTTTCCTCGCCGTAAGTGATCGACCACGTACCCCTGAGAGCGTTCTGGTCGTCTCGAACCTCCACAAAGTAATTGTAAGTACCAAAAGCCGCCTCGCCCTCTGTAAGATGGTAGTTCATCAGCAGGGTTTCCCCGATTAGGTACGTCGGTCTGTCGAATGCCACCCAATACCCAAGTCCGGTTAATGGCAGCATATCTTTATTCGATCCGCCGGATATGAGATATGGCTCATCACCGATGCCGTCATGGTCCGCGTCTGCCCCCTCGTAATCGCTGTATGAGTTCCCGCCGATATACTGCCCTCCGATAATGTTTATCGATTCCGTTAAGGTTGTGTACCACACATTAAGACTCGCATCGTAAGCATTAACCCCGTTATGGAACTTGTTGTTATATATCTTGTTGTAATCACTCCCTGCGGCGATTGCAAGCCCATAATCATTGTTGTACTCGATTGTGTTGTTTCTGATAACGTTAAAGTCGCTTGAACCGGTTAGTTCGATCCCGTTGTTGGCGTTGTACGTAGCCGAGCAGTCGCTTATCGTGACGTGATC
>LGVF01340775.1_pt1 | contig 10875 bp, 6 predicted proteins | sample 469901 | NCBI WGS metagenome assembly LGVF01 (sample SAMN03893561, study PRJNA290197) | marine sediment metagenome | material: sediment; isolation source: combined push core samples #3730, #5133, and #5579 collected at Hydrate Ridge | place: Pacific Ocean: Hydrate Ridge | reverse complement strand
AATTTCTATTTTCTAATTTCAACGTTCCGTGAACGCTTACAAAATAAGACGATGTTAAAATGAAGACTAAATACGAAATAATTACTGAAGCAAGAGAAATTTTAGAGTTACCCGAATACGCAACTATGCCGCAAATTAAAGAGAATTATAAAAGACTAATCAAAAAGTGGCATCCTGATAAAAATGCAAATGATAAAGAAATATATGAAGAAAATGCAAAAAAAATAATTGAAGCGTACAAAACAATAATTACTTATTGTAAGAATTATAGATACTCTTTTTCCAAAGAGGAGGTTGAAAAATACATCAAAGATCAAGAATGGTGGTTCAAACGGTTTGGAAATGATCCTATTTGGGGAAATTATCAGGACTAAATATCATTTATCACATGGTGGAAAGGACAGCATAGGAAAGAACCGAAATTTTTCTTTGGACAACAGCCAGTAAAGGAATAACCAATTTTTTAGAAGGAGGGTAAAATGCCTATCGCAACGGTCCATATTATTCCATTGGGGACAGCCACTCCCAGTGTGGGAGACTACATCGCAGACTGCGTCAGGGTACTAAAAGAGGCAGGGGCAAGCTTTGAGGTGCATGCCATGGGAACTGTTATTGACGGGGAGATTGGCGATATCTTAAACCTGGTCAAAAAGATGCACGCCGTTCCATTTGAAAAGGGAGTTCAACGGGTTGTTACTACGATCTCGATTGACGACCGCCGTGACAAAAAAGTGACCGCCCGTGAAAAGCTGGCATCTGTCATGAAGAGATTAGAGGCCTAAACATCATTGCAAAATAATCCCGGGTAATCAGGTCAACCTTTTCGATGGGGGAATTATTTTTGATAACCGTAGCCTGTAAGAGTCCATGATAACCATCGGTTTTTCATCTCACCGAGCCGAAGCCCTCCCTTTTGTCCGACAGCACATGGACCGACATCGGATCATTGTGCTTGAAGAACCGCCGTCTCCACATTTTTCGGCTATGCTTGAGGGCCGTGTTTCGATTAATGGCTATATAATGGAACTTGATGTAGAGTTTCCCGAGTTTGAACGTCTTATGTGCGGTCTTCTGCGAGAACTTCACAGCAAAGGCCGGAGAATCACTCAGGTGGAGCCCTATCTTGAGACACTCCTCCAGATTCATGAACTTTTTGCTGAAGGAAAGACCCCGGAATATGTGGTGAAAGACCCCTCCTTAAAAGAGGTATATAAGGCGGAAAAGCGGGTTGCCGGTGCCCTGATCACATACTATACCCGTAGTATCCAGGCTTCCTTTGAAGACGTAGTCGATGCAGTAAAGGATTTTGCCCGTACCGACGCCAGGCGCATCGCCCTTCGAGAACGCTTGCGAGCCCAGGCCATTGCACCGTTGACCAGGTCTGGTGAATCCGTATATGTAGAAGCCGGTTACATCCATTATCTTCTTTATCGCTACCTTCGCCGCGAGCTTGGCCCAGCCCAAAAAATTCGTGTTGTTTTTCTTCTCGAACCCATCGTCAGAAAATTAAAAGGGAGGCGGCGGAATCTTGGGCCGGGCGACGTCTTGACCCTTCATTATGTTTTTCATAACGCTCTTCAAAATGGTGTAGCAGACCTGCTGGCTGCCCGCAGCCTTATCTACATCAAACTGATTCAAAAGGAGGAACTGCTCCCTGGGCTGTCTGATGCACCTCACACCGAGGATGAAGTCAGGGTAAATCGTCTGGTCGACAGGCTGCGGTTTGATGACTGCAAAACACTCTTTGATCTCATCCGCCTTGCAAAGCGAAAACATGCTCTTCAGTTGGTAAAAGCCTACCTTGAACAAAAAAACCCAATATGAATGAGCACAATCTATAGACTTTCAGATAGAGGCATGCAATGTCCCGGCATCGCCTGTGTTGCTGATAACGGGACGCCTTTATGATATATATTTGGGCATCCTTCACAACAAGTCAAAAGTAGTTTACACTTTGTTGATCTTGTATTTTGGCAGTGAAATTTGAAACTAGAAACTAGAAATTGGAAAAAATACAAAGATGTAGATGTGTTACCTAATTTCAAATTTCCAGTTTCAACANNGCATTCAATTCGATAATACACGCTTTTTCGAAAAAAGTGTAAATTGGTGAATGAAGGGTGCCCGGATTTGTTCACCTTCTTCTTGATAATCATAACAGGATAAGCTAAAATAGCGCTTGTTCGAGAGCGGGTTTTTCTTTCTTCTCATATTGATCAATCAATTCCTAAGGGTGATAATTATGGCTAAAGCAATTTACTGGGCAGATAATTATGTTGACATTAAACGGACCGCACAAGAAGCAATAAGTTTAATTAAGCCCGGCCAAAGGGTTTTTATAGGATCTTCTTGCGGAGAACCGCAATATCTGGTCAGAGAACTTTGTGAAGCGTCAAAAAAATATACGGATATTGAGATTGTTCGTCTGATGACTCTTGAAAGCAGCCCTTTAACTTTGATCGCAAACAAAGCAAAGGGTAATAGCCTTAATATCAGGTCTTTTTATTCGGGATCAGCCAAGATTAAGAGTATCGCAAAAAATATGCGGTTTCTCACCCCAATAAACCTTTCCGCGGTTCCCCGCCTGTTTAAGACCAAACTTCTTCCCATACATGTAGCCCTTATTCAGCTTTCTCCGCCGGATGATTTCGGATGGATGAGCCTCGGTGTTTCTGTGGATATAACTCTGGCGGCTGCTATGTCTGCCGACCTTGTAATTGCCCAGGTAAACTCCAGAATGCCCAGGGTGCTTGGCCGAAGTTTTATAAATGTAAACGACGTAGATGCAATTGTTGAACATGATGAAGAGCTTCTTAGTATCGACAAACCCAGGGAAACAGAAACTGCCAATCTTATCGGCAAGCTTGTTGCGAGACTTATAGATGACGATTCAACTATCCAGACCAGCCCTGGTGCAATTGCACATGCAACTCTTTTAGCGCTTTCAGATAAAAATGATCTGGGCGTCCATTCGCAGTACCTTACCAATGCTATAATGGATCTTTTTTCAAAAGGTGTTATTACAAACCGGAAAAAGGGGTACAACGATGGAAAACTGGTGGCAAGCAGTGCAATTGGTACAAGTTATCTTTACGAATTTATAGATGATAATCCTGCTATTGAGTTTCATCCTTCAAATTATGTAAATGACCCCGCTATTATTTGCCGTCATAACAAAATGGTGTCCATGAACGTTGCGATGGGTATGGATCTCACCGGTCAGGTTGCTGTTGATGCTCTTTCTTACAACCATTTTTCCGGTGTGACGGGCATGCTCGATTTTGTGAGAGGAGCTTCTCAGTCCAAAGGAGGCAAATCGATTCTTATGCTGGCCTCAACATTTATGCAAGGCAAAAAAAGTCGTATTGTTCCAATGCTGGACGATATGGCCGTAGTAATTCCAAGGAGCGATGTTCAATACGTGGTAACTGAATATGGCACTGTAAACCTTTTTGGAAAAAGCCTCCAGGAAAGAGCTATGGCCATGATAAGCATTGCCCATCCTGATTTTCGTGATGAGCTCTTTTTCAAAGCCCAAAAAATGGGTTTGCTTGGATCAGAGCGCAGCCTGAAGGAATCTATACACGGCATATATCCGCTAATGCTGGAAGAAACAAGGGAGATTGACGGTAAGCCTGTAACTATCAGACCGGCAAAGCCGGTTGATGAAAGAAGGATACAGGAGCACTTTTACAGTCTGGATAAGAGCGATATCATTTCAAGGTTTTTTCATGAGAAGACCAGCTTTGCGTATGATGAAGTTGAAAATATCTCCCAGATAGACTATATCAAGGATTTGACTATTGTCGCTGTGACAGGGGAAGTCGGTTTTGAAAAAATCGTTGCAGTTGGGGAATATCTACTTGATCAGGCAAAAAATATGGCGGAAGTCGCCTTTTCCGTGAACAGAGAGTTTCAGAATAAAGGGCTCGGCAGGCTCTTGCTTAAAAAACTGTCCGAGGCAGCACGGGAAAATGGGATTTCCGGGTTGATCGCATATACTTCACCACAAAACCAGGTTATGGTAAGGCTGTTTAAAAGCTTGCCATATAAATGCAGGACTCTATTTGATGGCGATGTTCTTACGTTGAGCTGCAAATTTGATGAATTAAAATAATGGAAATAGTTCGGCCACAAAGACACTAAGATTATAATATAATTCTTTTAAAATTCATAATTTAGGGATTGAAGGATTGAAGGATGTTGTCGCTTTTAATTCCTCAATTTGCAATTCCTTAATCATATGCCTTCTTTGTGCCTTTGTGCCTTAGTGGCTGAACTGTTACAAATAATGGATCGGATATGAGCAAATATAAAGTTTTATTCCTTCCCCACAACAAGGAAATAACTGTCGGGGATGGAGAAAACCTCCTCCGTGCCGCTATGGAAGCAGGGGTTCATATTAATGCTTCATGCGGTGGAGAAGGGGTATGCGGAAAGTGCCGTGTTATCATCGAAGATGGGAATGTTGAGGGGGGAATTACAGAGAATCTGAGCAAGGAGGATCTGGAAAAGGGTTACCGCCAGGCCTGCCTGGCTTATGTTAAGAGCGATCTTGTTGTGCGCATTCCCACAAAGTCGACTATTGATGCAAGCGCGCTTAACATGCAGAGCACGCCAAGACGGGCTGTCGGTATCAGAAAAATAGATCTTGAGAAATTAAAGGAAAATGGCATTTTCGCATCTCCTGTTGAAAAAATATACCTTAAACTTCCCAGGCCCAGCGCTCAGGATAACATGCCTGATCTAACCAGGATTGTCAAATATCTGCAACTACACCACGATAAGCATCATCTTGAAGCTGACATTTCAGTTATCCGGAAGATTCCTGATGTGGTGAGAAAAGATGATTTCAAGGTTACTGCAACGCTTATGCTTCCGGTTCGCACGAGAGGTATGACTCGTATTGTCAATATTCAGCCTGGTGATACGACTGATCTGAACTATGGTATTGCTATGGATATTGGCACAACAACAATCTATGGCCAGATAGTCGATCTTAAAACTGGTAGCGTTCTGGCCGGGTATGCTGGTTTTAACGGGCAGATAAGCTACGGAGAAGATATAATCACCAGAATTGTGTATACAGAAAAATCAGGAGGGCTGGAAAGACTTCATGAGGTAGTCATAAAAAGTATTAATGAAGTAATAGACAGGATTATAAAGGATGCTGGAATTGATCCTGACGAGATTTCCGTTATTACTCTGGCTGGAAATACGACGATGACCCAGCTCTTGCTGAAGATCAATCCCAGATACACAAGGCTTTCGCCATATGTGCCGACTTCAATGCTCTATCCGCCGATAAAGGCAGCAGACTTTAATATTGCCCTGGGTGACCATGTTACGGCGCTCATATATCCGAATATTTCAAGTTATGTTGGTGGGGATATTGTGGCCGGAGTCATAGCATCAGGGATGTACCGTAGTGAAAAACTCAGCCTTTATATGGACATCGGCACCAATGCTGAGATTGTGATCGGCAACAAAGACTGGCTTGCCTGCGCTGCCTGTTCTGCAGGGCCTGCATTTGAAGGGGGCGGCATAAAGTTTGGAATGCGCGCCACAAAAGGAGCGATTGAGGATTTCTCTATTGATCCGGTTACATTGGATCCCATGAATATAACAATTGGAAATGTGAGACCAAAGGGTATATGTGGTTCCGGATTGATTATCATTGTGGCTACAATGTTTGAAATGGGTATCATTGATAATCTTGGAAAATTTAACCGGAGCCTTGACACAAACCGCATACGTGAAGTTGACGGTGTATACGAATACGTGCTTGCATGGGCAGATGTAACCAGAACGGACAGGGATATTGTTCTGACGGAATCGGACATCGACAATCTTATACGTGCAAAGGGGGCTATATACAGTGGCTGCACGACCCTTCTTAAAGAGGTGGGGCTTAGTATTTATGACATTGACCATATTTTTATTGCAGGCGGATTCGGAAGTTATATAGATATTGAAAAGGCGATGACCATAGGTTTGCTGCCCGAGACAGATCCTGACAACATTATTTTTATCGGTAATGGATCACTGCGTGGCGCAAAAATAGGCTTTTTGACAAATCGTATCAGAAAAGACGTGGTAAAAGTAATTGAGAAAACAACAAACTTTGAACTATCTGAAACCCCGTCTTATATGGACAGCTATATGGCCGCTCTATTTTTGCCGCATACGGATATGAACCAGTTTCCGAAACTCAAAGCCCGCCTTGATGCCCGTAAGGGAAGATTGAAGATTGAAGATTGAAGATTGAAGATTGAAGATTGAAGGTATTCTATTAATTTTATAACAAAAAAACAGAGCGACCTGTCTGCCGTGCCGGCACAGGCAGGAGCGATTCCACCAATCGACAATCGACAATCGACAATCGACAATTTTTTGTTTTGTAAGCATTAATTGACTTTAACATAGGATGTTGGCCGAAGTTAGAACTATGACCCAAAAGGAGGGGTGTTTGGAGATAAAGTCAAAGGCTCTTGAGATAAATCTGGCCAGCTATCATGTTGATGTTACCATAGACGCCAAGTATTCAATTCTGCAGGAGATTATGTCCAGGTATTACGGGCTTATGGAAGGATTGAATACATTTCTGAAAGAACTTTCGCATCCATATAAGAACCAGCAGTTTATTGTACAGGAAGCAAGGCGTTATTCCCTGGACTATTTTTATCTTCTCAAAAACCACCCAAAAGGACCTGATGCTGCCCGTATTTTTGTAAACATCTTTACCAGCGCTATTGAATCGGAATGTCCAATTGCGGTCAAAACCGATGCAGCGGACAACCTTCTCCTTTTTCTGCAAAAAATCATAAAGGATTCAGGTTCTGATATCGAAAGATTCGTGCCGGTGCTCAATGATTCCTTTAATCATATCGTAAATTACAAAAAAGAGAATTTCTTTCTGTTTGTTAAAAGTTTCTATCAGATAAAAAGGCCGGCCCAAGCGCTTTTGAATTATTCATCAGAATTTGCTGTTGATTTTAAGCCTGTTAATTTGTTCTTGTTAAGGTATTTTAAGCATACGTATTCTTACTGGTTGAGTGAGGAAGACCCTCAGGCCTGGTTTGAAAAAGAAGCCGGAGAAATTGATAACAGGGAAAGATTGGATAAAATTTTCAAAAAGGTATCACATAAACAGATTGAGAAATACAGCCATATGCTGGAGAATATTGCTCAGGAGAAAAGCACTGATTCTGAAGACGTTTTAAAAAGACTTATAGAGCTGCCCGGATACAAACAGATTGTAGAGATATACCATGAAATTCCTCAAAGGCTTCTAGAAGCAGGCTCTGAAAATGCCCGGGGCAATCAATGGAAGATTTTATTTCTTTTCCATATTATGAAGACTTCCGGGCTGTCAATGATACACCGGGAATCTTTAAGAGATATCAACAGAACTCTTTCCTGGCTTATAGATCATGATAGTATCCAGAATATCAGGAAGCTGATCCAAAAGACATTTTCCATTTTAAAAGCGCAAACCGGTAAATTTCCTGCTACAGCTTTGAACTGTGTGCTTAATATGGGAAAGGGCGTCTACAAAACAGATGAAATTGACCTTGTCAATTTTTTTATCGATTTCGTGATAGATCTCGGTTTTCAGTCGCCAATGATAGAAGGTGTCGGAAGCGACTGGCAGATAAAAGTAAACAGAGCCCATATTAAGAATATAAGGACATGGCTTGAGCTTATTGAACAAAACCCGAAATGGTCGACGAGGCTTCTTTCATACCTGATAATCCATCTTTCTCTGTGCGGTATTTTTATCAAAGACACCGATCTTTTCCCACGCGATATTACCAGATTCTTAAACAGCGATACAGGGCCTGTATATAATCTCGTCAAACAGCTCGCAAGGCTATTTCCGGTATATTTTAATGATATAGGCGCCGAAGGGAAACTAAGGGATATATCAACAAGACTTGATGACATATCCGGCAGAAAAGACGTCTTGGTCCATTTTTTGCGAAAACAGAGCCACGTTGAAAGCAGCAACCTGATAATCGGTTTTATGGAAGCGGTTTTTAATTTTTGGGAAACCAGAGAAAAGAACCTTCTTGGCTCCTTTGTTCCGCCAGGTATCTATAATCAAATCGACACCAGGGGACCATACATAGATGGCATTCACAAGGTAATGGTGCAGCTTAAAGAAAAGGGGCTATCTTTGCCGGGCGATCTTATTGCTATTGAAGAAGAGAAATTAGAGACCCTGTTTGCGGATATTTCAGGTGTTTCTGAAAGTGATCTGGAAAGGCTGAAACTGGCTGTATGTTTGTGCAAACTTTTGAACCAGAAATACAACCTTACCTTTGGCCTGAGATCAGGTATTGAAATAGACAACTATCTTGCGCGGCTCAAAATTGAAGGCTTTCCGGAGATAGACAGGCTGAAACGGGCCATGGCCGAGCCTGATTTAAAGAAAAAGCTTTTCATGTTGCTGGATTATCTTGAGCTGTTAAAAACTATAATACTTTCTCACATATCGTATGAGACCAGGGAAGATATTTATAAAAAAAGACATTTTACCGTGGACATCCCTTCCATATATGGAAGCTACCACGAAATGAAATTTGATGCACTCGGGCTTACTTTTCGGATAGAATCCCGGGTCAATGTTCTTTTTGAGGAACTTATCGGAACCATTGATTTCAGCATAATAACCAGAGCCTCTTTTTACCAGTTTTACGACCTGTTAACATTGTTTGACAGGGCATTGAAACTGGATGGAATTTCATCGGTTGAAATAGAGCGCCAACTCGACATGTTAGCCCATTTGCTTGAGGTAAGAGGATTTACCTTTACTCAATACCTTGATATTTTTAAAGGATTTGCTCAAGCTGTAAAAAATATAATCAATGATTATTTTAACAATATTCACGAACAGAACCTGACCGGAATCCTGGCTCAGATACCTGTTGACCGAATTTTGGCGAAATACTTTCCCGGGAAAGGCACAGTCGATCTTGAAAAGCTGGAACACAGAGTATCTGAGATCTTTTTCCGTGACAGGATAGCTCTTTCACTAGGACTTCAGCAGTTAGATCTCTTTTTAAGCCGGATACTTAACACTCTTTTTAACCAGTCAGACAAACTCCCCAAAGACAGGCTCCACCTCCTCCTTAACTATGATCCCCAGAGAACCATGATGTCTGTGGACCGGAAAGACAGCAAGATTTTCGGTCTGATTCATCTGGGCAATAAAGGGCTTAACATACTTAAGCTGAAAAATTACGGTTTGCCTGTACCTCCTGGTTTTATCATTACAACCGAGGTATTTCGCTGCAGAAAGATAATTGACAGTTATCCGCCTGCAGAACGGAATTTCAGAGAACAAATCGCTTATCATATATCTGTGCTTGAAAAACTTACAGGTAAAGTCTTCGGAGATCCGGCAAACCCCTTGCTCTTTTCTGTAAGAAGCGGGTCTGCTATTTCGCAGCCCGGAATGATGAATACTTTACTTGATGTTGGAATCAACGAGGAAATAGTTGCCGGCATTGCTGCCAGGACTGGTAATGCGTGGTTTGCCTGGGATAACTACCGCCGGTTTTTACAGTCTTACGGCATGACATCCGGTTTGAAACGGGATGATTTTGATTTGATTATAAGTAAATTCAAACAAGAATTGAGCATCCCGTATAAAAGAAAGTTTAGCGGGGAACACATGAGAATGGTGGCGCTGGCTTACAAGGAGATGATAAAAGATGCCGGAATCGATATTTTGAAAAACCCCTTTGATCAACTCCACATGGCAATAAAGAGGGTCCTTGCTTCATGGGAATCATCCAAGGCAAGAGCTTACCGCAAAATTATGGGGATATCGGATGACTGGGGTACAGCAGTTACTGTTCAGGAAATGGTCTTTGGAAATATCTCACAGTCATCAGGTTCCGGAGTATTCTTTACCCATGATCCAAGATGGTCAGGGGATAGCTTAAGATTGTGGGGCGACTTTACCCTTGGAAATCAGGGTGAGGATGTGGTTTCAGGATTGGTTAATACCCTTCCTATTTCAATATTTCAGCAGGATATTGAAATGAGGGAGACTGATATAACCCTCGAAACCCATTTTCCTGAGATTTACACGGCCTTGAAAAGCTGGGCAAACATGTTGATCTATGAGAAGGGATGGAGTCCACAGGAGATTGAGTTTACTTTTGAGACCCCTTCGATGAAAGATCTATATTTGCTTCAGACCAGAGATATGGCCATGAGAGAAAGAAAGAGGGTCCCGGCTTTTGATCCTGATGGAATAAGAGATGAAAAATATTTAGGACACGGTATCGGAGTAAGCGGAGGAGCGATGAGCGGAAGGGTGGTTTTCAGCCTGGATGAGATCGACAAATGGAGAAAGTCGGAGCCCGACACATCTCTTTTGCTTGTCAGGGGCGATACGGTTCCTGATGATATTCTGGAAATTTATGCGTCTGACGGTCTTCTTACAGCACGTGGAGGGCTAACCTCCCATGCAGCCGTTGTGGCCCACAGGCTTGGAAAAACATGTGTTGTTGGATGCGGGGATTTTGTCTGCAACGAAAAGGAAAAGACCTGTCTTTTTAACCAGGTGTTTTTAAAATCCGGGGATCACATAAGTATCGACGGCCGGGAGGGTTCTGTCTACCATGGTATTATGAAAATCAGAGAAAACTGAGTATTGAAGTGAGCTAAAGTGCCTAAAGTGAGCTAAAGTGCCTAAAGTTGAGGTACGCCTTCGGCGTGCTAATTGATAACCCAAAACCACTTAGAGTTCGCTCTCCTGGGTATTAATGGCTTAAAGAACATATATAAAATAGGCAGAATACCTTAACTTTAGGCATTTTAGGCATTTTAGGCACTTTAAAGGAGGGGTATGGAAAAAAT
>LGVF01072258.1_pt1 | contig 10881 bp, 12 predicted proteins | sample 469901 | NCBI WGS metagenome assembly LGVF01 (sample SAMN03893561, study PRJNA290197) | marine sediment metagenome | material: sediment; isolation source: combined push core samples #3730, #5133, and #5579 collected at Hydrate Ridge | place: Pacific Ocean: Hydrate Ridge | reverse complement strand
CAGGATGGAATGAAAGACCATCTCATAAGGATGCTGACTCTACACAAAGGGGTTCTGTTTGCTAATTATGTAGTCTCTACGAAAGGAACTGCCGAATACATGCTTAAAATGCTCGATCTGGAAGTGGATGAAAAAGTACCATCCGGAAAAGATGGTGGGGATACAAAGATCGCTAATATGGTGGTGGATGGGGCAATAGATATCCTTATATTCTTATTGAATCCAATGAAACCGTTCTCTCATAGTTCTGCATCTGATGCGCTTATCCGAGAATGTATTGTATCGAATGTGCCCATAGCTTTGAACGCTGCTACTGCGGATGTCGTATTATCTAATATCTAAATACAGTAGCTACGATCTGAATTGGGTAATCTAAGGTCTAAGTATAATCTAATCTCTGAATTGGGTAATCTAAGGTCTGAGTATCATCTAATCTCTGAATTGTGTTTTTATATTCAGTTTCGTGTCTGTTTTTAGCGGGGGTTTGAATCGGTTCCTGGACATTCTCATGGAAGATACTACCACTCTTTCATCCGTGAATCTCTTACAATGAACCTTTACAAAGTCCACAATCATCTTCATAATAGTTTTCTGCGACGTTTGGACGCTGTTTGCAAACGTTTTTATTATTTCATGAGTGGTCTCATTCAGGGAAATCGTTTCTCTGCTTGTGGGGACATCTATGTTTTTAGCACCCATAGCTTCACAGAACCGGACAAACTCACCTGGATTTCTATCTGCAAATGCAACGAACTCTTCTATCACTATCTTCCGATTTGAGTACCACTTATACTTTAACAGGGTGATTGTTGCATACGATATATCATCTATATTTACCGTTGGCATAGTGGTATAATATGATCTTCTGATATTTAAATCATTAGGTCATCTAATTATATATTAAATTTTAGAGAAAGTTTAAGTATATTCCTTTGCCAATTGAAATAAGTGCAGTCACACTACGAAATCAGGGATGCGGTTTTTGCCACACTTCAAGCAGATGCTACTGTGAATGCAAGCATCGAAGCATGGTATCGGTTGCTTGCTCCAAAAGCCATCCGGTATCCTGCGGTGTTTGTACTTGACATCATGCAGCCAATGTCAGGGGGACTTGGAGGGTATGATCTTGAGACAACGATGGCAGATCCCATGGTAATTCGGGTCATTGTCTTGACAGAGAAACATGACACCGACGATGCGGATGAGGACTTAGGTCCTATCTATATGGACGTGTTCGATGCGTTGATAGCAGCTCCTTCGCTCGGACTATCTGATTTCAAATTAGTGGGAACACAGATCACCACCAAACCATTTCCAGAATACGGGTATGCAGTGTTTGGGGCGGAGATATTGCTGATGGCAGTGGCAGCATGATGGGTAATTATAACCAAATGGAGGTTTTAGTATAGGATTAGCAGCAGTATATAAGGACATAACTGTAGAAGTATATGAACAGTACAATGACGACCATTCGGTTTCCGCTGCTGAAGAAGTGGCAGGGGATCTGAAAGTAGTTGGGAAACTGGCACACGCCGATGTTATTGGAACTGGCGAAGAGGTTGCTCGTACCAGGGTATACATCGATGGTGTGCAGGCTACTATAACAGAAGTAGCACTCAATGTGGCAGACACAGATATCACCATATCGGGGGGCGTTACTGAGGGTGAGTGGGTTGAGATATACCTATGTGCTACTACGGGAACCCTTCCAAGTAATGCCACTACTGGAAAACTGACGCTACCTTCAAAACAGGCAGCGTTTACGTTTGACTCGACAGGGGATACTCTTGAAACCGGTGGACTTGGTACGGCGTCAAAGGATACTTATGTATTCGCTACGGCGGGGTCTGCGACACTGGCTTTGGAGACAAAGAACAGTATCTCCTTGAAAGATTTCACTTCTGCACGTCTCAATAACAAGTTCGTATCGCTTGTTATCAAGGACACGTCGCAGACCGCAGATGAGTTCCGGATACTCAATGCGTGCAATGTCACCGACATCGGGCAGAACGTGATCAACACTGACAATGTGCGAGGTATTCTGATGACCACGTATGGCTTTGGATTCAAGCCTGAAGTGGAAGTGTCAGATACGTGAGTATTGTATGCCCGGTTTATTCCGGGCGACTCTTTGTTTTTAGGTGACTAACTATGCCAGCAACGAGATATTGAATACTGGAGGGGTAGCTGAAGATGGTGGACTGTTTTATTTGTAGGTGACCAACTATGCCAGTAATGAGACGTGGTGACGATGTTCTTTCATGGCGGGGCAAAAAATATGGAACTGATATTCTGGATGCTATGGGTTACCATTCAGAACTTACTCATCTCTCTTATGTCCAGCAGGAAGAGGTACTTCGACTGCGGAAATTATATGGTAATGATGATCCTCGATCGGTAGAAGCATTCCGACAGTACACACTAATACGAAACCAGATCGCAAGAGCCAGAACGCAGGGCACTTGGGCGGATGATGAGTTTCAAGATTATATAGCTGCTCCGACAAAATCCACGTATGAATCATTCATAAGGTCGGCTGAAAAAACACAAGCTGTATCTCCATTGGCTGCCGCACCCCCTAAACACCCTGAACTTGAAGAAGAACGTGGTACTCTTTTCGGAACTCTTCTTCTCCTTGAGAGTGTGTCAGGTACAACACTCTACAATCTGCGCAAGAAGCTTGGGTTTGGGTCAATTGATTGGATCGAACAGACGGAATCAGACGAGCGTCTTAAAGAGATATCCCCGATGCAAGCACTTGGGTATACTACCCGCGAAACCCGAATATGGACGCCGCGGGGGGTCACTGGGCTTTTGGGGGATATTGTGCTTGATCCACTCACCTACATCTCACCAGTAGCGTCTATCGGAGGAAAAGCTCTTAAGGTAAGTAGGTATGGCAAAAATATTAAGATCGGGGAAGAAGGCACAAAGATTCTCGAACGCCAAACACGGGGGATCCGGGAAGCTTATCCGAATGTGAGTGCAAGAGAAGCAAGAGAAGCTGCGGAAAGTCTTGTATATGGATTGGCACAGCGAAAAAAGAGTCTGCTTGCTGCACGTAAGTACCAAGAGCCATCATTTAGTGTATTTAATATTCCCATCTTTTACTACAGTGACCTCAAAAAACCCCTGCGGAAAGTATGGGATATTGTCCCGTACCACAAACAGGGACAAGCAGCGTATACTGGGGTTGCATCCGAAGTCCGAAAAACTTTTGAGCCATTTTATGAGGTTGGTCAAGCTGCGGGAACTTATGGAAAAGACATCTTTGGAAAGGCAATCCGCACTATGGATTATGAGCGGGATGTGTGGGGTGTGCGGGCTAGAGAGTTGTATCGCAAAGGACCGCGATGGTGGAGGCGGAAAGAAACTGCTGATGTTAATGAACAGGCATTAGAGTGGATACAGCGTGGGGTTGAGCCGACCGATCCTCGTGCATACGCCATGGCGGAAGATTTGGTCACAGGGCAGCGTGAGGCTGCGGAGTCAGAAATTGCAGCAGGGTTGTTAGACCCAGCGACTCTTCGAGAAGGCTATGTATTCAGGGTGTACTCTCCGAAATTCCAGAAGGAAGTGCTGGAAAAAGAGTTCGGGCATCGAAAGGGCGACGACATAATGGCGTATGTCCGGCAGTTGGAATCAAGGCATCCTCGTATTTTCATGCCCGAAAGCTCGCATAAGGAGATCAATGAGTGGGCAATGAAAGAATATGGGATGAAAGCTCTCATAACTGATCCTGCGGCAATCATGCAGATGCGGGGAATCGAAAGCTCTCGTGCTATTGGAACTGCGAAGTTGCACCGTATGGTTGGCGAAGAGCTTGGAGTCCATCCAGAGAAGCTATTTCCATTGTCTGAACGGCGATATCACAAGTATACTCCTGCTGAGATTGATGAGATTCTTGAGGAGCGGTATGGTACACGGTTATTGAAACAATACAAACGCCAGATTGTGGTTCCTACTATGGAGGCAGGGGCAGTTGATGATGCTACCCGTTATTTGGTTGGAAACGTTCCATCTCGATTCAATGTGTTCTCTGATGTGGACTCTATTTTGACCTCATTGGATGCCCAGATTGCATCGTCTGAAGCAACCAGGTTAGCAGGGGTGAGACCATGGCATATTACAGCACGAGGCAAGGGTGCGGAATCCAAAATTACAGAACTCGTTGAAAAGCGGAATCGTTTGGAAGAGCTTCGTGTAACTTCACCGCTTGAGTTTGACCCAAAATTTGTTTTGCATCGCACTCCTGAAGAGGTTGCAGAGTATCTTGCTGCGGGGCGGGGATTTGATGTGCTTGGAAAAGTTACCCCGGTTACAATTGAAACCGGTCTCACCGGTATGCCCAAAGATGTGGGACTGCCATTAGAGTGGACTCGTTATGTGCATGAGCAGAAGGCAATACAAAAACAGATCGATATTACAGATGCAGCACTTTCAAGACAGCGGGAGATTCTTGCTAAGGAAACCGTTTTGCCAACACTGACTATGGCCGGGCGCAAGGCAGGAGAAACTGTTTGGGAATTACAAGAGACAAAGACACAGGTGTCTGAATTCTATACTGACTATTATAAGATGTCCCCTCATCAACGAGCATTGACGGCATCTCGATTATCCAAACTTACCGGCATTACAAAAGACGACAAACAAATATTACAGAGCATTGAATTGCAATCGGTGTATGATGTTGCAACAGGGTCACCAATATCATGGCTTCCGGAAATGGAGCAGAAAGCTGCTGCACAACAAAATATTGCGGACATCTTCAAGAAAGTAGAACATGATCAGGCAACACTCCAATCACAGATACTGACATCCCCTTTGCCAGAAGATGTTATGGTAGGTCCAAAAGGCGAGAAACAAAAACTTATTTTACGACCATATCAGCTTACAACTGGGGAAAAGAAGTATTCTTATGTGGATGAGCGGATAGTAAAAGAACTTGATAGAACTGTTGAACAGTCGCAAATCGGAATAGATGTTCTGGAACGCTATATGCGGTGGGGTTATACTGTGCCGTGGGTTTCGTTTCATACGCGGAATGTTCAGGGAATCGCATGGCAGAACATGTACTATAAGGTCAGTCCGAAAGATTATGGTTTGAACTGGGAAATATTACATGGCGATCCTGATAAAGTAATTGATGTTCCGACGTACGGGAAGATGACTGCTGGAGAACTCCGACTGATGTATGAGGAAGCCGGGATATATGGGCAAACCGGGTACATTCAGGAAGCACAGCGACTACGAGGACTTCCGATGGGACCTATGCCAGAGATCGAGAATCTTGGCAGGGGGGCACTTGCGACTCGGTTGCTGATGAGTGGTAAAGGAATAGATGAAGCTGCGCTTGTCGTCCGTCAGGTGCATTTTGAGTATGGGATGGCTGGGCTAACCAGCCGAGAACAAAAAGTTGCCAGGCGGCTATTTCTATTCTACACATGGCCTAAGAAGAATGTGGAACTTACCACTCGGATGCTGGGTCAACAGCCAAGCACAATGGCAACCGCTATCAAAGGACAGCAATATTGGGTTACTCCGGAAGAGTATGATCAGTTACCACCATGGGCAAAAGAGTTGTACGTGTTGACTCATGATGGGCAGTTCTATGTGATGGATGTTCCATTTGTGCAGGGGATCATGACTGCTGCGGGCGAAGGTTATGCATTTTCACATACCCCATTGATGAAGTTTTACGTTGGTGCTGTGTGGGGTATTGATCCTGCCACTGGGCGCAAGCTGGGGCTGGGGGATATGCCGATGTGGGCAGCGGAAGCAGGCGTCGGTAGATTCGTATCCTTTGATAAGGAATTGCAAAAAGCTGGGCGAGGGGACATTACATGGGAACAGATGGCAATGCACCAAGTAGGGGGGATGTATGTTGGTGAGCTTGATGATATCCCTCTGAAAGACGCGTATCGTGCTGCGATGTGGGTTGAGTGGAAGGCATCAGAAGAAGAGAAGTTGTACGCGTTTGAAGCATCCGGAAGAACTGCTGCACATTATGAAACACTCTGGAAACCACCTGGAAAATTACGCGGGAAAGAGCGAGAAAAAGCGTTTATGCTCGGAAGGTGGGGATTTAAAACTGGTGAAGAGGAGGAGCTTCCTTCTGGCATTGTAATTGGATATACTCACAAACAATGGGAGATTATAGCGGGGCACAAGCTGTCGGATGAACAGAAAGCCGAAGTTAAGACTGTGTATGAGCAAGTTGGTGCACGGGAAGCTGCTTTGTTGCGTGTACAGATGGCAGCAGAGTATCATACTGCTCGTGTTGCGTTGGGGGGCAAAGAGCCAGTTCCACCAGAGATGATCACAGAAGCATACAACAAGCTTGTGTATAGAGTAGGTCCGGAAGCTGCTAAAAAATGGCATTATAAGGCGTATTACTCCGAGAAAAACAATTTACTTGGGGTCCTTGGATTTACGGGTGATGCATGGGAAGGTTTGCAGGGGTTTGAACTGTCTGAAGCACAGAAGCAATGGTTGTTCAGAGAAACTCTTGCTCCTGCAGAAGGGCTTTACAACGAATGGATTGAAGAAGTAAACCAGATTGAAGGATTCTTATCGATATCGGCACAATTATTCCCCCGTCCTACAATTCCAAAACACCAACTCTCTGAAAAACAACAGGTAGCTATGGTCAAGCAATGGAAAGCAGAGGCAGATGCAAAACGACTCCAAGAAGAAGAGTGGCGAAAAGAATATGCTGAACTACGAGCAGATCCCATCGGGAAATCCACCTCTCGTGTAGGTATTCCAGCTACCTTGATGCTGCTTCGTGGACGGGAGGATATTGGAGATCGTGCTGGACGCATGGATGAACTTGAAACTTTGATGGGTACGGGGGTAGATCGCTGATGGCAGTTCCATATATTGCAGTATACACAAAAAGCGCATCTGGTATGGCAAGAGGTGACTATGATACTCACGTTCATCCAAAACACTCTGATGTGCGGTTTGTACAACAGTCGCTGAATGAAGGTGACCGGATGGTGTTCAACCAAGTACTTGACGATAGTGATACACAATTCGAGTCAAAGCTTCCAATTCGGTTCTACTTAGGGGATGATACAAAACTGTTCGATGGACAGATTATAAACACGAACTATGTGGAGGTTGGAAATGGTTATAAAATCTTGGAAACAGTTGCAAACGGTTGGTGGCAGGAATTGTCTTCTATGACGTTTGACCAGCCAATATTATATGATGGCACCGAGACTCCAAATAGTATTTTCACTGATCTGGTGCGTCTTGCAAATGATATGGGTATGATGAAAGAGGCAGTATATCGGTACGACACCGACAAGATTCCTGGATACTCTACTCATTCGTCGGCATATACCACCGCAACTGGAACTGATTTTGTTGTGTCGAATGTCTATGAAGGGATGCAACAATTGACTCAACTTCTTGACATTGCGGAAACTGTGGCTACTTACGAATTTGGGCTTCGGATCGAGACATTACCCCGTGCGATAGATGACTGTGCTGAAGCAATCACCGATGTGAATGTCAGTGGAAGTGTTTCTGGAATTTACATATTACCATTCATTCTGAACACCGACAAGGCAATTACATCCACATTTAAAAAATTCAAACTTGCATCTGGAGCCACAGTGCAACGAGATTATCACAGGTTGGCAAACAACGTGTTTGCGGTTGGTGATGGGGTTGCAACACAACAGATCAGAACAACTCAAATTCTTACCCAAAAAACAATAGCATCTAATGATGAGTATTATAGTCGCGATGCCCAAGTACTGGCATCACATTACCTGAAAGTTACGATTGAGAATCCAACCGGTACGGATTTTGCGGGATGGATTGTGATAACACGTGTCAGCGGGATGACCAACCCTACTGAAACATTTCCGATGTATGTGCCTGCGGGGGGTGTGCAGATACACTTCACATCAGATCGTACTGAAGACGGACTTCCTGCAATTGGGTATTTCATTCGAGTTGTGGATTTCAATGGAGGGAAGATTGTGGTTGAGGAAGTTACGAATGATAATTCACCTTACAATACCACTATTGCAGGTAGGTCTGTCAATGATCATGGTACTCATCCGGTTGGGCTTGACCACATCTGGCTAAACACCCAAGCAAGAGTGGACTATGCGGCGGGCAAGCATTGCCGGTTGTACCATGCTCCCACGCACGTATTCAGGGGCGAGGTGTTGCAAAGGTATATTGAGTACACCAACCTCGTGGGGTGCACAGCGGACATCTATTCGTCGTTTGAAGATGATGTGGAAAAGTTCCTTGTAACTGATGTTAAGTACTCTTTCGAGGGACAAAAAATAGAGCAAGCATTGAATGCGATGAGATACGAGTATTCGTGGGAATATCCGACTTAAGGTGTTGTTAATGAGTGACCATATATTGGAAATACTCGAGGTAGTATAAATGGGTGAACTTATATTAGAAATACATGAGGTGATATAGATGAGTGAACTGATATTAGAAATACATGAGGTAGTATAAATGAGTGAACGTATGCTTGAAATTGTGCCAGAAGACCGTGTTGTTGAGATATTGACTGAGGACCGGTTCATAGAGATATATCCTGATTAAGGTGATATCATGGAACATAAATACACTTGTGACAGACTACAGGATTAGATGAGGCAATCTTATGGAAAAATCAATCTTGAAAGACCCCAATGCAGTACTTGATTATGGGTTTAACTGGCTTGCATTAGGTTGGCTGGCGACTGGTGAGACGATCTCATCTCATGTGGTTACTGTGGAGGCTGGTCTGACAAAAGATAGTGATAGCGAGAGTGCGGGGATTGTCACATTCTGGTTATCCGGAGGTACGGCTGGTGTACAATATCTTGTGTCGTGTCTGATCACCACCAGTCTCGGAAGAACAGATGAACGGTCAAGAATGATAATGGTTGAAGATAGGTAAGTGAGGTCTATTACTATAGGCTAAGTAGGTTGGCAACTCCCAAGCCCTGATCTGTCGTAATGAATCGCGGAGTCTATTACTGTAGAAAAGGTAGGTTGGCAACGCCAGACGCCGGAAAGATTAGTCAGTGAATACTGGGGAAGAAATTCAGATCGGCGTTGCCATTGTTATGTTTGGTGTGATTGTATTTAAATTCTACGGCAACTCATCCTGCAGAATATTAAAATAATATGTTACGGCAACTCAGTCTGCAGAAGATTAAAATACTATGTTGTTTGATGTACGATGGGAGCAATTCCGTCCAGTAGGCATCCTGATAGTGGGGTGCCACTTTCACACTGAACGAATAGTTTAAGTACTATTGAGTGTTTTATGATATTGCACTTAATCTTGACTCAACTCCAGCATGGTGGCGTAAGGATGGTGCGCCGCTTTTCAATCGGAACGGATAGTTTGAGTACTATTAGATGTTTTATTCAATTCCAACATGTCGATTAGTTTATGTAACATGCATTCTGATGTGTATGTGGTTGTTTGGTACTCCCTTTGGGCGGCGTTGGCATTTGCGCCGCTTTGTTGACTGAACGAATGTTATCATACAGAAGCGAAAAGTTTATATACCAGTACGCACTAATTATTAATTATAGTATAGATGGTGTAAACATGAAACAAGATACTACCGAAGGTGGTACAGCAGGAGGGCTATCATGCCTTCAATAGGTGTAAGCTTATCCTTTCCCATGCATGGTGATGCCCAAGAGTTGTTCCGCTTTTTGATGCGGGACGAAGGACTTGACCCCGACGACGATGCAGATGTTGCTGCATTTACGGGGGTTCTTGTCCGCGAGTGCCTGTTCAGGTACAGAGCACTATGTCAGTTGATTGAGCACTACGGGCTTGACGTGCTCATCGATAACGCGGATAAAGTGAAAGCAGATACATCCTCCCGTGGGCACACATGGGTGCTGCTCGCGAAGGATATTGCAGAGGTGGCAACATGACATCTGAACTGCATTATTTAGTCATCAAAGGTACCAATGACCGAGAGTGTCTTGCAGACTCAAATGACGTTCCTAAGATATACGATTCGTGGGAATTGGCGGAGGGTGCTAAACAATTTGAGTATGTCCCAATAGCTGTGGAAGACTACCACAGAAAATACGCGAAGTATATGGTGGATGGGATGGCGGGCACGCCAAGCACGGGAAATTGTGAACAGGTGTGATCGAACCATGATTAAAGACAAACGTGGCAGTAGTGATATTGCGAGCATGGTGCTTGTGGGTCTTGTGATCTTGCTGCTAATTGGTGCAGTGCTCGTCTATCCAATATATGGTGTTTGGCGACGGGAAATGGCAGGGAAAGCTTCATTGGCAGAAGCAGAGTGGAGCAAGCAGATTGCTATCGAAGACGCAAAGGCAGTATTAGAGTCTGCTGAGCTTTTAGCAGATGCAGAGATTGTTCGTGCACATGGAGTTGCCGAGGCTAATGCGATAATAGGAGACTCGTTGAAAGATAATGATGCATATCTCCGATATCTATGGATACAAGGATTGCATGATGGTAGCAGCGAGATAATCTATATCGCAACAGAAGCAAACCTGCCCATACTCGAAGCATCTCGCAAGACAGGAGCAAACGCATGAACCGCCAAGGAGTCGTGAGTTATATGAGTTTGGATGGGATTATTCGGACTCGTTTAAGCTGCGGTTCGAGCTGTTACGATCGGTGTCGCAACTCATTATAGATGCAGCAAGTGAAATGACAGAAACAATCAAAACAAATGAGGTGCCTCCTTCATATCTGGCTCCAGCATATCAGACTCCTCCACTCGATGATCTTGGTGTGAATGAGGCTGCTAAAAAGGGTGATGCCTCTATAAATAAAGGAGATACGCAATGATAACTAAAATACTGGGCGACGTGCCCGTGATAAAGATATTGGATTTCTTACAG
>LGVF01292667.1_pt1 | contig 10889 bp, 9 predicted proteins | sample 469901 | NCBI WGS metagenome assembly LGVF01 (sample SAMN03893561, study PRJNA290197) | marine sediment metagenome | material: sediment; isolation source: combined push core samples #3730, #5133, and #5579 collected at Hydrate Ridge | place: Pacific Ocean: Hydrate Ridge | reverse complement strand
CCCCCCTTAATCCCCCCTTGAGGGGGGAATGGGGGGTGTTATTGATGTCCGATAGTTTATAACAGTGTAAACAAATAATGAAGGATCCCTTTTTTTTGTTAACCTGCACTAACCCAGAACCCAGAACCTCTGAACCTCTGAACTCGTGAATGGTTACGTTTTTATAGATTTAAGCACCTCATCTATGCGCGAAGCGTAATCAAAAGATTCATCATAAAAAAATTTAAGATCAGGCATATAGCGCAGACCGAGTTGACGAGCAAGTGTACGTTTTACATATCCAAGAGCGTTCTTAAAACCTTCAACCGCCTCTTCTCTGCTTTTTTTGCCGCCTCCTGATGTGGTGAAGTATATTCGCGCAATTCTTAAATCCCGCGACAGCTTTACACCGGTAATTGTAACCATTTTAAGGCGAGGATCTTTAATATCCTTTTGTAATAAGTCTGACAGAGCCCTTTGTATCTGACCTCCAACTCTGTCAGCTCGTGTAAATGGTTTCATAAAGAGACCTTTGAAAAATGTTCAATTTTGCCTGCCCCGTTAAATCTGTTTTTATATTTAACTGGGGTTCAAGTTTAAGGATAGCGAAGATTTTAACCGGAGGAATACACTTCCGTATTTTGAGGATTAAAATCTGAGATAGACGCAGAAATTGGGCAAAAGGGGACGTTTTTCAAAGGTCTCATAGATTGATAATTTCCATTTCAGTGCCTATGATCTCGGCCAGCCCCAACTCATCTGCCAGATTGAAAATCTTGTCTATCTTGGAATTTACCACCATTTTGTTATTGCAAACAATGGCAAAGCCTATCTCCGCCCTTTGATGAATGTCATTTGATCCGACCTCTGCGACTGAAACATTAAAATTGTTGCGCAGCCGGTTGATGATCGATTTTACAACCTTTCTTTTACCTTTTAAAGAACGGCAGTCATGTAATCTGAATGTAATAATTCCTAAACCTGCAACCATGATAAGAAGTGCCTAAAGTATATTAAAGTGCCTAAAGTATATTAAAGTGCCTAAAGTGAGCTAAAGTGCCTAAAGTGAGCTAAAGTGCCTAAAGTTAAGGTATTCTGCCTATTATAAAGTGCCTAAAGTTTGTGAGATAACACGTTAACTTCTGGTTATTCCGTTACTTGAGACACTTATAACTTTAAAATTAGCAGCGCCGGAGGCGCATTCCATAACTTTAGGCACTTTAGGCACTTTATTTCCTATTCAAGCTCCGGCTTTATCTCTTCAAGATAATAGCATTCTATTGTATCGCCGATCTTGATGTCATTGTATTTTTCAATACCGATTCCGCATTCATAACCACTCTGGACTTCTTTAACATCCTCCTTGAAGCGCCGGAGAGAAGAGATCTTGCCCTCATAACAGACGATCCCATCTCTAAGAAGACGCACAAGCCGGCCACGCTCGATCTTTCCATCGCTCACATGACAGCCCGCAATAGTGCCTATTTTGGGAACATGGAATACTTCTCGAACCTCGGCTCTGCCCAGTATCCGTTCTTCAAAGGTGGATGACATCATACCGACAATGGCACTCTTGATGTCTTCAATAACATTATAAATGATATTATAAAAACGCATATCAACGTTTTCTTCATCGGCAAAAGCCTGAACTTTTGGGCTGGGGCGGACGTTAAAACCTATAATTATAGCATCAGATACTGCAGCCAGGGAGATATCTGATTCGGTTATAGTCCCTGTAGCTGAATGGATCACATTTATGTTTACCTCATCATTGGAGAGTTTTGTCAAAGAATCTCCAATGGCCTCGATAGAACCATGTACATCCGCTTTTATTATAAGATTCAGATCGTTAGCCTCGCCTTCCCGCATACGTTCAAAAAGTCCTTCAAGGCTTAGTCTGCTGGTTTTGGCCAGATCTTTAGCTCGCTGTTTCTGGATTCTGTGAATACTGACCTGCTTAGCGGCCTTGTCATCGGCTAGAGCTATTAACTCATCTCCGGCATTGGGCACACCGGAAAGGCCTATTACCTCAACAGGAATTGACGGGCCGGCTGTTTCAACATAAACATTTCTGTCATTCAACATGGCGCGAACTTTTCCGTAGTATATTCCACACACTACCGGGTCGCCTTTACGAAGGGTTCCTTCCTGTACGAGCACAGTGGCAACAGCGCCTCGACCTGAGTCTATCCTTGCTTCAACCACATGACCTTTGGCGAGCTTTTCAGGATTGGCCTTCAGCTCCAATACTTCGGCCTGAAGGAGTATCATCTCAAGGAGATCGGTTATTCCCTGGTTCTGCTTTGCGGAAACATTAAGAAAGATGGTATCACCGCCCCAATCTTCCGGCACAAGTCCTGCTTCGGCAAGTTCACGTTGAACACGTTCGGGCTGCGCATTTGGTTTATCAATCTTGTTAATTGCAACAATGATCGGAACTCCCGCAGCCCTGGAGTGGTTGATGGCTTCGATGGTCTGTGGCATGACACCATCATCGGCAGCAACAACCAGAACCACTATATCCGTAAGCTTGGCGCCGCGGGCGCGCATTGCGGTAAATGCTTCGTGCCCCGGGGTATCCAGAAAGACGATTTGGCCTTTATCCGTGGAAACATTGTAGGCACCGATATGCTGCGTGATTCCACCGGCTTCATTACTGGTTACGTGGGTTTTACGTATTGCGTCAAGAAGGGATGTTTTACCATGATCCACATGTCCCATAACGGTGACCACAGGGGCCCTCTGGATCAACTTACCGGAATCATCCTTTTCTACCATTAAAACAGCTTTTTCTTCAAAAGAGGCTTTTTCCAGTTCGTAATTAAATTCTGCTGCAACAAGAGCCGCGGTATCAAAGTCTATTATCTGGTTCACAGTCGCCATAACGCCCAAACCCATCAGTGTTTTGATCATATCATTGGCTTTTATTCCCATACGCTTTGCCAGATCGGAAAGCCCAATGGTATCATCAATTCTGATTCTACGTTTAATGGCTTTAGGTATTGTTATCTGGGGCTTTTGTCCTTGAACCGCTGTTTTGCCCTTAAGTTTCTTGCGGGGCTTTCGGATCTTATGTTCTTTGGAATAAAGGTCTTTCCCTTCAACAACCGCTTTTTTCCGGAAGGAGATTTTCTTTTTGGTCCATTTTATATCCTTTAATTTTTTCTCCCCGACCTCTTCTTCCTGTTTTTTTGCCCATTTTTTCTTCTCTTTTTTGCCTAATTCCTTCTGCTCAGTTTCGATTTTTGGAACAGCTTTCTCCGGCGCTGTTTTGACTTTTGGTTTTTTAACCAGAACTTCCTTAACCTCGGGTGCTTTTTCCTTGGGAGGTGCCGGCATTTTTATGATTTTTGCCGGCATCTCTTTTTTGGCTTTCCTTTTTGCTTTTTTCGGTTTTACACCCTTTAAAACAGCCGGCTTTTCAGGCTCAACCGGTTGCTCGATCTCATCAACTTTTTTCAGAACACCTTTCTCTCCGGCCTTTCTTTCTTCAATAATCCTTTCAGCTGTCTCTTCAGCTTCGACCTTCTTTTTTGGTCTTTCCGGTTCTTTTTTTTCTATAGGCAGTTTTTCTTCTTTGGGAGCTATTTCAGATGGCTTTTCAGGATGACCTGTCTGATCCGGACCGGCGGGCGCAGAAATGGCGGCTGTCTGAACGGGTTCTTTCCGCACAGGTTTTTTGCGTCTTCGAATAACAGTCGCTTTTACGCGTGTTACCTCGACCGTATCAGTTTTTTTGCCAAGAAGATTTGCCTTGACTCTGGCTGCTGTCTCATCGTCCAGAGAGCTCATATGGCTCCCTGCAGCAATATCCATATCTCTTAACTTTTCAAGGAGATCCTTGTTTTGTATGTTAAGATCCCTGGCAAGCTCATATATTCTGATCTTTGCCATCAATCCCCCTTATATCTTGCCTTTCGATGGTTTTTTTCTTATGTCCTTTGAATTAAATACACACTATGTGTTGCAATGAAGTTACAAGTGCCTAAAGTGAGCTAAAGTATGTTAAAGTGCCTAAAGTTAAGGAATTCTGCCTATTTTATATATGTTCCTTAAGCTATCAAAGCACGAGATGGACAAACTTCTTCTATCTTTGGGTTATCAATTAGCACGCCGAAGGCGTACCATAATTTTAGGCACTTTAGGCACTTTAGCTCACTTTCACTAAGTTACAAATTAAATTATGCCGCTAAAAACTAGCGAAAGATGCGTTATATGTTGTCCGTTTCAGAAAGGTCATCCGTTTCAGTTAAGTCATCTGATAAATCTTCTGTTTTATCGATTTCATCAGAACTTTCTACATAATTTTTTGCAGTTTCAATCAGCTCCGCTGCTTTTTCTTCGGTGATATCTCTGATCTGAATCAGATCTTCTATAGAAGCATTACTGAGCTCTTCAGCGGAAAAAAAGCCCTTTTCATACAATGCATCTGCCAGGCTTATTCCAACTCCCGGCAATACTACCAGAGAGTCATAGCCGCTTTGCATTTCCTTGCTGTATTCTGCTTCGCTTATGACATCAAGATGCCATTTGGTCAATTTTGAGGCGAGCCGTACGTTCTGGCCGCGCTTTCCAATAGCTATTGAAAGGAATTCATCCGGGACAATAACTTCCATCGAACGCTTTGCTTCATCAATAATAACTCTGGCTATTTCAGCAGGCGCCAGAGCATTGCATACAAATTTTGCATCATCAATATGCCAGGATATAATATCTATCTTTTCGCCCCTTAGTTCCTGAACAACGTTCTGTACACGGCTTCCTTTCATTCCCACACAGGCTCCAACCGGATCTATATCAGAATCATTTGAGGATACGGCTATTTTTGAACGGATTCCGGGTTCACGGGCTGCAGCCATGATTTTAACGATACCTTCACTGATTTCCGGTACTTCCGTTTTGAAAAGATTGACCAGGAAGTTAAGGTGCGTTCTCGAAAGAACAATTTGTGGACCGCGTGTATCATGAAGTACATCCATGATATATGCCCTTATACGATCGCCGCGTCGATAGGTTTCTTTTGGAACCTGTTCTTTGGCCTGAAGGATAGCTTCAGTCTGGCCAAGATTAACGATGATGTCACCGCGGTCAATGCGCTGCACGATTCCGTTTATGATTTCACCTTTCCGGTCAATAAAGCTGGAATAAACCACATCTTTTTCCGCATCCTTCATTTTTTGGATGATGACCTGTTTGGCTGACTGTGCAGCTATCCTGCCAAAGCTGGAAGTATCCATTTTTGTGCCCAGGCTGTCGCCTATTTTGCATTCCGGGTCCAGCTTATGTCCTTCTTCAAGACTGATTTGAAGATCAGGCTCATCAATCTCTTCCGCAACCTCTTTAAACTGGAAGACCTCGATCTCACCTGTTTCTTCATTATATTGAACTTCAATATCAATCTTGCTTCCAAACTTTTTTTTGGCTGCAGATCTTAGAGCCTCTTCAAGCGCCTTAATAAGGATTTCACGGTCAATCCCTTTTTCTCTACTAACCTGATCAACAATACGCTTTATATCTGCTATGAACATCGGTTTTCTCCGTTATAATCGATAAGCCGCGCCCTGCCAATCTCCTGAAAAGGAATAGCGACTGTTTTGTCGTCAACCAATAGTCTTACAATTCCTTCTGATATGCCCAGCAGGACACCCTTAACCAGCTTGGTTTTTCGTCCCTCAACAGGTTGAGTAGTTTTGATCTTTACTGCTCTTCCTTTAAATCTTTCAAAGTCAAGCTCTTTCCCCAAAGGTCGATCAGGTCCTGGGGATGATACCTCAAGGCGGTACGACATGTTAGTTTCAAGACCCGATTCCGGAAGATCGACATCCAGAAGATCACTCACCTGACGGCTGATATATACACAGTCATCCAGTGTAACACCTCCTGGTTTATCTATATAAAGACGTAATATACTGCCGCCTTTCTCCCATTGATGCTCAACATGCACCAGCTCAAAGCCCTCGGCTTCACACAACGGTTCAGTTAACTCCTTTACCCGGGAAATAATTTCTTCCCTACTCTTCAGGGCTCTGTTTTTATGTTCCTGATTATTTGTCTCAAATTTCAGCTTTTCAGGCTTTAATCTTCTTTTTCTTTGAGTTTTCACCGATCTATATTTGCTCCCCAGCAAATAAAAAAAGCAAACAAAAAAACGGGCAACAGCCCGTTTCTCATACTTGCAGGTAGATCTTTTGTGGTAGATCGAGAAATTTATCTGTTCATTTTAATAACCATAAGAAAAAATTAACTTCAAGCCACATATGCAGTTCTACCCTGAAACAACCCTTGCAAATACAAATGAAAATACGGACTTTTCATGGAGCGGGCAACGAGATTCGAACTCGCGACACCAAGCTTGGGAAGCTTGTACTCTACCAACTGAGCTATGCCCGCGCACTTATCCATAAAAGTAAAAACCTAAAATACAGTAAAAAAACTTTTTTGTCAATATTAAATTAGAAATGCCACAATTCTCGGCAAAATCGAATCTTTTTCAAAGGCCCCTGGTAACCGTTCACGGTTACGCCCTCTACGTTAGAATATCCCGGATGTTTTTAAGTTCTGAGCGGATTTCATCGAGGATGGTGGTTTGAGATTCTTTCTTTTTTTCACCGGTCCCGGAATTCAGAAGTTGTTTTGCGCCCTTGATTGTAAATTTTTTATCATAGAGGAGATGTTTGATTTTCAGGATCAGTTCAACGTCACTTTTTCTGTACAATCTCTGGCCTGAAGTGGTGCGCTTCGGATTTATCTTTGCAAATTCGGTCTCCCAGAACCTTAGAACATATGCCGGAATTCCTGCGATTGCGCTGACTTCTCCGATCTTGAAGTATAGTTTGTCAGGCAGCTCTTTTTTTTGATAATGCTTATTGTTTTGCATCTTAAAGATCCACGCTCAGAGGACGTGGCATTGCTTTTGCTCTCCAGAGTGGGACTCGGGCGTATCCATGATTCAACCGTTACTCCAGGCAAAAGCCGTCAAGCGGGCAGAGTGGCATCAAACTCTTTTAGAAGCCTGTCTGTAATCTTTTTATGAACGGAGTTTATTATTTCGTCCTCAAGGGTTTGTGTAGCTGATCTGTATGTTATTCTGAAAGAGATACTTTTTTTGCCGGCTGGAATCGGACTTCCTTCATAGACATCAAACAGAGATAAATCTTCCACCAGTTCTTCATCAAGGACTTCAATGCTCTTTAATATATTCAACGCTTCAATATCCTTGTTGACAATAAGGGTAATATCCCTTGATGCGGCCGGAAACTTAGGTATGGGTTGTGCTGACTTAGTGTCGGGTATGAACTCAATGAGCTCGTTGACATTGAGCTCAAAAATATATGCCTTTTGCTTTAGATCGTAATTTTGAAGGACAAGAGGGTGTACCTCTCCGAGAAGGCCTATCAATCTGTTCTCAACAATAATCCGGGCTGTATATCCGGGTTTTGTATAACAGCAGGCTTCCGGTTGCATACTGGTAAACGTTGTATTTGCTATGCCCAGATTTCTTAAAAGTTCTTCAACAACGCCTTTTAAGTCATAAAAATCACAGGCTATTTCCCTGGAAAGCCAATGCGCATCGATCCTTGCTCCTGTCCAGAGGCCTGATAACATTTCAACCTCATCAGGCCGGCTATCCTCCTGGCCGGTGTTGAAAAAGACGTTGCCGACCTCAAAGAGCTTAAGATTTTTGTTCTGCACCGACATGTTGTAACTCATCGTTTCAAGAAGGCCGGGTATCAGAGAAGTTCGCATTACTGACTGATCTTCTGCAATAGGATTTAATATGTTCAGCATGCGTCTTTTTGGATCATCAGGTCGAAGTTCGAGACGATCACATGACAATTTATTAATAAAGCTGTAATTTATTGCTTCAGTAAAACCGAGATAGGCCATCAGACGCTTGATACGCTTCCTTGAATCTATTTTTTTTGATAGCCGTACAGCCTCGGCAGGTATCAGAGGAAAGGTCGTTTCTATATTATTATAGCCGAAAAGACGCGCAATTTCTTCTGTCAGGTCTTCAAACCTGCTTATGTCCACCCTGAAAGATGGCGGAATCACTCGAAGTTTATCATCGTCAATCTTTTCAACTACAAATTCAATAGACTTTAAGTATTGTTCGATATCATTCTGAGTAAGACTGGTGCCCAGCCGGCGATTTGAAGCATCGACACTGAGAACGATCACTCTGTCAGGCAGAGGCTTTGGATATTCATCAATTATGCCGTTAATCATTTTGCCGCCGCAGATTTCGACAATAAGCTGCGTTGCCCGATTTAATGCCGTGATGGTGCCATTGGGATCTGTTCCACGTTCAAAACGGTGTGACGAATCTGTACTTAACCCCGTTTTTTTGGAAGTTTTGCGAATGCAAACAGGATCGAAATATGCGCTTTCAATAAGAACTCTTGTGGTGGATTTATCTATTTCCGAGTTCAGCCCTCCCATGATCCCCGCAAGAGCTACAGGTTTTTCACCGTCGCATATCATGAGCATCCCCGGGGCAAGGAGGCGTTCTTTCCCGTCAAGAGTGGTAAAGGTTTCATCTTTTTCAGCCGCCCGGACAACGATTCTCTTTTCCGCCAGGCGATCAAAGTCAAATGCATGGAGTGGCTGGCCGGTTTCCATCATCACAAAATTAGTTATATCAACAATATTGTTAACCGGTTTTAAACCTACGGAAATCAAGCGGTCCTGAAGCCAGAAAGGAGAAGGCGCAATTGTAACATCAAAAACAAGACTTGCGGAATATCTCGGACAAAGATCAGGATCCATTATCGTAACAGAGGTAAACTCAAGGATGTCACCAGCAGATTCAGGGGGTTCCGGAAGGCTGATTTCAGGGTAGGTCACCTTTGTTTTCTGGAATGCGGCAATTTCACGCGCTGTTCCGATGATACTGAGGCAATCCGGCCTGTTCGGGGTAAGGTCGATCTCAAAAACCGTGTCTGAGAGGTTGAGGGCTTGATGAAGCTTATCTCCAACAGCAAGATTCTGTTCAAGCTCCATTATACCGTTACCGGTTGTGCTGAGCCCTAATTCAATTGCGCTGCAAAGCATTCCTTCTGATGCTTTTCCACGAATTGAGCATTTTTCCAGGATTCTTCCATTCGGAAAAGATGTGCCCGGCAGAGCGCATGGCGCAAGCATTCCTTTTTTCGCATTTGGCGCACCGCAAACAACAGGGATAATGCGCTTGCCTATATCCACACTGCAAAGTCTCAGTTTGTCGGCGTTGGGATGTGGGGCAATTTCAATAATACGACCTACAACAACGTTATCGAGATAATTATAACGATCCGAAACAGCTTCGACTTCAAGCCCAGCCATTGTAAGGGCATCGGCCAAATCATCTACCGGATCACCTGTCAGGCCATCTACATTCATATCAATGGAAATGTAATCTTTTAACCAGCTTAAACTAACCTTCATGTTAAAACTGCCTTAAAAACCTTAAATCATTCTCATAGTATTTTCGGATGTCATCGATTCCGTATTTCAGCATGGCAATCCGTTCTATGCCCATCCCAAAAGCAAAGCCTGTATAAAGATTTGTATCATATCCGACATTTTCAAAGACTGCGGGGTGAACCATGCCTGCGCCGATAATCTCAAGCCATCCTGTTTGTGAACAGACTCTGCATCCCTTTCCCCTGCAAATTACACAACGGATATCGACTTCGGCGCTCGGTTCGGTAAATGGAAAGAAGCTGGGACGAAATCTGAGACTTGTCTGCTCATCAAATATCTGGTGAATAAAAGTGGTAAGCATCCCCTTCAGATCTCCGAACGATACTCTTTTGTCAACGAAAAGACCTTCTACTTGCTGAAACATGGGTGTGTGTGTCAGGTCGGAATCACACCGGTAGACCTTGCCGGGCGCAATAATCCTTACCGGTGGTTTCTGTTTTTCCATTATCCTGGGCTGAGTTGGGGAGGTATGAGTTCGAAGAACAATATTTTTCGAGATATAGAAGGTGTCCTGCATATCCCTTGCGGGATGATTTTTTGGAATATTAAGCGCTTCAAAATTGTAATAATCTGTTTCAACCTCAGGCCCTTCAACAATATCAAACCCAAGCCTTGCAAAAATTTCGCATATCTGCCATGTGATCTGTGTGATTGGGTGCAAAGAGCCCTGCCGAACTGTTCTCCCCGGCAGCGAAACATCAATCCGGTCGTCTGCTGTCGGATACTTTGTTTCAAGCTCCTTTAAAGCTTGTTTGAATAGCTTATCCAGATCCTTCTTTATTTCATTTGCTCTTTTTCCTGCCTCAGGCCTTTTTTCCGGGGGGAGATTTGAGATATTTCTTAAAAATTTAGTAACCAGGCCCTTTCGACCCAGATATCGAACGGAAATGTCGTCAATACTTTCCCTGTCAGAAGCAGCCTCAAGCTCCTTCAAGGCTTCTTTTTTAATTTGTTCTATGGTTTTTTCCACTTCTTGCGTTCTATCTTATATATTTAGGTGAGAATTCCTTTTTTTACTATGAATCTAATACTATAAGGCACTCGATGCTGGATAGGATAAGAAGTGCCTAAAGTGCCTAAAGTGCCTAAAGTTGTGGTACGCCTTCGGCGTGCTAATTGATAACACAAAGATAGAAGGAGTTTGCTACCTGTGCATTGATGGTTCAAGGAACCTATATAACAGTGTCTGAACGAAAACCCTCCAAATTACACTTTTCCTGTCATTGCGAAGGAAGCATGACCGAAGCAATCTTAAATAAAAATAAGGGGATTGCTTCGTCGTTCGTTTCTCACTCCTCGCAATGACAGCTCGCAACTATGGGTTTTCGTTTAGGCACTATATAAAATGGCAGAATTCCTTAACTTTAGGCACTTTAACATACTTTAGGCATTTTAGGCACTTACGTGTTGCATTATATCTGTTGTGAGGCCAGACCGGCTATCCT
>LGVF01101687.1_pt1 | contig 10889 bp, 9 predicted proteins | sample 469901 | NCBI WGS metagenome assembly LGVF01 (sample SAMN03893561, study PRJNA290197) | marine sediment metagenome | material: sediment; isolation source: combined push core samples #3730, #5133, and #5579 collected at Hydrate Ridge | place: Pacific Ocean: Hydrate Ridge | reverse complement strand
TGCCCTCTGCATCTTACATGCCGGCGACGTCGTAAAGCCTGACTATGTCTCATGGGCCTTAGAGATGCTCTCTCAGCGTCAGGATTTACGTATCGTAGGGGCCGCCACGCGGTCGCAATCATCACATCGCGCATTCGCAGACGATTTCCCGTGGGATGCTGCACCAGATGCTCTACCCTTCATCCAGCCAGGTCATCTTTGGCGATGTGTCATACGATGTGAGCCAAAACCTCTCCACGAAATTTTCGATCCCCGTCTTTTATTCTATCAAGAAGTCCACCTGATCTGGACTGCAATAGCGGATGGCGGAATGGCCCTTCGGCGGCCTGACGTGAAAATTAGGACAACGGAAGACTCGGAAGATTGGGGACAGGTTGACAATGAAAGGCTGAACTCGGCGCTTCACGTGTTGATGAGTCGCCACATGAGAAATAAATCGGGCTTATGCATCCCCCAGGTTTTGAAGGCAATGCTCCATGAACCCTCGCTTCAGCCAATCGATCTGCTCACCTCATTGAGGAGTGGGAGCGTCCCTGTGGTAGGCACATCTCGACTCAACCTGGCTACACTCTTGAGACTGGTATTGGCCAGAGTTACGTTTTTGTTGTCTCATTGGAGAGATTAGCACCCATGTTCTTTTAGTTCCATACTCATCAACATTAAAAGATCCTACAGAATTGCTCAACAAAGCTACCAAAGGCATAAGAATCGTCGTAGTCTCGAAAACGAACACATGAGGGTTAGTTAAGGAGATCCCGTCGTGGTAGGAGCACATGTGATGAACTTAGGTGAATGTAACAGGCCGACGAAGCGGAGGGGCTATGACGTGCATTTGTTTAGCATATTTCCTTTTGTTTTCTTTCTTTTCAACCTTGGAGACTACTCTAACCTCGTTTCGCTCAATAAATTCATGTACCCAGTCCGGGATCGTTGCCCTATGGCTAGCGGCCAGGAATGAGATGCAACCGAACTTGAGAAGGGCACACGACAAATACCTGTTTCCTCTATGATTGAGGTTATATGGACACGAGTGTATCCGTAATCATTCCGACGTATAATTATGGCAATTTCATTCAAAGTGCCATTAACAGCGCTCTTAGACAGAGAGTTTCTGATCTGGAAGTCATAGTCGTCGATGATGGATCTACGGATAGGACTGCTGAAATACTGTGTCCTTACAGGAATAGAACAAAGTATATCTATCAGAAAAATCAAGGATTGTCGGCAGCTAGAAACACTGGAATAGCAAATAGCAGTGGTAAATTAATCCAGTTCCTGGATGCTGATGATATGCTTGGCCCGAATTCGCTTGGATTGCAGTGCCAGCACCTTGACCGGCACCCAGAGGTCCATATCGCAGTCTGTCGAAACAGACTGTTTGAAGGGACGACACCGGATGGGCGCCCGGTGCCCTTTGGTTCCTGGAAGCTTTTCCGTGAGAATCTCGACCTTCACCTGTGCTATTTCAACATTGCTCCCCCCCATGCATTCCTGTCCCGACGAGAGGCAATCATCGAAACTGGATGGTTTGATACCCAGCTTAGGGCCTGTGAAGACTATGATTTCTGGCTCCGTGCTGCGGTGAGGGGGTTTGTCCCCGTCTACAATCCTTCGGGTTTGGTCTATTATAGACGTCATCAAAAGAGTATGTCAGCCAATTTGCTCAACCAGCATTTTCACGATAGTATCCTCCATAGGAGGCTGTCGGCTTTGCTTGATCAACACCCTGAATATCCTGTAGGCAGGAGGTTGGAAGGGCTTATGGCTTTTTCGTCTGGCGCACTTATCACGGCTGCACGATTGCATGGTCATCAACTCAAAGGAACACAAGACTTGCTGGAACTGGTATTAAAGCGAACACAGGAGGCGAGGGAAATTGCCCTTTCTGAGAAGAGTGATTGGAACATTCTTATGAAGCTGTATTGTTTGAGAATTTTTTCCCTTCTAGAACGCACGTGTTTTAGGGATTCCACTACAGTCCGAACCATACATGACAACCTTGACGCTATCCTTGCAGGTGTGAAGGCCCCCAAGTCGGACATAGGCATCCTGTGTGACGCATGCCTATCGGCCCTTTCAGAATCGGAGCGATATTTCTGGGAAAGATGGGAATTGAGGAGGCTCTCTTTCAAGTACTTTACGACTCGTTTCCTCGCATTTGGAAAGTCTCTTGTGGCGCAGGGGCATGCAGATGAACAGTCCATGTCACGTTAGCATTTCCTTTCCAAGGGATTCCACCCTCCCGTTGTTTACTCTCATATGAGAAAGGCGACATTCATCCTCGGATCTGGCATAACTGGTCTTGCAGCCGATTTTGCTTCTGGCCTGCCGATGTTTGAGGCCGCTAACGGTCCAGGGGGTATTTGCTCCTCATACTACATAATGAAGCAAGAGCTTACAAAACAGTTGGAAGCATATTGAACACAAGATCGTCATCCATGGGAATAGGGGAGGGGTAGCTCGTATGAAGGGCAGAGAGTTCAGGATCAGGACTGCTTTTATTGACAGAAATAGAGAAATGGCGGATCTTAGAAATTACCTGAAGGGGGAACCCAACTCAATCCTGTTTTTGTACGGTCCCAAATCCTCAGGTAAAACCACCGTGCTCTACCGCCTGTGCGACGAATTGGCAGAGGACAAAAGCTATGACATCAAGTTTCTCAATCTGCGAGAGACTTTTTTAGATTCGTATGAGGATTTTTTGCAGGCATTTTTTAAGGCAAGAGACGACAGAGAAAACAGTCTCAAGATGAGCACAAAACGACAATATAGCCTGTTCGGTCTGTTCAAGCTGGATGCTTTTACTGAGCGTATGCTCAGAAGAAAAAGAGAAGACCCCTTTCTGGTCATGAAAATGGAATTTCAGAAACTTGTCAAGAAAGGGCGTAGGCCTCTAATCATCATTGACGAATTTCACAAATTAAAGGGTATATATCTTCCTGATAAGCAGAAAACGCTGATCATGGAACTTATGAACTTTTTTGTCGCCATGACCAAGGAAAGTCACCTCTGCCATGTGATCATTGCCTCATCTGACGCCTTTTTCATTGAAGAGGTTTACAATGACAGCAAGCTTAGAAAAAGCAGTGCATTTCAGAATCTGGACTACCTTTGTTATTCGGATGTCAAGGAATGGTTATCTCACGTGGATATATACAACAAGGTCACCGCTTTTTGCCTGAGTGAGGAAGAGATTGAACTTATTTGGAATACGGTCGGGGGAAGCCCGTGGGAAATTCAATACATTCTTGAGAGGCTCTTTGAATACGCCTTAGCAAAAATAATTGACAAAATCAGGAGGGAGCGGGTAGCCATGGTGTCTGATTGGTGTTTCCGGGATGAAGGCAATGAGCGCAAAGGGCTTATTGAATATTTTTTAGACCATCCAGTACAGTCTATTCAAACATTTAGTCCATCTCAGAGAAGCATATTGGGGGAGGCAGTTCATGATAACATCCTTTTCTATGATCCTGTCGAGGGGGCTTACGGAGTGCAGGGCAGGAGTCTGGAGATTGGGATTAACGCATACTTCAAAAGGTGATCGTAACCGTTCACGGGTTCAGAGGTTCAGGGTTAACCGAAAATCTGAACACTAAATACGGTTCCCTTAAGAAAATTTAACAGGGTGAACTCTGAACCTGTGAACGGCCACAAAAAGGGCTTGCGGAGACATGGGAGTACATGGATTGGTGCGGCCCCAGGATCGGAAACGTTATGTGGACACGTAATGATATTATAGAAAAACTAAAGTCTTTGTTTAAAGCCTCTGCTGTTCATTATGGTATTGACATGGCCTTTCTTTATGGATCATGGGCTGGTGGTAACCCCCGAGAGGATTCAGACGTGGATGTGGCCGTGTGGTTTCACTCTGATGCCATTAGTGTGGACGAAGTCTTCGACAGGATCACTGACCTTTCAATAGAGCTGTCACATCTTCTTGAAAAAGAGGTTAATATTCTTGTACTAACTCGTGATTTCGAACATCCCATGATCGAGTACAATGCCATAGTTCTGGGAATACCCGTTTTTATAAAAGAATTTGATCCATACGCCTCCTTAAGAATGGAAGCTATCTTTCAGATGGAAGATTTTGGCATTTTTGGTCGAAGGTGGCAATTGGAGGTGGGTGAGAGAAGGCTACAGGGGGCATTTCATGGTTGATTTCCAGTATGCAAAGGGGAGGATTGAAGAATCCGTGGCTTTTGTCACAAAGGAGATGGAGGAGTTTGAAAAGGACTATGCTGCTAAAAACTGGAAAGAGTACAAGCAGGACAACAAGCTTCAAAAATTGATTGACCGAACAGTTGAAAATATTCTAACCGCTTTAATAGAGATAAGTGGAAGCATACTTGTTGAAGAAGGCATTAGTGGGCACAATTATGCGGAGATTTTCAAAAAAGCTGGTCAGGTTTTTCGTTTCACCGAGAAAGAGCAGGAACAACTGTCGAGGCTGGCAGTGCAAAGGAATCGGCTGGCTCATCGGTACCTGAATTATCGGTGGCAGGCAATAAAGACCTATAAAAATACTGTTCCTTTAATAAAGAGGCTCTTGATTGCAGCCATCCAAAGGGAAAAGGAGAAAAGGACTGGCTGAGTGCTTTATCCACAGGGACACATGGTGCGATTGGCCATCAAAGAGTTGACGGCTTCGTAAAAAGTCCATCTGCGGCGTTGTGCTTCATCTTTCGTCATTGCGACGTAGTATAACTACGCCTCATTCCTCAAGATTTGCACGCCTTGCATATGAACTTTTTACTTTGCCGTCGTTTTGATGACTTTTTACGAAATCATCAAAGAGTTGACATAGACGCCGATTTGCGGCCGCTGAGTCTGATGGGGAAATGAGAATTGCTGTCAGGAGAGTGCATGTCGGCATGGCGGACATAAAACCAGGAGAATGAGACTTGCGTTTTTTTAATACTGCCGGACCGGTCAGATGCGAAGATCATTACTGTTTGCCTCCTTTGGAACGGTTTGACCTTCAGGAAATATCTTCACTTATTGCACAGGAAAAGTACTTTGTCCTTCACGCTCCAAGGCAGACCGGCAAGACCTCGTGTCTGCTGGCTTTGATGGAGCATCTAAACCAAACTGGAGATTACCGCGCCCTCTATTTCAACGTGGAAGTGGCCCAGTCTGCCCGTGAAGATGTGAAGAGGGGCATGAAGGCCGTCCTGAATGAGATGGGTTCGTGGGCAGCCAGCTTTTTAGACGATCCTTTCGTAAAGGAGAGCGCCAATGAAGTACTTGAAGAAGCTGGCGAAGATGCGGCATTGGGTGAAATGCTATCCATGTGGTGTCAACAAAGCCCCAAGCCGATCATTCTTCTCATCGACGAGGTGGATGCAGTGGTGGGGGATACGCTCATTTCTTTGCTGCGTCAACTCCGTGCAGGATATCCCAAGCGTCCGGCCCTGTTCCCTCAAAGCATTATTCTGTGTGGTGTCAGGGATGTGCGGGACTACCGGATTCACTCTGCCAGGGAGAAAGCTATAATCACTGGAGGAAGCGCCTTTAACATCAAAGCCAAGTCTCTTCGTCTCGGAGATTTTTCCGAGCAAGAGGTGTACACCCTTTTCAGGCAGCACACCGATGAGACAGGCCAGGAGTTTGTTGATGGATCTCTTGACTTGATTTGGTATTTGACCGAGGGGCAGCCGTGGCTGGTGAATGCCCTGGGATACGAGGTCTGTTTTGAGATGAAGGAGGGCCGGGATCGCGGCCGGCCAATAACGCCAGAAATGATCGTGGCGGCCAAGGAAAATATTATCCTGAGAAGAGACACACATATCGATCAACTAGCGGATAAACTCCAGGAGGAAAGGGTCCGCCGTGTGATCGGTCCCATACTTGCAGGCTTGAAGGAACCAAAGCAGATTTCCACAGATGACCTATATTACGTGAGGGACCTGGGATTAGTAAAGATTGAAGGTCAGTTGCGGATCGCCAACCGGATCTATCAGGAGGTGATTCCCCGGGAACTCACCTTCAGCACTCAGATCACAATCTCTGAGCAACCATCCTGGTATGTGGGGCCGGATGGTCGTTTGAAAATGGAGAGTCTTCTTTGCGCTTTCCAGGAGTTTTTCCAGGAGCATTCAGAGCATTGGGTGGAACGGTTCCAGTATAAAGAGTCCGGGCCACAGCTTTTATTGCAAGCTTTTTTGCAGAGGATTGTAAACAGCGGAGGCAGGGTGGAGAGAGAATATGGACTTGGTCGGATGCGGACAGACCTTTTTGTGATCTGGCCTGTTGGGGCTCAACGGGCAGAGGGCAAAAAGGAAAGCGCAAAGGGTGTTCAAAAGTTTGTGATCGAGCTGAAGGTATTGCACAAATCGCTGGAGCGAACTATAGCTGAGGGGCTTGAGCAGACTGCCGCATATATGGACCGCTGTGGCGCGGATGATGGGCATTTGATTCTGTTTGACCGGGATGCAGGGAAGAGTTGGGAGGAGAGGATATTCTGTAAGATGGAAACATTTCGGGGAAAAACGATAAAGGTATGGGGAATGTAGAAAGTATTGAGGAATATTGGTGGTTTTGACGCCTATCGAGAGTTGTGAAGTGATAACTACGTCCGTTGTCTCAGCTTTTGAATTAGCCGCCTTCGGCGGAACCCTTTTTGACAGAATAAACAGAATTTACGGGATTTCAATTTTTCTTGACAATCCTGTTCATCCTGTCTGAAAAATGGAAATTATACAATCAACATACAATGATTAACAAAACCTTCGTACTTGGTGCTGGCATGACCGGTCTTGCAGCCGGTTTTGCTTCTGGCCTGCCGATCTTTGAGGCCGCAGATACTCCGGGGGGTATTTGTTCCTCTTACTACGTTCGTCCAGGGAGTGAGGAACGCTGTATGCATGCCCCTGCTGATGGCGAAGCATATCGCTTTGAAATCGGAGGGGGCCATTGGATCTTTGGCGGTGATGCTGCCGTGTTGCGCTTTATTCGCGAATCTGTGCCCGTGAAAACCTATGCCAGACGCTCATCCGTCTATTTTCGCGAAAAGAATTCGTACGTTCCTTTCCCGCTCCAGAATCATCTGCGTTTTTTGGATGCAGAAATTGCTGCGCGAGCCCTTGCGGAGATGGCACAACCGCATGGTTCGTTTCGGACTATGAAGAAATGGCTGGCGCAAAATTTCGGTCAAACACTGTGTGACTTTTTTTTCTATCCCTTTCATGAGCTGTACACGGCTGGCCTATACGACCGAATTGCGCCACAAGACGCCTACAAATCACCCGTGAACCTGTCGTTGGCAATTCAAGGAGCTTTGAGCAAAGCTTCGCCGGTGGGATATAACGTAACATTTGTGTATCCGGATGATGGCTTAGATGTCCTTGCTCAGCGCATAGCACAACATTGCGACCTCCGGTATGGTAAACGTGCTGTACAAATCGATCTTCGTGGCAAGGAGGTGCTCTTCGACGACGGCAGTAGTATTGCTTATGACGCACTGATTTCCACATTGCCACTTAATAAGATGATTGAGATGGCCTGTATTTCAATTGAAGCTGAGCCAGATCCTCACACATCGGTGCTTGTACTAAATATTGGCGCTATCCGTGGCGACCAATGTCCGGAGGACCACTGGCTTTATACCCCTGACACGACGTCTGGCTTTCACCGCGTAGGCTTTTACAGCAATGTTGATCCATCCTTTTTGCCGCTTTCTGCGCGAGGGGCCAAGGACAGAGTAAGCATCTATGTTGAGAGCGCCTATCTTGGGGGAGAGAAACCATCGGATCGGGAGATAGCCAGATACAGCAAGAATGTGGTAGATGAATTGCAGGACTGGGGTTTCATTCGTGATGCCGAGGTTGTAGATCCTACCTGGATTGATGTTGCCTATACCTGGTCCTGGCCGGGTTCACAATGGAAACACATAGCACTTAAAAAGCTTCAAGAACACGGCATCTATCAGGTTGGTCGCTATGGCCGTTGGGTGTTTCAGGGGATTGCTGATTCGATGCGTGACGGGCTGGTTGTGGGCTCCGCCTTCAAGCGCGGCTCGCGTAATTCGGACAAGGATTACGCTTCAAGGCAACAAACCTAATAAAACCAATCAAGTCTATATGCTAAACAGAACCGACATAGTAGCGATCGTAGTTACGCATAACCGTAAAACATTATTAGTCAATTGTATCGAAGACCTTTTATCTCAAAGTGTTCCATGTGACGTCATCGTTGTCGATAATGCCTCAACGGATGGTACGGAAGCTCATCTCCGCAATAAAGGTTTTGTAGATGGTGACCGGGTTCACTATTTTCGTCTCAAGGAGAATTTGGGTGGTGCGGGTGGATTTCATCATGGTCTTAAATACGCTATGTCTCGTAGTTGGGAGTGGTTCTGGCTCATGGACGATGATGCGGAACCCGAGCCGTCCGCGTTGGGGAATCTTGTTCGACACGCCAAACATCGGGACAACATATACGGTTCTGTTGCTATGGGTGTTGAAAACGGCACAAAAAGATTATGCTGGACGAAAAAGGTACCTGATAAAGGCAGATTCAAATCCATTAATGATTATGAACGGCTGGAAGATGTTCAGGAGGTACAGAATGTTGCCTTTCTCGGCTTCTTTATCCATCGTGATATGGTTCAGGTAATCGGCCTACCTGACCCAACCTTTTTTATCTGCAGGGATGATTACGAATACTGTGAAAGGGCAAGGAAGTGTGGAGCTGGATTTATTTTGGTGAAAAACAGCGTCATTATTCATCCTGTAAAAGGAATTTCTCGCTTTCGGTTATTGGGCATGGACATTTGGTACCGCAACATGCCCCCATGGAAAACCTACTACGATATTCGCAATAGAATCTTTCTTGTAAAAGCCCATTATCCGACCTTGTTGTGGCGGAGAACTATCCCGGGTATGCTGTTACAATCCTTTTGCAATGTCTTTAGCGAGAAAGACAGACTGTTCTTATTGTATGCTTATGCTACAGGCCTTCTGGATGGACTTCGAAACAGGAGGGGCAAGAAATTTCTGCCCTAAGAAAATGAACTCAATAATGCCCGTAATCGAGTACCTTTACTATATTACCATACCTGTGCGAATGCGGCTTTCGTATGTAGCCGCGCGAATTTGTTGGCGCGTTTTTGATATTCGCAGGCGCAAGATAACCAATTTGGAAAAGGCTGGTGCCCGATGTCTCCTATTCGTTGCCAAGTACCCTTTATCCCTTTTTTACACATGTCACCAGGTTGAATTGCTGAAAGACGATCCAAATCTGACTTTCTACATTACCTCGCCAAGGAAGACACGGAACACATGCCGCCGCGAGATTGATAGAATGGGTGTTAAAGCTCGTTACGTTGAGCTGTGGGATGCTATTACCTCTGATTGGGACTTGATTAGCTTTCCTCATCATTGTCTCGGAGCACTGTTTCACCCATCAATTCCCAAGCTTTTCACGGCCCATGGCCTTGAGAACGGGAAGAAGATTCTTAGAGACACAGCTTACACATATAGCTGGAAGGCCATATTAAAGGATCAAGAAAGCTATTACACAAGGTTTCTTGCGACCAGTGGCGACGAATTCAATATCGCTAGCGCTGACAGGTACGGCAGGGCATTTACCAACAAAATCATTGTAACCAGCCAAGCCTTAGCGCTGAAACTACTTAAAAAAAATCGAGACAAGGAAAAGGTCAGATCAGAACTGGGAATCAAATCCAATGAACGCAAAGCAATACTGATCATGTCCACATGGGGGGCGGGCTCTCTTCTGCGAACCATGGGACCGGCCATTGCGGATGAGGCATTGAGACTTAACACCAAATACCGCTTTTTCGTCTTCGTCCACGCTCACAATTTCCAGCACAAAAAGGCGTTGACTATCCTCAATGCCATCAAGGCTAAAGGGATGGAAGTCATAGACCCTGGTCCGTCATCTTGGATTCCTTACGCTGTGGCGGCTGACCTTGCTGTTAGCGATAACACATCGTTATCACTTTATTTTTCTCTCCTCCACAAGCCAATAGTCTTCACTCAGATTGGAGAAGACGAATTCGTTGAGGGGAGTCCTTTCATGAGATTGTATAATGTGTCGCCAAAGCTCATAGACCCAAAGGATCTGGAGAAGCAGATTGAGACATGTCTCCGATCGGATTATTCCGGTAGAGTAAAGGCCTTTGCCGAGCAGACATTTCCGAGAATAACCCAAAAGGATCATCTAAAGTCCGCCATATATGAATGTATCAAACATACATAAACAGGATAGTTATCGGCTATATGGGTAGTGTCAGGATCTTCTTGGGTCTTTGAGATGGGGAGTTAATGATCAAAGCATGTATATACTTCCTTGCTAGACTTTGCGACGATGAATCCGACAAGTTGCGTGACAAAGCTTGTGCCTAGTAAAAGGAATATCAAGGGAAATTTCTTGTCCCGAAAGTAGTGCCTGATGACGTTCGCCGTAGACCAGCGCCTAAGGGCAAGAAATCCTTTTTTGTCAGGGATCTTTGTTGAAAAAATGAAACTGCTTATCCCCCTCCGAAATTGCCACGCCAGGAACTGCCTCAAGGAATCGCGAGCCTTATGGTAGGCAACGACGTCAGGACAGTATTTTATCCTATAACCCAACCTCCTTATTTCATAGGCCAGCAAACTGTCCTCACCCCCTGGAAAAGGGAACGTTTCATCAAAACCTCCAGCCTTCCAAAATAAATCTTTTCTAACAGCACAATTACAGGAACTTAGGCTGTCGGTAAAGCCGTCCTTATCTACCTTCCAGATCTTATCGAAACCTATGGCTCCACCTGCAGGAAATCCGAGTGCAGATATGGAATCTCCCATATAGGTTGAAGGAAGGAGCACGAGTCTACCCATGATGGCTTCTGTCTCTTTGTGGCAGAAGTGTTTCTCAATCGTTTCAAG
>LGVF01136552.1_pt1 | contig 10894 bp, 11 predicted proteins | sample 469901 | NCBI WGS metagenome assembly LGVF01 (sample SAMN03893561, study PRJNA290197) | marine sediment metagenome | material: sediment; isolation source: combined push core samples #3730, #5133, and #5579 collected at Hydrate Ridge | place: Pacific Ocean: Hydrate Ridge | reverse complement strand
AATAATGACTTTGTTTCATAAGGAATAACTGTATCAGGTGTAACTTCTTTTGTAGCTTCACCAAGGTAGGTTGCGATTTTTAAGCCTGCCATTCTTGTAGCGTGCTCATAATCATATTGCTTTAAACCTTCTTTTGGTTTAATTACAAGAACAATATTATTGAGTTTTGAAAATGGAGTGTATTTAGCTCCAGGTCCAGTCATGTCAATAATACCTTCTTGGAAACCAACAATTTTTCCACAAGTTACAACTGCACATCCTTTTAAGATATTAGTTCTTCCAGTACCTACTGTATCTACTTTATTGATGATACCAGGGAAAATTCCGCCGTTTCCGCTTACTTTGACCCTAGGTTCAATAACATCTTTTACTGGAGTAATTCTGATGCTTTCACCAGGTTTTGCTAAATCGATATCAACAGACGAAATATGTTCATCTTCTAGAACTATTGATTTGATTTCATCAGCATTTACAAATAAAGTACCATTTTCAACTTTAGTTGAATTGCCGAACTGCACATCGTCGATAATAATTTCACCGATTTCAAGACGCATATGAGTCACCTCCATATTTTTTAAAATTTGATCTAACCAATTTGCTCGAGAATCATTTTTTCGATATTTTCTATTGTTGCATCATCTTTGATTTTCTCATCAACTTTTTCGCCGTTTTTGTAAAGGATAATAGTTGGTAGACCCATTACTCTTTGTGAGATAGCAAGTCTTCTAGCACTAGCTGTGTTTAATTTGGTAAATTTCACTTTTTCGCAATATTTTTCGCTTAATTCAGTGATTTTTGGTAATAAAGCTGAACAGGGTTCGCAACTTGGACTATAATAATCCACTAAGACATATCCTTGATTATTTAATACTTCTGTTTCAAAAGTGTCTTTTGTTAATTCAATCATGGTTTCACCTCCTTCAATGTGAATTGTTTAACAATCATAAGTAAAGCTATATATTGATTTCCTAAGAAACTTGGTAGGTAAATAATTATTTTATGCTATCGATTGTGTTTGAGATAACACTGTAATCGATGAGCATGAAATCATCAAGAATTTTATCGGGCCACTTTGGCTGTGGTGCATTAGAAATAAATTTTTTGGTGGATAAAATACTCGATTCAATGATTTCTAAAGATCTATAATCTAGATTTGACGCCGATTTAGAAATCAAGACTGATTTAAATGGTGTTTCATTAGGTTTAACACTACTTGAAAGCGGGTGAGACAATAATCTATGTCCCTTATGAATATGATTTCTGCATTCAATAAGAACACCTAATAAACTTTTGTTTGTGAAGAAAATATCTTTTTCGATTAAATTTTTTTTAACCAATGGATTATTTGTAATTAAAATATATGAATTCATTCAGCACCTCCAAGGAAAAAATTGGCAATAAAAAAACAGTGAAAACGACAAAGAAACTGCCTTTTCACTGTTATAAACCTGAGAGATTCTCTTTAATAGATTGCCCCTACGGTGCTAAATATAGCTTTTCAGTGGTTTGTCATAGCCCGGTCCTTTTACCTGAGAATTTCATTCAATAATGGCGTTATCAAACTTGTCCCTTCGGTGATCGATATCGATACTCTCCCTGACTAATCATCCAAATATTAAGTTATCTTTATTATATAATACGATTAAATAAAATTGCAAGGAAATTGTTTAATTATTAACAATAAAATTATATTTATATAAATATAGCATATATTAATATAATTTGGTAAAATTTAAACAAGTTAGGAGGGTTTACATTGAAAAGAACTATATGTTCTACGATTTTAATTAGTTTAATAATAATATTGACTTTTTCTATATCTGCCATGGCTGAAATAGATACGATTAAAGTAGTTATAGATGATAATTATCCTCCGTTTTCGTTTAGAAGCACAAGTGGGGAATTGAACGGAATAAGCATTGACCATTGGAAATTATTCGAAGAAAAGACAGGCATCAAAGTTGAAATATTCGGAACTAATTGGAATGATGCGCAAGAACTTATGAAACGAGAAAAATTCGACGTTATAGATACTATGTTTAAATCGGAAGAGAGAGAAAAAATATATGATTTTACAGAATCATATGCTGAAATTGCGACATCCATGTATTTTTACAATAGCATCTCAGGAATAACTGATATTGAATCTGCTAAAGGTTTTACTGTGGCATCTAAAAAAGGCGGATATTCAGTCGAAGTGCTAGAAAAATCCGGAATAGAAAGCATTATTCTTTATGATTCATATGAAGATATCATCAATGCTGCAAATGAAAGTGAAATAGTAATGTTTATTATGGATCAACCATCTGCTGTGTATTATTTATATAAACTTGGGATACAAGATGAATATAATTACACTGAACCAGTGTATTCAAATTATTTCTACAGAGCAGTGAAAGAAGGAAACACAGAATTATTGACAATATTAAATAGTGGATTCGATAAAATTACGGTGAAAGAGATTAACCAAATCAATGAAAAATGGTATGGAAAGTCAAGTCTGTTAAACAGTGAATACATACATCATGCTATTATTATTGTAAGTAGTTTAGTGGCTTTGTTGATTATATTATTTTTAATGAGTTTATATCTGAAATTCAAAGTTGATCAAAAAACAAAGGAATTAAGTGTCGCATTAATGAGCAAAAAAACTTTGAATCAACATCTACAAGCGGTATTAAATGCTATTCCAGACTTGATATTTGTTCTTGATGGTAATGGTGTATTTAGAGATGACAATATTAAAGAGCAGAAAGGCGCTCTTTATTCGAAAACAGAATTCATCGGCAAGTCGATTGAAGACTTGCTTCCAAGTGAAATTGCAAAAGGGTTACGAGGTGCTTTTGAAAAATTTAAAGAATCCAATACTTCAGAACCTTATGAATATAGTCTTTTTGAACTTGGCGAAAATTCAATCTATCAACTTAGATTTTCTAGAATCAATGAAGATAGAATACTCGCTATAGTTCATGATATCACTGAGCAAAAAGAGATAGAAAAAAGAATAATCAAATTTGCCAATAATGATATATTAACAGGGATTTATAATAGAAATTATTTTGAAAAATATACAAGCGATATAGATGAAAAAAGTAACCATTATGGAATTTTGATTTGTGATGTTGATGCAATGAAGTTTATCAATGATACATTGGGCCATTTAGAGGGTGACAAACATTTGGAGCATATTGCCGAATTGCTTAAGGACAATATTCCTGAGGATTCACTGCTGGCACGTATTGGCGGAGACGAATTTGCAGTTATCATTAATGATGTTTCAACCGATATAATGGAAGAAATCAAGAAAAAAATCAAAAGTGAATTAAGTAAAAATACAGTCAATAATACATTTATAGACTCAAAATTATCGATAGGTTATGCTGTGAAAGAAAATGACTCAGATATTTTTAGAGAAGTATTTAAAAAAGCAGACAATGAAATGTATCTTGAAAAATTAAGTCATAGGTATTCATTTAAAACAGGAAATGTTTCATTGTTGATTAAAATGCTGGAAGAAAGAAATCTTGAAACAAAGGAACACGCCCAAAAATTAGATGAATATTGCGTAGCTGTTGCTAAAAAATTAAATTCGGAAGAAAGCTTTATAAATAGAATATCGTTATTTGCCAAGTTCCACGATATTGGCAAAATTGGTATTAGTGATAGTATTCTGTTGAAACCAGATAAATTGACAAAGTATGAATATGAGGAAATAAAAAAATACGCAGAAATAGGATATAGAATTGCAAAATCAATAACAGAAATAGAAAATATTGCAGATTTGATTTACAGGCATCATGAATGGTATAACGGGGAAGGATATCCATTTAAGATAAAAGGAGAAGAAATCCCATTGGAATGCAGAATTCTCTCTGTGGTAGATGCATATGATGCCATGATAAGTGATAGGCCTTATCGTAAGGCGATAAGCAAAGAGGAAGCAGTTAAGGAATTGATAAGATTTAAATCAATACAATTTGATCCTCAGATAGTTGATTTGTTTATAGAGATTTTGAATAATGATAGTGAAGAATCAATAATAAATTTATTAGAAAAATCAATCGAAGAGAATAATCATATGTAATTTTGGGTATATAATCACTGAGGTGATAAGATGCCATTTAGATCAAAAATGCAGAAAGCTTCAAGTGTACATGATAAGAGTAAAAGCACGCTAAGAGAAAAATCCAAGGATCATAAATTCGAAGAAAGAAAAGAAATGGAAAAGGAATTTACAACTTTAGAAAAGGAAATTCAATTATTGTTAAAAGATGGATATGAGCTTGATAAAGACGCAATTAGGCATAATGTTCATGAAGTCAATTTTATCAATCATCGAATTAAGGAAGTAAGAACAATAAGTATTGTATATCATGAAAATTATTCTCAACTTCAGAAATTGTGGGGGGTTGAAGAATTATCTTAAAAACATACTCCTTTGGAGTCTGTTTTTTTCTTTTTTTATTGAAAAAATATTGACAAAAAAAAATAAGAGATGTATATTATAAGTATAGTTAGCACTCACGGGGTGAGAGTGCTGACAAAACAAAATGTAAATTGAGAGGAGTTGTTGAACATGGTTGGATTAGTGCCTTTTAATCGAAACAGAGTGATAGGGAAAAATGGATTCAAGGACGTTTATGACATGCTTGATGACTTTTTTTCAGACACATCGTTGCCTAGAAAAAGTTTAATAAGCGACACCTTCAAATTAGATGTAAAAGAGAATAAAGATAATTATCAAATTGAAGCTGAACTACCTGGAATTAAAAAAGAAGAAATAAACATTCAAATGAATAATGAAAGATTGACAATAAACATTGATAAAGAAGAAGAAATTAATGAAAGTAAAAAAAATTACATTCATAGAGAAAGACATATTTGTTCTATGAATCGCAGTATATACTTACCTGATGCTAAAGATAACGATATTAAGGCTAAACTTAATGATGGCGTGTTGACGATAATAGTTCCTAAACAAGAAAAATCTAAAAATGCTTATTCAATTGAAATTGAATAGGTTTTCATAATTGTACAATGCACATAAGCAGCCCCCTCCTTATGTGCATTATTACATAAAATTAAAGGAGAGATTAAATTGGCAAAGAGAAAATTTAAAGCAGAATCACAAAGGTTACTTGATTTAATGATTAATTCGATTTATTCACATAAGGAGATTTTCTTAAGAGAATTGATTTCGAATGCGAGTGATGCAATTGATAAAATGTATTATACAGGATTAACTGATAAAACGATTGATTTCAATAAAGATGACTACTTTATTAAAATATGCAAAGATAAAGAAAATAGATTGTTGACTATTAAAGACACTGGAATAGGAATGACAAAAGACGAGTTGGTTGACAACCTTGGAGTCATTGCTAAAAGTGGAACATATGATTTTAAAAAGAACAACGAATCGCATGACGGTGTTGATATCATAGGTCAGTTCGGTGTTGGATTTTATTCGGCATTCATGGTGGCGGATGAAGTGAAAGTTATCTCTAAGGCGTTTGGAAGTGATGAAGCCTATAAATGGGAGTCGAATGGTTCGGATGGATATACAATTGAATCGTGTGAAAAAGAATCATTTGGAACGGATATTATTCTTAAAATCAAAGAAAATGTAGACGATATTGATTATGATGAATATCTAAGCGAGCATAAGATAAAAGACATAGTCAAAAAGTATTCTGATTTTATCAGATATCCAATTAAAATGGATATGACATCTAGTAGATTAAAAGAAGGCACTGAAGATGAATATGAAGATTTTGTTGAAGAGCAAATAGTCAATAGTATGGTACCAATCTGGAGAAAAAATAAAAATGAATTAGTCGACGAAGATTATGAAAACTTTTATATTGAAAAACGTTACGGATTCGACAAGCCTATTAAACATATCCATTACAAGATTGATGGTGCTGTAAGCTTTAATGCGCTATTGTATATTCCTGAGAATACACCTTATGATTACTATACAAAAGAATATGAAAAAGGGTTGGAGTTGTATTCAAGTAGTGTCATGATTATGAATAAGAATCCAGAACTGCTTCCTGATTACTTTAGCTTTGTAAAGGGATTGGTCGATACTGAAGATCTATCGCTTAATATTTCAAGAGAAATACTGCAACATGACAGACAACTTAAAATCATTGCTAAAAACATTAAAAATAAAATTAAAAAAGAATTAGAGACTCTGTTAAAAGAAGATCGTGAAAAATATGAACTATTCTTTAAGTCGTTTGGAAGACAGTTGAAATACGGTATTTATAATAACTTTGGATCTGATAAAGAAATAATTGAAAACTTGATTATGTTCTATTCTTCAAAAGAAAAGAAAATGGTTACTCTCGAAGAATATGTTTCTAGAATGCCTGAAGATCAAAAATATATTTATTTTGCATCAGGAGAGACTATTGAAAAAATCGATAGAATGCCTCAAACTGACATGGTCAGAGAAAAAGGATATGAAATTCTATATTTCACTGATGAAGTTGATGAATTTGCAATAAAAATGATGATGAAATTCAACGAAAAAGAATTTAAATCTGTTTCAAGTTCGGATTTAGGTATACAATCAGATGAAAAAGAAGTTGATGAAGAACAAGAAAAGAGAAGCAAAGAGCTCTTTGAATATATGAAAGATCAATTGAAGGATAAAGTTAAAGATGTAAAAGTTTCGAAGAGGTTGAAGCAACATCCAGTTTGCTTGGCGAATGAGGGTGAAATTTCAATAGAGATGGAAAAAGTATTGAACGCAATGCCGAATGACCAAAATATAAAAGCGGATAAAATTTTAGAAATAAATGTCGACCACGAAGTTTTTGAAACACTTAAGACTGCCTTTAGTGATGGTAACTTGGAGAAAGTAAATTTATTGACAGATATTCTCTATAATCAAGCGTTGCTTATTGAAGGATTGACAATAGAAAATCCAGTTGAGTTTACTAATAATATGTGGAAAGTTTTAAAATAATATCAATAATGAATCCCTGTCGAATGACAGGGATTTTAATATGTTTTGAATAAACCATTCACCGAGTGAAATGGCGGTATTAATCATTTTTTTAAATCGATAACGGGGTTTACAAGACTTGTAAAACCATCGATTCGGCATTCGACGATATCTCCGCTGTTAATGTGCACAGCTCTTGGAGTTCCTGTTGAAATGATATCACCCGGTAGCATAGTCATTACTTTCGAATGAAAAGACACTAGATAATCGGGTTTGAAAGTCATATTTGAAACAGTGTTTTCAGCGTGAATTTTATTGTTGATCACAGTTGCAACCTTTAATTTCAATACATCATTTATTTCATCCTGTGTAATTAGTTCAGGCCCAAAACTAAAGAAGGTATCAAAGCTTTTGCAACGCGTTAAATATCTAGGATTCTTCCTTAAAATATCTTCTGCAGTCATATCGATAATTGTCGTAAAACCGGCTATGTAGTCCAGCCAATTGTTTTCATCGATATCTTTACATTCTTTTTTGAATATGATTCCCAGTTCAGCTTCAGCTGTTGTTTTATTGGATTGCAGTGGAATGTTAATGAAATCATTTGGTCCGATAATTGTAGTATAAGGTTTAAAGAAACTGGCAGGCTCGGTATTTGGCGCCTTTTCAGCTAAATCAGCTGCATGATCGGCATAGTTGAGGCCGATTCCAAATATTTTACTGGGTTTTCTATACAGGGGTGCAAATTTTACTGCATTGATTGGAATGAACGATAACTTGGTTTTATCTGAATCATTTAGTAGCATTTCATCATAAAAAGTCTTAAGTTTATCCCATTGATTGTTTACCAAAATTTCAAAAGTATCTGTTTTAAATTCAGTTTGAAATATGTTGTTGATTTCTTCTATAGTAATAACTTTATTATCAATGATAAGTGAAGCAATTTCTTTACCATTGATATCGATTGTAGCTAAACGCATCAGATCACCTCTTGTTATAAAATAATTACAATTTATAACTATATATTAACTTATTGATATAATTTAGCAAGGGAATATGTTAAAATGATACTGATTTCAAAAGGAGATAATGTGATGAATAAAAATGAAGCTAAAGGAAATGTACTATTATTTATTACAGCTGTCGTTTGGGGTTTTGCTTTTGTAGCTCAGCGAGTCGGGGCTCAGATTATTGGCAGTTTTTCTTTTAATGGTATTAGATTTGCTCTTGGAGCAACAGCGCTGATACCGTTGATGGTGAGATTGCATTATAAAAGAAGTAGTTTACCGATAAAGAGTGAATTGAAAAAAGCTATATTGCCAGGCGCGTTATTAGGATCGGTATTATTCATTGCTGCATCATTGCAGCAGATAGGATTGAAGTATACAACCGCTGGAAATGCAGCGTTTATTACAGGAATGTATATAATTTTAGTTCCGGTAATGGGGATATTTTTTAAACACAAATTATCAATAAAAACTATTTTAAGCAGCATTTTAGCGCTGATCGGGTTATATTTCTTGACAGTAAGTGAATCGATGGCAATAAATGTCGGTGATATATATCAGCTTGTTGGAGCGATTTTTTGGGCGATACATATTTTATTTATCGATTATTTTGTAAGGAAACACGATGCATTGAAACTTTCGATTTTTCAATTCTATACTTGTGCATTTTTAAGTGCTATAATTGCATTTTCAATAGAAACGACAACTTTAAATATTGTTTATGAAGCTTTAGTGCCGATTTTATATGGAGGCCTAGTATCCGTTGGAATAGGATATACCCTTCAAATAGTGGGTCAACGTCATGCTAAACCATCTCATGCAGCTATTATTCTTAGCATGGAAGCAATTTTTGGAGTTATTGGTGGAATGCTTTTATTAGGAGAAGTATTATCTTCAAGAGGTTATTTGGGCATAATGTTAATGTTTGCAGGAATGATTTTGTCGCAAATAAATTTTAAGAAGAAGGCGATTAATACATGATTATAGGAAGTAATATTGTCGAAAGAGAATTACATAAAGAAGAAAAAATAAAAATACTATTGGTTTTTCCAGTGGCATTTTTTATCTTCGGAATCATTATGGAAATAATCGACAATGGAAATGTAACCAGTATTATCAATGGAATTAATAACATTATATTTTCTCCAACAATTCTATTGACCGATTTCATAAAAATAGGTGGAATTGGCGCGGCGTTTATCAATTCGGCAATTATCGGTTTCCTTAATTTATATCTTCTAAAAAAATATAAAATGAGAATCAATGGGTTGCTTATCGCCGCTTTTATGACTGTACTAGGATTTTCTTTTATAGGAAAAAACATATTGAATATTTTACCTATCTATCTTGGCGGATATTTATATACCAGGTATCAGAAAATATCAGTCAAAGATGTAATTCTTGTCATTATGTTCAGTACTGCTTTGGCACCGTTGGTGAGTGAAATTATGTTTTCGGGTATTATCGGCAATAACTTTGGAATTGCTGTTGGATTGTTGGTGGGAACATTGATCGGCTTTATCATCACGCCGTTGTCTGCGCATATGATTAAATTTCATGATGGGTTCAACTTATATAACATTGGATTTACAGCGGGTATTATAGGTACGGTATTCGCGAGTGTTCTTAGGGTGATGGATATGAAAATTTCACCCGTTAGAATTGTTTATGAACAAAATAACATTGTGATAATCATAATGTTGAGTTTCTTGTTTCTTTACCTAATGGTAGTCGGATTTTGGGTCAATAAAAATTCTGGTACTGATTATAAAAAAGTATTGAAGTATAATGGACGAACAATAACAGATTTTACTCAATTGCTTGGTTATGGTGTAACGTTTTTTAATATGGGACTAATGGGAATGTTAAGTTTGGGTTATGTTTTTTTAGTCGGGGGTATAGTCAATGGACCTGTTTTAGCTGGAATATTTACCATCGTCGGATTTTCAGCGTTCGGTAAACATCCTAAAAATTGTATACCTATTGTATTGGGAGTTGTTCTAATCTCTGTGATATTAGGCTATGATCTGTCATCGACTGAAATAATCATAACTGTTTTGTTTTCAACAACAATAGCTCCAATTGCCGGGACATATGGCGTTGGTATCGGTGTGTTGGCTGGAATGCTTCATTTGGCTGTAGTTAAAAATGTAGGGGTTATACATGGAGGCATAAATTTATATAACAATGGATTTTCAGGCGGTATTGTAGCGGGGTTTTTAGTGCCGATAATCGATGCTTTCCAAAAAGGAGGGGAATGATATGAAGCATGAAATAAAGAAAATTTCAAAAATTGTTGATGAATTAGTGACGTTTTTTTTGAAAAACGATACAGATGAAATAGATATAAAAATTAAAAAAGATGAGAAAAATATAATAATAAAAATTGTCGATTATAATACATGTTTTAATAAAGAGGACATCGATTGCATAACCAAACTTTTATGCGCACAAAGACAACATGAAATAGAAGCGTATTATTGGCAGTTGGCAGGGGAAATCGATAGCGATTCGGAATTGATACTAGTTGGAGCGATGATTGATAAAGCAGAAGTGAAAATTGTCGATAAGAATCTTTGTATTGAATTAATCAGATATAGGTAAGGAGACTACATGGGAAAATTTACTATTATAAAAAGTTGTATCAAGTGCCACGCTTGCACGAGAATTGCGGAAGATAATTTCATAATGGAAGAACACTCAGCAGTGATTGTCAAGCAGCCCTCAGTCGATTATGAATATGAGGAATGCATCGCTGCAATGAGAGCGTGTCCGATACAGGCTATTAAACAAGAATAAGGCAATAAAAAAATCAGGTTAAACAAATAACCTGATTTTTTATTATCTTAATTTTTTTATATACTCATTATTTTCTTTTTTCTCAAAGCCCATCTTTTTGAGGTATTTATGATGCTTATCAGTTTTTGCC
>LGVF01078414.1_pt1 | contig 10902 bp, 11 predicted proteins | sample 469901 | NCBI WGS metagenome assembly LGVF01 (sample SAMN03893561, study PRJNA290197) | marine sediment metagenome | material: sediment; isolation source: combined push core samples #3730, #5133, and #5579 collected at Hydrate Ridge | place: Pacific Ocean: Hydrate Ridge | reverse complement strand
GAAAGAAAATCCCCTTACCACTTTTGGTATTGAATTTCTTTTCCCACAGGAAGGGGGTGCCAAGATGTGCTGCGGTCGGGCAGGGCCAGCGCAGGCCCCCGCTATCCAGGCGTTGGTAAGATATTCCGCCATAGGGAGGGGTCAGGGATGCGATTTCATTCATGATTTGCTCGGGATGAGCATAGTTCATTTCGTAGCCCATCCGTGTACTCAGTTGGCAAATAATTTCCCAGTCTGGCTTGCTTTCCCCGGGGGGCTCGATAATCTTTCGAACCCGCTGTACCAGACGGGAAACATTGGTAAAGGTTCCGTCTTTTTCGGCAAAGGAGCACGCAGGCAGAATGACATCTGCCATTTCGGCCGTCTCCGTCATAAACATGTCCTGCACTACGACAAAGTCCATTCCCTGCAGAACTTCTCGCACCTTGTTGATGTTCGGGCCACTGCGCATGGGGTTGGCCCCCAAGGCGAAAAGACCTTTCAGCCGGCCTTTATCGAGCACCATGTCCGATTCGGTTATCCCCGGTTTTTGGGATAGACTGGCTCCCCAGGCTTTTTCGAATTTCTCATTACTCTGCGGATCAGCCACCTTCTGGCCGCCTGGATAAATGGGTGGCAAGCAGCCCATGTCCCCAGCGCCCTGACCGTTGTTTTGCTTGGCAATAGTGTTGACGCCCGTACCTGCCTTGCCCAGGTTTCCGGTCAGCAGGGCCAGATTGCACAATCCGGAAACATTGTCGGTCCCATGGATATGCTGGGTAATGCCCATGCCATAGAGGATGGAGGCCCGACTTGCCTGGCCATAGAGTCTGGCTGCTTCAACGATATCCGCCTCCACAACGCCCGTAATCTCCCTTACCTTTTGCGGTGTATAAGACTCTATGACCGACTTTAGTTCGTCAATACCTTCCGTGCGATCTTCGATAAAAGCTGCGTCCTGAAGGTTTTCTTCCAGGATCACATTCATCATACCGTTGATCCAGACGATATCGGTGCCCAGCTTCGGCCTGATCCAGACTTGGGCGTAGTCGACAAGTTCGGTCCTTCTCGGGTCGATTACGATAAGTTTTAACTCTCCCCGGACCACCTCGCTTTTCACAAAGTCGGCAAAAACCGGATACATTTCCGTAAGGTTAAGGCCGGCTACCAGCAACACATCCGCCTGTTTGTACAGTTCCGTGGAGTTGGTCATGGCGCCGCCGCCAAACGCTCGGGACAGGGCCACAGCGCTGGGTGTATGACAAAAGCGGGTACAAAAATCGACGTTGTTGGTTCCGATGCAGGCCCGTAGGAATTTTTGAAAGACATAGTTGTCTTCATTGGTGGTTTTGGCAGAGGCGATGCCACCAACCAGATCGCTGCCGTGCTGATCGATAATACGCTTGAAATTGCTCGATACCAGGTCCAGGGCCTCGTCCCAACTGGCCTTTACAAACGTGCCGTTTTTCTTCACCAGGGGGTGTCGCAAGCGCTGGGGGCTTTGAACAAAGTCCATCCCGAAACGGCCTTTGACGCAGAGGTGTCCGTTGTTTTCAGCATTCGAATCTTCAACACCCCTTACACGAACAATTTTGTTGTTATAGGCCCCCAGTTCCAACTGGCAACCACCGCCACAATGGGTACAGGTGGTACGGACCCTTGTCAGATCCCAGGATCTGGCCTGCAGTCGGGCCAGCTTTTCCGTAAGAGCTCCGGTTGGGCAAGCCTGCAAGCACGCACCGCAGGAGACGCATTCGGTGAAAGCCAGGGGATCGTCGATCCCGGCGCTGATCGTCAATTCCGCTCCCCGGTTGGCAAAACCGAGGATATTGCGTCCGGAAATTTCGCTGCACGCACGCACGCAGCGGCCGCACAAAATACAAAGGTTTGAGTCTCTTGCGATTACTTCACTGGAATCCTCGACTGATCTTTTTTCTTTGTTGATCTCAAAACCGATGGACTTAATGTCTAACTCATAAGCCAGATCCTGCAATTCACAGTTTCCGCTCTTTTCGCAGGTGAGGCAGTTGTGCTCATGTTCAGATAAAAGCAATTCCAGGTTGACACGGCGCAATTCACGGAGTTTTTCATCGTCCGTAACCACGCGCATATCTTTCTGGACAGGTGTCACACACGAGGCTACCAGCTTTTTTTGCCCTTCCACTTTGACCAGACACAGCCGACAGGCGCCAACGGAACTCAAGCCTTCTTTGAAGCATAAGTGAGGAATAGGAAAACCGTTATCCTCACAGGCTTTCAAGAGGATCGTTCCTTTCTCAACAGAAAGAGATTTGCCATTTACGGTAATGTTAACCATTTGCTTTACCTCCATTCTTAGCGAGTGATGATGACCGTCGACCTGCACTCTGTTGTATGCAGCATATATGATGGCCCTGATCAGCAACGTGTTATGACCGTCACCGAATTTTCTGCAGGAAACGCGATCTCGGCCTTCACTACGCCACTCCTTTGCTGCAAATCAGCTTCCGTTGTGTAAAATAACTTGCAACACATATAGATGGTTTTTGCACCCTTTGGGCAAAATGAGTTTAACATAGCATCCATAGATTTCGTGTTTAGGAAAGGGTAGGTGCTTGGAACACGAAAGGAATCAGGTAAAAACAGCCAAGGGGTAAGTGCTTAACAGGATGAAATGAATTATCTGACCTTGTAATTAATTAGCTGAATATATGAGTAAGTGAATACAATGAAAGTTCCTATCCTGTCAATTGTTTTTAGGAAATGTTTAGGTAATTACCTTCTTGGCGTCGGCAACTTATTGTTATGATTGGAAAAATGCTAGAATATTAACTAGTTGTCGAGCCGCGCCATGGTTTAGGCAGAAGGTCTACGAGATCGCCTGCGTTTAAGCGTTGCAAGCAATGCAACGTCGTTGCATTGCTTGCAACGCCCCGCCTGAGCTCCTAACACCCCTGTTTCTCTCTCTGAAACCCGAAAGCTAGCTGTTGCACTGCAACACTCGTCAGCAACTTTTCCCAAGCATCAGCGCTTTTATTGAAACGCCAACCTGTTAACATTTAAAGGGTTTGTGTGTGTTTGCCGACAAGGCCTGTGTCTGGCATGCTTTTTGGAATATAGATCAGCATGGCAGCTCCCATTAAAGAACAGCTCCTGTTAAGGATCGCTATACCGTATTACGGCAGCCGAGTCATGCCCCGCTTCGGCTTGGCGCGAAATTTCTACCTCATTGCCATCGATCCTCAGACCAGTCAAGTGGCAGATTTCCAGCAGCATCGGTGGAATCCCCATGCCGAACTATCGGTAGCTCGCTGGCTGCGTGAGTATGAGGCAAGCGGCGTGATCTGCGACGGTATCCATCCTCGTTTCCAAGCGGCCCTTAAAGCCGAAGGCCTGTGGGTCCTGTGGGGAGCTTGGGGCGAGGTAAGCGAGGTTCTAGATCAATGGCTGGCAGGCCAACTGCCTCTGCCCAACGGGGACATCGTTCCCTGGGAGCAATGCTCCTATCAACAGGTCCCTAAACGATGCGATAACACTAAGCACCTCAAAATCAACACATCAAAGGAGTCAAACATGAAAATCGCTATTACCGCACAAAATCCCTCTCCCGAAAGCCAAGTCGATCCCCGCTTTGGTCGCGCCGCCTGGATTATGATCTACGATCAGGAAAAAAACGACTGGGAATCGATCGACAACAGCGCCGGAATCAACGCCTCCCATGGAGCTGGCATCCAGGCAGCCCAGAAAGTCGCCGATCATCAGGCGGAAGCCCTGGTCACCGGAGCTATCGGCCCCAAGGCCTTCAAATCCCTCAGCGCCGCCGGTATCAAAATCTATCACGGTGCGACCGGTACGGTTGAGAATGCCCTGAGCGCTTATCTGGAGGGGCAGCTCACGGAAGCCAGCTCAAACGATGCAACCGGTGGCGTCTAAAAAACACCCTTTTGCCTCTTCGACAAGGAACACAGCATGCCCATGAAAATAGCCATTGCCAGCGGCAAAGGCGGCACCGGCAAAACGACCATAGCCGCCAACTTGGCCCACCTTTTTTCACAGCAGGGGCGCAAGATTGCCTACCTCGACTGCGACGTCGAAGCACCTAACGGCCATATCTTTCTAAAACCGCAGTTAACCGGGCACACTGCGGCGACCACTCTGGTCCCGCAAATAGACCCTGGTCGATGCACCCATTGCGGCGAATGCGGCAGAATCTGTCAATTCAATGCCCTCCTTTGCTTGCCAGAGCAGGTGGTGACCTTCCCGGAGATGTGCCATGCCTGCGGCGGCTGTTTACTCGTCTGCTCCGCCGAGGCGATCACCGAAATCCCTCGGGAAATCGGTTGTATTGATCAGGGAATGGCCGGCTCCATCCACTTCGCCAGTGGCCTGCTGCACATCGGCGAGGCCATGAGCCCGCCGCTGATTCGGGCCCTGAAAAGCAAAGCAGAGGAGGGGGAGGTGACTATCGTGGACGCCCCGCCGGGAACCTCCTGTCCGGTCATCGAAAGCATTCGTGACTGCGACTATGTTGCCCTGGTGACCGAACCGACCCCGTTTGGGTTAAACGATCTAAAATTGGCAGTGGAGATGGTCCGCGCCCTGGACCTTCCTTTCGGCATTGTTGTGAACCGGGCAGGGCTAAATGAGCAACCAATGCTGGATTTCTGCACCGAACAAAATGTCTCCATTCTAGCGCAGGTTCCGGATGATCGGCGAGTTGCCGAAGCCTATTCGCGCGGGGAGCTTATCTGTGAGGCTCTACCCGATTTCAAAGCGCGCTTCTTCAGTCTGATGGTCGCTATTGAAACAGCCATCCTTAGCCGGCAGATAAAATCCAGTGAAAGGAGCAACCCATGAAAGAACTAGTGGTTATCAGCGGCAAGGGGGGGACGGGAAAGACCTCGGTGGTCGCCTCCTTCGCGGCTCTGGCCCCAAGCGCGGTAATGGCTGATTGCGATGTCGATGCGGCCGATCTTCATTTGATACTTAAGCCGGATATTTTCAGCAGCAACGACTTTTCCGGTGGATCCACGGCTCAGATCCTGTCTGAAGGCTGCACCGGTTGCGGGACGTGTCTGGAACTGTGTCGCTTCGACGCCATCAAAGTCAATAAAGGTGTCTACCGGGTCGATCCGATCGCCTGTGAAGGTTGCGGTATCTGCAGCCATTTCTGCCCTGAGAAGACCATTGAATTCGGCCCGGCAATTAACGGCCAATGGTTCCTCTCCGAGACCCGCCACGGTCCCATGGCACACGCCAAACTCGGCATCGCTCAGGAAAACTCCGGCAAACTAGTCACCCTGGTCCGCGCACAGGCCAAAAAACTAGCTCAGGAAAGAGGGCATGAGCTGATCATCATCGACGGCTCGCCCGGCATCGGTTGCCCAGTGATCGCCTCGCTTACCGGCGCCGACCTGGTTTTGGCAGTTACTGAACCGACCATGAGCGGACGCCACGATCTGCAGCGGGTCATCGATCTGGCCAAACATTTTGGTGTCACCTTGATCGTCTGCATCAACAAGTGGGACCTTAATGAAGACATGACCAGGCTCATAGAAAAGGATGCCAATCAGCAGGGAGTGACTGTGGCGGGCCGTATCCGTTATGACCGGGCGGTCACCGAAGCCCAGATTGGTGGGCTGGCTCTGGTTGAATACGTCTCAAGCGGGGCGGCCCAAGACATGAAGCTGCTTTGGGGAAACATCGCCGATCTGCTTCGCTAAATATAATCCTTGCAGCGAATCTTTTTACTAATCGTTAAACCCGCACAGGGGCGGGCGTTGTTCACCTCAACCAATACCAAAAAGGAGTAATATTATGAAAATTGCTATCCCCCTTCACCAGGAAGCCCTGAGTATGCATTTTGGACATTGCGAGAAGTTCGCCCTGATCGAGGTCAATGAGCAAAGCAAGGAAATTCTCAGCACAAACTATCATCAACCGCCTCCCCACGAACCTGGCTTGCTGCCGCGCTGGTTGGGCGAACTCGGTGTTAACCTGATAATCGCCGGAGGCATGGGAAGTCGGGCGCAAGAGCTTTTCGCCAGCAACAACATCGCTGTGCTGGTCGGTGCGCAGGGGATATCCCCAGACGAATTGGTCAACGCTTATCTCGATAGCACCCTGAAGACCGGGGAAAACTGCTGTGACCATTAACTCTGAGGTCTCAATGGCACAGAGGGATTTGCATGCCGACTGTTTATTGTGCGGCAGCAGGAATCCCTTGTCGTTGGGACTCCGCTTCTATCCTGGTGACGATGGGGATATCAATGCAACCTTCCAAGCGCATCCAGGACTGCAGGGGTACCAAGGTATTCTTCATGGTGGGGTGGTCAGTTCACTGCTCGATGCAGCCATGACGCATTGCCTATTCCATCAAGGTATCGAGGCTGTAACAGGTGACCTCCACGTTCGCTTCGTGAAGTCTGTTCCTTGCGATGCACGGATGGATTTGCGGGCGCGGCTACTCAAGACCTCGCCGCCATTGTATCGGTTGAGAGGCGAACTGGTCATTGACGGGCAGACCATGGCCTGGGCTGAAGCTAAGTTTATGAAGAGGTTGAAATATCCATGAAAAAGGGCGAAATCAAACTTACGATTCTGGTCGACAACAGTGCGGATGATAATCTTTCGGTAGAACACGGATTCTCGTTGTGGATCGAGACAGCATCCCAGCGGATTTTATTCGACACGGGGCAAGGAACCGCCTTATCTGCGAACGCATGCGCGCTGGAATGTGATCTGTCGCAGGCTGATATGCTGGTGTTGAGCCATGGGCATTACGATCACACCGGTGGTGTGCCTCATGTGCTGAATGTTAATCCGGGAATCCCGGTATATTGTCATGCGGGTGTATTTCTTCCCAGATACAGCATACGTACTGAGGCGGGCGTAAAGCTTATCTCCATGCCTCAGCAATCTTGCGCCGCCCTGATAGGCTTGCCTTCAGGTCAAATTCACTGGGTTTCAGCACCACAACTAATTCAGCCAGATATTGGAATTTCCGGACCGATTCCTCGCCCGCACGCCTTTGAAGATACGGGTGGGCCGTTTTTTCTTGATCAAGACGGCCATCGTCCCGATTTGCTCGATGATGATCAGGCACTATGGATTCACACGGACCGTGGCCTGGTCATTATTGTCGGATGCTGCCATTCAGGACTGCTGAATACGGTGGAGCATATACGTCGNNGAGCATATACGTCGGGTGAGCGGGATTGACAGGATACGTGGCATTGTTGGGGGACTGCATCTGCATAATGCTTCAGTGCAGCGTTTGGAGAAAACATATCGGGCCATTGCTGACTGGGATGTGGAGTTCATTGTTCCCTGCCACTGCACCGGTAAGGACGTCGTTTCTTCCATGCTTGACACCTTTGGCGACAAGGTTCAGCGGGGAAGGGGAGGATTGACTCTGGTCATCTGAAAATGAGGATAATGAAAAACATGAACATCGAAATTCCCAAGATTGGAATTATCCATTCCCCCTTTAAGGAATTGGGAAACATGCCAATTCAGCCTGTTGGTGCTCAGGATGCTGAAGGGGAAGTGGTGCTGGACAAGAAGTTCACGGCAGGGCTGAAGGATTTGGATGGATTCAGCCATATTTACCTGATTTACCATTTTCACAAGGCAACCCGCATGGAGCTCGAAGTTGTGCCGTACATGGACACCGAAAAACGCGGCGTGTTCGCCACGCGCTCGCCGCTCAGATCGGCACGCATCGGTCTGTCCATCGTTGAACTACTGGCTGTCGAAGGCAACCGGCTGAAGGTGCGCGGGATCGATGTTTTGAACGGAACCCCGCTCCTCGACGTCAAACCTTATATCCTGCAGTTCGATTACCGCGAGGGAGCGACCTCCGGCTGGATGGAGTCCTCGCAGGAGGAGGTGAACCGTAAACGGTCGGATAATCGGTTTGTGTGAGGGTATGCTGAAAATGGCTACACAATCCCGGACACACAAATTGTCCCCTGCTGAAAGATGCTCAACATAATTCCCCTCCGATCTTATGTTGACATGCTGCATAAGTTTACCGTACGCGAGTTATGGTTGCAAAAAGGTGGCTGTCTCGTAGTGTTTGCCAAGTTTCTGGCCGTTTCGATAGGAAGTTTCAAGGGGAATACATAAAATGACTAGCAACAAGAATCCCTGGACATTGATTTTTCCTGAAGATTACGAAGGACATATGAGCAGTCCGGAAGTGAATCAACTACAATTTCTAAGTGATTGTTTCAAACAAGCACTCACACATTTTGATCCTTCAGAAGTTGCAATAGTCGGATGTGGTACCGGCAATGGACTTGAACATATTGATACGGCATATACAAAGCGTATGACCGTTGTGGATATTAATTCCAACTTTCTTGAAGTACTAAAGAAGCGTTACAAAAATCGAATTAAAGGATTAGAAATAGTCCATGACGACCTTAACCATTGCATTTTACAAAACCCACACTACTCATTGATTTTTGCTGGTCTTGTTTTTGAGTTTGTTGAAACGACATCGCTACTGAAAAAGATATCGAAATGGTTGCAAACCAATGCAATATTCAGAGTTGTGTTGCAGATTCCAAATAAAGAATTGCCCGATGTTTCTGAAACTAAGTTCGAAAGTTTGAGAAAGTTAAATTCAATAGTAAAACTTGTTGACGTTGAACAGTTTCGCAATGAATGCAAAAGGTTAAGTTTAAATGAAATCGAAAGCAGCATTGAAACTTTAAAATCAGGAAAATCTTTTTACATTGGCACTTTTAAAAAATCGCACGCGTAACCACCGTTTCTACAGGACACCGAATCCGTCCGCTTGCGCGGCCGGAACCGGCACCCGTGAAGCGAACTGTTCGGTTGATAGAATCAGACCAGAACTCTCAGCAACCTGCAAGAAAACGAGGAGCGAAAATAGTGGATGAAAAATTTGAAGCTACAGATATCCAAATAGGTTTTCATCCTGAGGGCTATCGTATAGACAAAACCGCCTCGCCAATGGATTTTTATACAAAATGGCAAATCACGCCAGAAGGCAAATGGATAAACCCGAAGCCGACATGTTTTGATTCAATGCCGCAGGAAGGTTGGTATAAAGAGAAAATGAAACCGGAAGGGGCCCAGGGTCAGATACGTTCTTAATCTCTCCCCGTCAAACCCTTGCTTTTCTTTACCTGATTAGGTCCAATTCTCAGCTAGCCGTGTAAGAGCGACTGCCTTGCAGCGATTCTGGTTGGATTTGTGCCATTTATCGCGATAGGAAGTCATCCACACACAAATTCTTGACCCTCGATTGTGCCCAGCTGAGAATCAGGGCTAATCAGGTTTCTTTATGATCGAACAGCGGCAAAACGGGTGCCCATAAAGGCCGCCCCTCCTTGGTGTCTGATGAGTTGACGCGAGGATGGCAACTGACATAGCCGATTAAGTCAAAAGGAGACGAATGTCTTGTATACCGAACTGGTAATGGATCATGTCATGAATCCACGGAATATCGGGGTCATTGAGGATGCGGATTCCATCATAAAGGTTGGAGATCCGAATTGTGGCGACAGCCTTCTGCTTTTTCTCAAATTCTGCAACGATATCATCAGCGATGCGAAATTCATGATCAAGGGATGTCCCGCAGCCATCGCAACGGCTTCCATGACCACCGAAATGGTAAAAGGGATGACGCTTGGAAAGGCCCTTGAGCTAACCGACGAACAGATCGCCGATGCTCTGGGTGGTTTGCCGGAAGAGAAAATACACTGTTCGTCCCTCGCTGTCGGTGCGGTGCATGCGGGCATAAGGAACTATACGTCGCCCAGCGATGGAAATGATCAGGATTTGGGGGAGGACACCGGGGTTAGACCAAGTTAACTTCCTGGCGCAGGGGGAAACAACCGGTTATGCTGGTCGTTAATCCGAAGAAAAAAATGTCTCAAAATCACCACCTGTAAGACGCCAAAAGCCCTCAATCTAAGGACCAAGGGTTTTTCTTATATGTCAGGGTCTATGAGAATTCAGCCTTTTAGCCGCTTTCGACCCTTCAAGCCAATGTAGGGCGACATTTAAGACTCCTCTGACTTTGGCAGATCAAGTCGATTTTTTTCGTGTTGCTCTGAACCCATATCCTCCGCATTTAACCCCTCTCTGATGATTTCGTAAATAGACAGGGCATCTTTTCCCGCATTGTCCGCGATCTCCTTAATGCTCAGCTCTTCTCGCGCCTGGATATCATTCTCAGCGAGGATTCGAAGCACGGTCATGCTACTGACCGAATACTCCTGGCAGAGATCAATTAGCGGTCTCTTTCCTAGTCCAGTTGGGGCTTGACTAGGAAAGGTTTTGATCACTCGTTCACTTTCTGGCGAGATAATCAGGTAAATCTTTTTTGGAGAGGTTTGGTTTACTGCGGCAATTTCGTTCAAAGGCTGGTCGCTGTTTTCGACAATGAGGCCTGCGTCTATCAGTCGCTGCATACTGAGCGTCAGATCTAGCTCCATCTTTTTGCAAAAAGTTTTAATTGATGACAGTTCGGCGTGGCCATAGGGAGGTTCTCCGTAGAATTTTTCAGCATCGGCGCTGACTGATTCGCCTATGGAAATAATGATCGAGAAGGGCGGAACCTCAAGATAAGTGCCCAGAGAAAACAACACGACAAGCACCAATGCGGCGTTAAACTCCCGGGTAAATAGCTTGAACTCTTTGGCTTTGTTTTTCATGTATGCCATTATGGCATTCCAGTTGTAATAGGTATGTAGGAGGATGGCCAGCAGGAAAAGCACCCCCAGGTTGATATGCAGGTTTCCCCACTCGCCTTTGGTAAGCCCCCAGAGTCGATAATCGGCCCAATAGGCGACCCGGCCTGCCGGCACTATGTAAAGGATAACACTGGTCAGCATCAACAAAATGAAACTCAATAGAGCCGTCAATGATGTAATTTTTCGAATCATTTGTTTATTCTCCACTTGC
>LGVF01115708.1_pt1 | contig 10909 bp, 12 predicted proteins | sample 469901 | NCBI WGS metagenome assembly LGVF01 (sample SAMN03893561, study PRJNA290197) | marine sediment metagenome | material: sediment; isolation source: combined push core samples #3730, #5133, and #5579 collected at Hydrate Ridge | place: Pacific Ocean: Hydrate Ridge | reverse complement strand
CGCTCGTAACCTTCGGCAAAGCGATCGATAACCGCCAAACCGAACGCTTCTTTGCTGGGGAAATAATGGTAAAAGGACCCCTTAGGCACCTTGGCTAGCTGCAACACAGCACCGATTCCAGTGGCACTGTATCCCTGGGTAGAGATCAGTTCCATGCCGACCTTGATAATATCATTTCGCGTATCTCGTTTTTCCATACCTGCCATTATTAGACCGGTCGTCTAGTGTGTCAAGCGTTTTTCACGCTAAGGAGAGACACCTGCTGCAATCGGCATCCCAAATTCTGACCTAAACAGCCGAAATAATTCACCCCAGAGAGCACGCAGGACACCAGAAAAAACATTCCTCAATGCTTTTCTTTTCTCCATGGTCTCTGTGATAATGGCCTTGGTCCATTGTCTTGGGCTTTGCCAACGGCCCCCTTACAACAACTAAAATTTGATGCTTTCGCAAAATGTCATGTGATGGCTAAGCAAAAATTTCGACCTACAAGGCGTAGTGACTTTTCAGGGGTGAAGGCATACATATAGTATGGCGAAGTCCTGAAAAAGTGCTGCAACGTAGTAGGGTGAACTTTTTTGCGACGCCATCAAGGTTTATCCGATTGACGCTGCAGACGTTCACAGCGGTGCAGTTCGTATTTAAGCGCCTCACCGGAAAGCAGGGTCTCCCAGAAAGAGATGCACAGAGAAAAGATCATCAGTGCCAGGCTGATCACAAAAGCAACACGCCCCCAATATTCCTGATCGGCAAACAAACAGACCATCGACACCATACAGAGCAAAATGCTGATGATTCCGGCGCCCTGCATCCACTTGATGAGGCGAAGACGCAGCCGCAGATTGTTGACCTGCCGCCGCACATCAAGATCTTCACTCTCAGCCAGACACCCTGCCAGGGCGCGGATTACCTGCGCCACCGCCATAAAGCGATTGGTATAGGCGAGCAAAAGCAAGGAAATGGCAGGGAACAGCAGAGCCGGGGTGGTGATATCGATGGTCATTGATGGATTCTCCATTATTTCCGCAAAAACGATGCTTCGAGTCCTTGGTAGTGAAGGGCCCTGTTCACCGGAAGAAAGTTAAAACAAAGATCTTACACTGACAGACTTAATCGGCTGGTCGCAAACCTGTTCGAATCTGATGCCACCGAAGGGCAAAAAACAACCCCGTCGCCGCCACAGCGCCGAGGCCGTCTGCCAGCATGTCCTTCTGCGCATCCCAGATATCCCCCTGGGAACCAAGCACGGCAATGCCGGCGACGGGATCAGCATGCACGACGTACCACCATTCAAACAACTCGTAGCCGGCGGCCACGGTAAAGATAAAAAAAATCGGGAACAGCAACAAAATCGTCTTCGAATTGACCAGCCGCCGGCGCAACAGCAGTTCGGCACAGGGAAAGGCGTAGAAACCAACGGTAAAATGGGCGATGCGGTCGTAGTGGTTGCGCTCGAAACCGAACAGCTCGCTGACGAAATCGAAGGGCACCCGCTCGAAGGTGAAGTGGCCACCGATGGTGTGCAGAAAGATCAGGCAGGCCATCAGCAGATAGGCCAAGTCCGAAAAACGCTGCTTGCGATGGATGGCCACCAGCAGCACCACGATGGCGACGATGGGCAGGTTTTCCGCCACCCATACGGCCCGGTCGTAGGGGGCGATACCGAGGGCGATAAAGAGCAGCAAGTAGAGGCTTAGCAGAACTTTTGGGATCATGGGCTGTCTCCGATCATAGCATTCATAAGTCGGGTTCAGGGATCGCTGACTCTTTGGCCGGAAGCCAGGAGCTCGGCACGGCGTCGCACCAATCAAGATCCGCCAGCAGAGTGCAAAAATCATCGGCTAAAGGCGCCTGCACGGTCAGGGGAAGTCCACTGTAAGGATGAATAAGCGACAGTTCCGTGGCGGCCAACAGCATCCGCTGGCAACCGAACTGCTGGCGGAAGAAACGGTTATGCTGGCCGTTCCCATGGGTGGTATCCCCGATAATAGGATGGGACAGGTGTTTGAAGTGTCGTCGCAGCTGATGGCGGCGGCCGCTCAAGGGCTGAGCCTCTACCAAGCTATAGCGGCTGGTGGCGTAACGCTCTACAGCGATTGGCAGCTCAACGGTGGCCAGACGACGATAATCGGTACGAGCCGACCGGGCCTCGACGGGCGGGGCCTTGGCGGCTCGCTGATCCGGTTCGTCTCGCAGTGGATAGTCGATACTGCCCTGCTCGTCGCTGTAGCCGCGCAAGACCGCCAAATACTTTTTGCTCACTTGACGGCCGGCAAAGGCTTCTGCCCCTCGATGAGTCGCCTCGGGCGAGAGACCAAAAAGCAAAACTCCGGAGGTCGGCTTGTCGAGACGATGGACCGGATAGACATGCTGACCGAGCTGATCACGAAGTATTTGTAGCGCAAAACGGGTTTCCCGGCGATCGATGGGACTGCGATGAACCAGCAGACCAGCTGGCTTATTGACCGCCACCAGGTGTTCGTCCTGATAAAGAATCTCTAGCGATTCACTCATAACAACTCAGGCCGACGCCAGGGCGTCGAGCTCTTCCCAACGGCTAAAGGCCACTTCCAGTTCCTGCTCCGCTTGCGCCAGCCGCTGCTGCAGGCCGGCGACCGCTTCGCCGCGACTGCGATAGAGCTCCGGATCGGCCAGCTGCTGCTGCAGGGCCTCGATCTCCTCTTCCAAGGCATCGATGCGCTGCGGCAGTTGGTCGAGTTCCTGGCGCTCCTTAAAACTCAGCTTGCGGGGCCGCTCCTTGACCGGCTTGGTACGCGGTGCCTTGACCTTGTCTTTGGCCGGTTCCGTCTTCTGGCTCGGTCGCTGACGCAGCCAGTCGTCGTAACCACCGACATACTCGCCGACCTTCCCTTCCCCTTCAAACACCAGGCAACTGGTCGCCACTCTATTGATAAACTCCCGGTCATGACTCACCAGAAACAGAGTGCCCTGATAATCGGCCAGCAGCTCTTCGAGTAGATCAAGGGTCTCCAGGTCGAGATCGTTGGTCGGCTCGTCAAGGACCAGCAAATTGGCCGGGCGGGTAAAGAGCTTGGCCAGCAACAGCCGATTTCGTTCACCGCCGGAGAGAATCCGCACCGGACTGCGTGCTCGATCAGGAGTGAAGAGAAAATCCTGCAGATAACCGTAGACATGGCGTTGCTGACCGCCGACGGTGACCGTATCCTGATCACCGGAGAGGTTCTGCTGCACGGTCAGTTCGGGATCGAGCTGTTCACGCAATTGGTCGAAATAGAGCACCTCAAGATTGGTACCGAGCTTCACTTGGCCCTGCTGCGGCGCCAGTTCTCCGAGCAGCAACTTGAGCAAAGTGGTCTTGCCGGCGCCATTGGGGCCGATGATACCGATGCGGTCACCGCGCAGCACGGTGGTGGAAAAGTTGTCAATCAGCGGCCGTTCGTCGTAGCGAAAGCCTAACCCCTCGACCTCGGCCACCAGTTTGCCGCTGCGACCGGCTTCATCCACCTGCAGATTGACCGAACCGGTGCGGTTGCGCCGCTGGCTGTGATCTTCGCGCATCTTTTGCAGGGCCCGCACCCGGCCCTCATTGCGGGTTCGCCGGGCCTTAATCCCTTGGCGAATCCATACCTCCTCTTCGGCCAGCTTGCGGTCGAAACGAGCCCAGGCCTGTTCCTCGGCATGCAGCTGTTCGGCGCGGCGAACCAAAAAGGTGTCGTAATCACAAGCAAAATCGAACAGCTGGCCCCTTTCAAGCTCGACGATACGGGTCGCCACAGCGCGCAAAAAAGCCCGGTCATGAGTAACGAAGAGCAGGGTCAGGTTGCTGCGCAGCAGATAGTCTTCCAGCCAGTTGATAGATTCGATGTCGAGATGGTTGGTCGGCTCGTCCAGCAACAGAATATCCGGCTGGCTCACCAGCGCCCGAGCCAGCAGCACCCGTCGCTTTACTCCACCGGACAGACTATCAATCTGCGCCTCAGGGTCGAGCTTAAGACGGGTCAGGACCTGTTCCACCCCCTGCAAGCGTTGCCAGCCACCGGCCTGCTCGATCTGCTGTTGCAACTCCAGCATCTCGGCCAGGCCAGCGTCGTTGCCGGTCTCGGCCGCCAGGTGAGTGAGATATTGACAGCGGGCGATCTGCTCACCCACCGAACCGAGACCGGGCAACACCGTCTCCAGCACCGTACCCGTCAGCTCCGGTGGCACCTCCTGAGGCAGCCTCGCAACTGTTATTCCCTGACGCCGTTCAACGGCACCAGCATCGGGCTTCAGCTCTTCGGCTACCAGGCCAAGAAGGGTCGACTTACCGGCGCCATTACGGCCCAGCAAGCAGATACGTTCGCCTCGGCTAATCTGTAAATTGACCCCACCAAGCAGCGGCGGACCACCAAAGGCAAGATGTATATCACGCAGGTTGAGCAACACCATGAATAACGTTCCTTTCGAGGCGGCACAAAGCTCAAAGGGCCTGTGCAGCATTAATTGCATAAACCTGTGGCCGATTATGGCAAAAGATCGCCTCTGCGGAAAGAGCCAATCCTTACTTTTTGTTAAAACATCCATCCTTGATGGGTTCGCAAAAAGTCATGAGATGGCTAAGCAAAAAATTCGACCTACAAGGCGTAGTGATTTTTCAGGGGTGAAGGCATACATATAGTATGTCGAAGTCCTGAAAAAGCACTGCAACGTAGTAGGGTGGACTTTTTGCAACGCCATCAAGACTTACTGACCAAAAAACCCCTTTATGACCCCTTCCAGCAGCTTCTTTTCCTTGTCCCGAGGATCTTCCTGTTCGGCTGGCACCTCTTTGCCAAAGAGTTTTTCTTGCAGGACTTCCTGCAGTTTTTGCTCGGCTTTTTTCTTCAGGGCTCCCTTGATCACAGCGCTGTCCAAGGCAAAACTAGGACGGGCCAGGGAACCCTTGATCTTAAGAGGTACCTGACCCCAGCCATCGGCATCGACAAGAAACTGAGCAAAACGACCGCTGCTATCCAATTTTTCGGTCAGCTCGGGTGACAAGCGCAAATCGAGAGCGAGATTCAGGGTCCCATCGAGTCCGACATCGCCCTGCGGTGTCAGATGCAGATCCTGGCTGATTAAGGTACTGGTCAGATCGAGGCGGCCCTGGTTGATGGCGAAACGTCCCTTCGCCTGATCAAAGCCCATAACACTTAATTCCGGCAGGCCGAGAAAGTCCGAAAGCCCTTTTACCAGGTTACTGCCGGCCAGACGCCCTTCTTGCAGCAGCAGCTCCCCCTTACCACTGAGATGTTTGCGCAAAACCGTTAGTTCAGTACCCTGTCCAGCCAGATCAATATCAAGATTCAGCAGACCGAACACGGTTCCGGCAGTCTTGGGAGCAAAGGCACTGAGCAGCGGGTCGGCCTGAATCCCTCGGGTATTAAGTTGTGCCCGATAGGCAAAACCGGGATGGCCCAGATCGATACGGGCTGTTTCCCTGAATGATCCACCGGCCACCTGGCCCGTCAACTCCTCTATCTGGAGAATATTTTTCTCCAACCGATAGCGGGCCTGCAGACCGTCGATGACCAACCCTCGATACAAGGCCTGTTTGATCGTAGCAGTGCCGGAAAGGGTGATGGGCAGATCCAGTGGTTTCGGCTTAGGGGAAGGCAACGACACTGCGGGCGAACCGGTTGGAGTCGACCCCGACGATGAAGGCTTTGCCGGAAGCAACTGATCGATGAGCAGGCGATCACTACGAACGTTGGCCACCGCCACGACCGGCAGGTTAGTGATGGAATGAGCTTCGCAGTCCAGCTGCAGTCGATTATCGCCAGCCACCAGCACTAGATTTTCTGTCAGCAACGAATCACCTTTGATGGTAACCAGCCCGGTGAATGCCGGTTTGAGAGTCCCGAACCGAGCCTGCACCCCATCCAGGCGCAATTCGCCATCGCGCAACAACTCCTTAGGGCTCTCAGCCATGCCGGCCAGATGTACTCTGGCGGTAATCAGGCCGGCGGGCTCAAGGGGCTGCAGATCCTTAACCAGCCCTGCGGGCAAAGCCGCCATAGCCTGGGCGATATTCAACTCATTGAGGCGCAGGTTTAGATTCAGGGACTTTTCTGGCCCCTGTTGGATCTCACCAGCCACATAAAGCGGTATCTCATTTAAAGCCAGCCGCCCATGATCAATGACCAGTCGCTGGCTTGCCCGGTCAAGTCGAAGGTTGTAATCGGCATCTATTTGAGCCCCTGTTAGAGGTGCCTGAGGCAAAGCGTGCAATTGCAGGTCTACATTCTGCAACCGCACTCGCCCTTCGCTGGCCAGCTGTTCCTGGCTACCGGACAGCCGCAGATCCAGGTCAACTTGAGCCCGCTGAAGACGACAGGGTAACCGGTCGCGAAAATAGGGGGCAAAGGGCATGACATCCAAGCCGGACAGAACTACTTTGGCCCCGGCTGATGCTTTGGCCAGATTGACCACGCCGTCCATGGACAGAGGCGCTCCGTTCAGACTGGCCGACAACTGCACAGGAAATTCTTGATAAAGAGAAAACTGGCTGACCTGCAGCGAAAGATCCTCTAGCTGATAACTGAGAAGGGCGGCATCCGCTGGTTGGTCAAAAAAGTGAATCGTGCCTTGACGAACTGCGATTTGGGAAATCAACAGTTTGATCTGGCTGCCTGTAGTACCTGTTGCGGCTGGAAGAGGTGTTTCCTCTTCTGAGGACGATTCGTTGCCGGCCACCGGGATCAGATCGCTGAAATTGAAGCTGCGGTCAGGCAACCGTTCCAGGCGAATTTGCGGTTTATCGATAGAGATTTCATCAATCTCGACCCGCATGCGAAACAAGGGCCAGAAGCGATAACGCAGGGTCATCCGCTCAGCGGCGAGAAAGACATCCTTCCCCTGTCGTTCCATGACGGCTATTTTTTTAAGGACAATGCCAGATAAGAGACTGATATCAACCTGTTCGATCTCCACCGGGCGACTCAATGCCTTCTCTACCCGCGGCAGTAGCAGCCCTTTGATCCGTTCGGGGGTTACCAGAACCTTGGCCAACACAATCAAAGCGACCAGCCCCACGATCACAACCGCGCTGATTGCCGTAATGACTTTTCCAGAGGTAGTCATGACCGACTCCATAGAAACATACAGATTAACGTTTATTGCCTGCCACTGACCGAGGCTCAGAGCAATCTCCCTGGGCCCTATAAGCTGTTAAACTAGCAACGGGTCGTCCAGACCCGCCAGAAGCAAAACGGCCTGCCATTGCTCCCGGGCAACCGGTTGCACGGACAAGCGATTGCCCTTTTTAAGCACACCCATGGCGGATAGCACAGGATGCTGAGCGAGGTCTTTCCTTGTGATGGGAGCCGGCAGCGAAGCCAGGTATTGAACATCGACCATGTACCAGATCGGTTTAGCTTCTGTTGCACGAGGGTCGAAATGGTCGGCACCGGGGTCGAGGGCTGTATAATCGGGGTATCCCTCACGGACCACCCGTGCCAAGCCGACGATGGCCGGTTGGGGGATATTACTGTGATAGAACAATACCCCGTCCCCGCATTTGATGGCATTTTGCAACAAATTGCGGGCTTGATAATTGCGCACCCCGTCCCACGGTTCAATGCCATCGGGACGATTCTTCAAATCATCCAAAGAAAAACAATTCGGTTCCGACTTCATTAACCAATAGTTGCGCTCTGTATTCACAGTATTCTCTCGTATATTACCCACGACAGTCATTTTGTTCTCAACAATGGCGATGGCGGCGGCGAGATCGAGAATCCGTTTGACCTTTCGGCCGCCGATAAAAATTGGTAAGTAGTTCTCACAATAATTTGCCCTCAACCGGAACCATCTCGGCTACCAGCAGGCAACCCTAAATACCGTATATCCTAGGTCGTTTCCGGCAACACCGGCCCACCCCAAGGGGAAAAAACTTGGCACCATTGTACTCGGCGGCATTATGACTGGCGGTAAAGTTGATGACCCCGTCAACCTGCCCCACAAGAGTTCAAAAGCAATAACCGGAGTTGGAGTATCCCGACTGTACAAAAAGGCAGGAATACCGGGCCCGGCTAGAACAGCAGCGGTATTTATCGAACCGGTTACTTCCAGAAATAATACCATGACACAGCTTAACCTGTTGAAATAAAGGCAAACTGTCTCACTGGTTTTCTTCATCGCCGAAAATCGGCGGGCGATAATTATCTATGTCGGCAACGTAGGGACAGTCAGCAGGCAAAAAACCGCAAATGACCAGTTCCAGAGTCAAGCGTACACAGCCTGGTCGCCGTTTATTCCGCTCTGCATAGACGGTACATCGGCGGCTCTCAAGATCCAGCATTTCACAGGGGATATCGGTATAGTAAATATCCCCTTCAAATTCGATCTTTTCATAACAACATCGAGCACAACACCGGCATTTGGCCTCCCACTCTTCATCAATCATAAAACACATCCCTTTCGACACCCAATACGGAGACCCCTGATCCCGTCTGCAAAACTTCACTGAAGTTGATTTTCCAATTGACAAATTTTCTCCACATGCATAATAATGCCACTCTTTAGAGCAAAAAAGAACAGTTGTAACATAAAGGAGGCAATACTAGATGAAGTGTGAAACCGTTCTCCCCGGCACTGAGTGTACCTTCTGGACCAAGCTCGGTTGTGTCTTTGAAGGCAACACCTGCCAGCCCGTCGTAGCAGAATGCGAGGGCTGCGAGCGGATCGTCGACAGCAAAGTCGGCCAGGTCTGCTCAGCTTACCCGGCTCCTTCGCATAAATGGAGCACCGGTCTGTGCAATTTCGCTACGCACAAAAAAGTAGACCTCAAGAGCGTCGACGTGAAAGTCAACCCCCTCAAGGCATCCAAAAAGGCTGCCGGCAAGAAGAAGTAAACACGGGGTTTTAGCGATTGAAAAAGAAAAGGGCAGGCGCTATGCGCCTGCCCTTTTCTTTTGCTACTGCCAGCCGCTAGACCTCCCTGCCTTTTGAAAACCGTCGTTCAAGACATTTCGGCTTTTAATCCTTCAACCAGCGCCGCCACTTCGGCACGAATCTCCCGCCCCAGGGTCGACTGCTCGCAATCCAGAAATTTCTGATAGTTTCGCACTGCCTCGCGAGTTTCGTCAAGGTCGAGGTAGATATTACCGAGAGTCACGTAGGCCTCGGCCAATTGGGAATCGAGAACAATGGCTTGGCAACAAGCCTCCTTGGCAGCAGCCAAGTCGCCCCGTTCATGGTGGATTTCGGCCAAGCTCAGATGAACCCGTGCCTCCTGCGGATCAAGTTGCAGAGCCTTTTGATAACAAGACAGAGCCTGCCCGGTGTCTTCCTGAGCGAGAAAAGCGTCCCCCAGGCATGTACAAAGAAAGGCGGATTCGCCGTCCAGCTTAGCGGCTTTTCGATAGCTCTCGATAGCATCGACAAAACGCTGCTGCTGATAATGCACCAAACCGATACTGGCCCAAGCCTCCCCTTCTTCAGGATTCATCTGCAGAATTTTACGGTAGCTTTCCAGAGCCTGTTCTGTATCCTCAAGCTCAAAGAGCAAATCGCCGAGAGCAAAAAGCAGCTCAACCTCCTGCGGATGCTCTTGAAGAGCTTGTTCCAGTACGGAAACAGCCTCTTGAGTCTGGCCGGACTCGGACAGGGCTTCGGCCAACAGCAGAGACAATTCAGCATCCTGCGGTGAATCGTTAAGGGCCTGTCGAAACAATCGGATGGCCGCGGGCCAGTCCTGATTCTCCAAGGCCACTCTGGCCTGTTGTTCACAATCGTTCATTTGATAGTCCATGGTAGTTGGTGGTTCATTTCACCCAGGAATCAACCCGGCAATGCTGAATCATCGGGCAGGGTGCGCAACCGCCGAAAAATATAGTGGCCACCGGAAAAAACTGTCAGCAATCCGGTAGCAAAAAAGAGCCAGACAAGCCAAGGGGCCGGCCACCCGGTTACAGCAAGCAATAGCACTACTGCTACGGTAAACAGCTGTAAAAAGGTAGTCTGCTTTCCCCAAGGGCTCGGTTCGACCTTAAGCTCCCAACCACAGAAAAAAATGATCGCGGCACCGAGGATCATAAACAAGTCTTTGAAAAAGACCACCACCGCCAGCCAGGCAGGCACCAGGCCGATAAAAGCCAGCGAGAGATAACAGGACAAAGTCAGCATTTTATCGGCTGCCGGATCGAGGTAGAGCCCGAGGAGTGTGCACTGGTTGAGCAAACGGGCAAAGAGCCCGTCGAGGAGATCGGTAACCGCCGCCAGTAGAAACAGCGCTAAAGTCAGTTCAAATTCACGATAAATGACAGTGATGGTCAACAACGGCACTAGAAACAACCGCAGCAGGGTCAGCGAATTTGGGATATTCAAAACCATACCCAGTCCCCTAGGAGTCTGTCAGACTTGACGGGCCGAAACGAAAAAATGGCTATTAGAGGCCAGATTCTCGAGAATTCGAGAGCAAACAACAGGGCTATTTGGCGAAAACTGTCAAGGCTATGGGCCGATCAGGCGATTTTGCAGTCGGCTCATGGTAAGCCCGACAACCTCCTAGCATAGGCGCATTAGGACGCCCATCGTCTCCTAATGGAACCGACCTAGACACACTCAGCCTGAACACTGGAAGAAAACAATCTACACTGACGGGAATCACTCCTCGGAAAACCCAGCTCCCAGTCCTGAAGGCAGCGAATTAATCCCTGCTGCCGTGGAGACGGAAAGAGCCATCGGCCGAGGTGATCGAAGAGATGGCGTGTTTGTACAACAGAAGGTCGCCGCTGCATTCAACCAGTACACAGAAGCTATCGAAAGACTTGATAAAACCTTCCAGTTTTTGCCCCGACATCATCATTACAATTACACGGACACGCTCTTTACGAGCCTGGTTGAGATACTGATCCTGGATATTAAATGGGGTCTTAGACATGGCCGCTCCTTTATTTGGACATTA
>LGVF01015676.1_pt1 | contig 10913 bp, 10 predicted proteins | sample 469901 | NCBI WGS metagenome assembly LGVF01 (sample SAMN03893561, study PRJNA290197) | marine sediment metagenome | material: sediment; isolation source: combined push core samples #3730, #5133, and #5579 collected at Hydrate Ridge | place: Pacific Ocean: Hydrate Ridge | reverse complement strand
TCAGATAGGCTGTGCAACCCTGGCTACTCTTTTCTGGATCGCTGCTCCGTTTGTATAAACATCGTCGATACACCCCGGGAAAATCCATGCCAACCGCCTCGACTCATCAACCCACAAACCTGCATTACGGCTGGGTCATCGCCTTCACCGGAACAGCAGTGATTTTTGCCTGTCTTGGATTAGGGCGATTTGCCTTAGGAATGTTACTACCCTCCATGGGTACCGCCCTTGATTTGAGCTATGCTCGCATGGGATTAATCGGTACCGGAAATTTCATAGGTTACATGTTCGCCGTGGCACTGGCAGGTTACGTGGCCCAACATCTGGGTGCCCGCCTGACCATTACTCTGGGGCTTGTGCTGGTGGGCATCACCATGATGCTGGTTGGCCGTGCTGAGCATTATTTGCAGATTTTATCCCTTTACGTGATCACCGGTATCGGCAGTGGTTTGAGCAATGTACCTCTTATGGGCCTGGTATCCCACTGGTTTCTCAAAGATGCCCGGGGACGAGCGGCCGGGATCATGCTTTCAGGCAACGGCATCGCCATCCTTTGTGCCGGTCTTTACATACCCTGGATAAATACTCGGTTCGGCATGGAAGGCTGGCGCTACGGCTGGATCACCATGGGAATGGTTGTACTGGGGGTGGCCATTATGACCGCTGTGCTCTTACGCAACGATCCCCGGGAAAAAGGAATAACTCCCCTGGGCAGCCAGGCAGACCCATTGAATGCAACCGTTGGAAGCCAGGATAGCAGCACTGGAAAACCCAAATGGATCATGGTTCATTTGGGTTTGATCTATGCGCTTTTTGGCGCCACTTATGTTGTTTACGCCACCTTTATCGTTACCACTCTGGTGGACGAACATGGTTTTTCCGAACAGGTTGCCGGGAATTTCTGGGCGGTGGTGGGCGCTTTAAGTATCTTTTCCGGACCATTGTTTGGTTGGCTTTCCGATCGTTTCGGCCGCCGTACCGGCATGTTGACGGTCTTCACTTTGTTCACCCTGGCTTACGCGCTGGTGGGGATGCACCTTCCTGCTGCATGGCTTTATGCCTCCATTGCCCTCTACGGCATCGCTGTATGGAGTGTACCCACCATAATGGCTGCAGCCGTGGGAGATTATCTGGGACCTGTCCGGGCCGCCAAGGCGTTCGGCTTCATTACCCTCTTTTTCGGGATGGGGCAAATTGTAGGCCCGGCGCTGGCCGGATTCCTCGCTGATGTTTCCGGCACTTTTCGTATTGCCTTCGGGATGTGTGCCACCGCAACCTTGACAGCTGTAATCCTTACCTTTTTCCTCCCCCGACCGCGACCATGATTTGTTTTGCAAACTTACCAGGTTCATATATCCGTTACTACTTACGCTGAATTAATTTATGGGGTTGAGCATTCTTCATCAAAGAATATCAACAAACCAATAATAGATAATTTTGTTCTACTGATTCTGAAAACTTTCCGGCAAAAATCTGGCTAGCCTGAAGCCGGCAATGGAAGAAAAAAACAGAAGGATGAGACCGGCCAGAATAAGCCCGGATGAGAGACTATAATTGTTTGACATCCATCCAATCGATGGGCCCAGCAGAGCAAAGCCGAACCTGACAAAGAGGTTTCGTATGGAGAGTACAGTGGCGCGAGTGGAGGATTCACAATTTTGATTGATCAAATCTTTGAGCAGTGGTGTAGCATACCCGCGAACGGAGTAAAAAAGGTAAAGTGAGATAAGTGCAGGGACAAGGGAAAGCGTGCCCAAAAGGATATAGGTAAGGGGAATGTAGAGGATAATTAACAGGAAGGCGATCCTGTTACCTAGAGTTTTTACGGCTTTAGCTGTAACGGCAGCAACAACTGCTACTGTCAGGTTAAGGGTAACCCAAAGTGGTGTTATGGTGATCTCATCAAAGCCCCGGGTTACGAAATATATCTGTGCTGTCCAGGCCATACAGAGAGTAGCAACACCAGTAACGGAGGACAGATAGATGCTGCTGCTGAGTTGCCTGTTTGTGAAAATCGCATTTCTACAGACCAAAAGAATATGGGACAAGCCCGGTCGGCCGTGATGTTTATCTCTTCCCGGCTCAAGCAATAGTATGGAAGCAGGAATCGCCAGAGCCGCAATGGCTGCCTGAGAGATATAAACTGCGCGATAGCTGAAAAATACAGCAATAACACCACCACAGATTGCAGCTCCTGTTTCAGCAAAATGTCCAAGAGAGGTAATCCTTCCTTCAAATTGCAGGTAACGGTGTTGCATCCGGGTTGCAGCTAAACTGTCAAATAAAAGTGCAGAATCGGCCCCGGATATCAAACTGCCCCCTAAACCGAGAATGATTTCAGCTGACAGGAATCCACTGAAGGTCGTTGAAAAGGAATAAATCACATAGCCAAGGGTTCCTAAAATAGATCCGAGTATCAGACTCTTTTTCCTACCGACAATATCGGCCATATACCCGGAAGGTATTTCGAGGAGGGCAACACTGATGGAATAAATGGCCTGCAGGAGGAAAATATCAAAACTTGTAAGACCATTATCGTTATAAAAAAGTGCCACAATAGGCATGATAAGCATCAGCCACTTGGACAGTTTTATAATGTAAAGGTAATAAATGTTATGATGATAAGATTGTTGCATTGTTGAAATATTATTGCGTCATGTAAAAAAACTACGAAAGGTACACTTAAAAACCATTAATATGGTAAATCAAGTGAAGGAGATTCTAATCCCCCCATACAATATAGTGAGGAACCTATGCCTGCAACCGCTGAACGCCTTTGCCATTTCACCGAATCGGTTATCCGTGAGATGACCCGGGTAGCAAATCAGTACGATGCCATCAACCTGTCACAAGGATTTCCTGATGCCGACCCGCCCCCATCGGTGATCGAGGCTGCGGTAAAGGCCATGCAGCAGGGACCTCACCAATATGCCGTCACCTGGGGTGCCCCCAATTTCCGCCAGGCTCTCATTGAAAAGCAGCAGCAATGGATGGGACTCGACCTTAATGGTGATGAACATGTGGTAGTTACCTGTGGAAGCACCGAGGCTATGATAGTGGCCCTGATGACAATCTGTGATCCCGGCGATAAAGTCATCATTTTCTCACCGTTTTACGAAAATTACGGTGCCGACACTATTTTATGCGGAGCCGAACCAATTTACGTTCCACTGGAGCCACCGAATTTTAACTTCGACCCGTCAGTACTCCGAGAGGCCTTCAAACAAAAACCCAAGGCACTGGTACTCTGTAATCCTTCCAACCCCAGTGGGAAGGTATTCACCCTGGAAGAACTGACCCTGATAGCCGATCTTGCCAAAGAATTCGACACCTTTGTCATCACTGACGAAGTTTATGAGCACATTGTCTACTCGCCCCACCGCCATTACTATATGGCGTCGCTGCCGGAGATGTTTGAACGAACCATCTCATGCAGTTCACTTTCAAAAACATACAACATGACCGGGTGGCGACTGGGGTATATCATTGCTTCGCCTGAAATCATTGCCGGAGCCCGCAAAGTCCATGATTTTCTCACCGTAGGAGCTGCTGCTCCGCTCCAGGAAGCGGCCACTGTTGCTTTAAACCTCCCCCGTAGCTATTATGATGAAGTTCAGCAGGACTATACCCGCAAACGGGATCTTTTTCTCGGATATCTTGACAAGGCCGGCCTGCGCTACACCCGACCCCAGGGGGCTTATTATGTAATGGTCGACTGCTCAGATTTTGATGTTACAGACGACATCACTTTCTGCCGCTGGATGGCTAAGGAAATCGGTGTTGCTGCTGTACCGGGGTCAAGTTTTTTTCATGAACCGGTTAACCACTTAATCCGGCTCCACTTTGCCCGTGATGAGGATATTCTTCATGCGGCCGGGGAGCGGCTGCAGCGTTTGTAGAAATAACCTAATTCCACTCTAAAATTCAGGAGGAGGTATACCCATGGCCCACTGATTCTCGTCACAGCACCGGCATGGCCTTCTCATCCTGAATGGATACGAAAATTCCTTAGAGTGTTGGGTACAAAAATCGAACTGTAATTTTACCCAAATATCAAACATCCCACAGAAGAGGCCATTAATAAATATGGTGTGGAGCAATTGACCGGATCTTATGATAGCCGACTTTTTACTCCTCCCTGTTAACCGTGAAGGCCAAGGTAGGAACCGGCTCCGATCATAATTCCACCGGATGTCTTGTTGAGGCTTTGTACCGCTTTCGTAGATGTAAAGAATCGCCTTGCTGAAGAGGCACATATTACAATCGTCATGAGCCCTAACATGATTCCTAAGAGAGTTATTCCAGAGGCCAAAGCTATATCAGAGGTCGTGAGGCTGTTAAGATCCATGATCGTAGGCAGAAATGCAATGTAAAAAAAGATCACTTTAGGGTTGGAAGCTGAGATTAAAAAACCCTGCAATAGACCTTTGGCTGTTGTAGTAGTGATATCGCTCACACCATTTTGTAGAGATACTTCAGGAGAAGCGTTCCACATCTTCCAGCCTAAATATAGAAGGTAGAAGGCGCCAGCAAAACGAATTATCATGAATAGACCAGCCCATTGTTCTGCGATGACGGCAAGACCAAAGCATGCAAGAATCAGATAGATCACATCGCTTACAGCCATACCTAATGCCATGCTAATACAAGGCTTGACCCCTGAAGCTAGAGATCTGGCTAAAAGAGCAAAAACTCCTGGTCCGGGGGTAATGGCAAAAAGATAAATAATAAATAAAAATGATATTGCACTCTCTGGCGACATGGAAAACCTCCCTTATGAAAATATATTTTTTTTCTTTATACAGAACCTTGGCTTATTGCAAGTAATCTTTATCCGTCCCGCATAACAGAGTTCAAACGGGAAAATCGACTAAGGTGTGCATTCTTGTGACGATTCAAGGTCACCCCATCCCAATATCGGATTCATTTTCAACGGTAAAACTAGTACCTTAAGGAAGGATTAAATGAAAATACATCATTTAAGAAATGCAACATTTGTTATTGAGTCAGGAACTAAACATATTTTGATAGACCCTATGCTTTGTGAAAAAGGGACCTTACCTCCGTTTGCCCGTTTTCGACACAAATCCCGGAAAAACCCACTTGTTTCGCTTCCAGAAAATGCCCCTGAAATCCTGAGAAAAGTAACACATTGCCTCATTACACATAGCCAGAAATTTGGCGTAAAAGCATTGCAGCATACAGATCATCTTGACGCTGAAGGTGAAGCATTTCTACAAAAAAACAACATACCGGTTATCACTCGCGAACAAGATGTATCTTACTTGAAAAAACATGGGCTAACTGTTGAAGTTGGTTTAACCTATTGGCAGTCAGTCAATTTTCTTGGAGGTGCAATAACTGCTGTTCCCGCATTGCATGGTCATAGCTGGATTCATAACTTAATGGCTAACGGTGCTGGATTTTATCTTCAGCTTCCCGATGAGCCTACAATCTATATTAGTGGTGACACCGTATATACCAATGATGTTGAGCGTGCTCTAACAGAATATATGCCTGATATTGCGGTGATGGCCTCAGGCAGTGCCAGTTTGGATATTAGCGACCCAATTTTGATGCCACTGGAAGAGCTGGTCACTTTTGTGCAGACTGCTCCTAAAATAGTTATTGCCAATCACCTTGAAGCTCTTAACCATTGCCCTACATCCCGTTTACAATTAAAGCAGACATTGGAAAAGAAGAACTTGTTATCCAATGTTTTTATTCCAGATGATGGAGAGACTTTAATCTTTGACAAAGACAATGTCGCCAGGATTGTGGCATAAAAAATGAACAAAAAGGTATTATGTGGAGAGCTTTAGCTATGTATGAGCCAGGTTATATTGCGATAGGATGTCCCTGATGCAAATCGTTCTTTTAAGACATGGTAAACCTGATGTCTCAGAGCATAGAAAATTGAGGGCTAATGAGCTGCATCGATGGATTGAGTCATACAATTCAGCTGGCATAATATCAGAGCATGTCCCTTCGCGAGGCGCCATTGAGATAACGAGCGTTTGTAATACCGTAGTATGCAGTGACCTGGAACGATCCATTGAATCAGCAAGAGCACTTGGTGTAAAAAAAATAAGTGTCATCGAGCCGATGTTCAGAGAAATGGGTTTGCCATTTTGCAGCTTTCCAACTCTCAAGTTATCGCCGAGTATCTGGGCAGCATTCTTTAGGGTTCTTTGGTTTCTCGGGTACTCATCAAACAGCGAATCAATCCATGAAGCCAGATTAAGAGCATCTATTGGTGCATATAGACTAATAGAAATGGCTAGGAAAAATGGCTCAGTTCTCTTAATTGGTCATGGGTTCACAAACAGGTTTATTGCCAAAGAGCTATTATCTGAAGGCTGGCAAGGCCCAAAGAGTCCAGGTAAAAAATACTGGGAGTTTGGGGAATATTACTACGTACAATAACAATACAGAATAATGCGGTACGTCAGGCACTAAATATTTTAAAACTGGAGTTCAAGAAAAATGAAAGTGGAATCTAATTGGGAAGCAGCTCCCCTTCGTTATGCCGGCGTTGCAACTTTGTTGAGAAGACCTTTGGTTAATGACCCATCAGGTGTAGATATTGCGCTGATTGGAGTGCCCTATGATGGTGCAACCGAGAACCGACCAGGGCCACGACATGGCCCTAGAGAAATTCGCAATATGTCAAGTTTTACCCGTTCAGTTCATCATGTGACGCGCATGAATCCTTATAAACTTTGTAACATTGCAGATTTAGGTGATGTGAATTTTTCAAATCCTTTTGAACTGCAACAATGCTTTACCGATATCACTGCTTTTTACCGCAAGATTTGTGCAGCCGGTGCAGTGCCTTTGAGCGTAGGCGGCGATCACTCTATTAGTTTGCCTGTCTTACGTGCTGTTGCAGCTGAACGACCAGTAGGCATGGTGCACTTTGATGCTCATACCGATACAAGTGACCATGAATTTGGCCATAAGTTCACTCATGGCACCCCATTCCGACGAGCAATGGAGGAAGGTCTCCTGGATCCAAAAAGGACGATACAGATTGGTATTCGCGGGGCACAAAACTCGGAGGAGAGCTGGCAGGCATCCGAGGATGCAGGAATACGTGTCATGTTTATGGAAGAATTTACCTCTTTAGGGATTGAGGCCACGCTTGATGAGGTAAGAGCTGTGGTAGGCCAGGGGCCAACTTATGTCTCCTTCGATATAGACAGTCTTGACCCAGCCTTTGCTCCAGGTACTGGAACACCAGAAATAGGTGGATTGACGACTATCCAGGCCCAGGCATTAATACGAGGGCTCGCTGGTCTTAATTTGATCGGCGGGGATGTGGTTGAAGTATCACCACCTTTTGACCCCACCGGGAATACTGCTCTTGTCGGTGCCACAATGCTGTATGAAATTGTATGTATTCTGGCGGATGCAGTCGCCAGGGAAAAAAATTCGCAAAAGAATGTTTAATTCTATTCACTCTAACACCCATGAAATGAATTTCACAACGATGACACCGCTTCACTGTTATAAAAGTAATGTAACCGGGATTTGGAGGAGTGTCGCCAAACGTCCTCGCAGTCTGTGGGCCGATACGATGGTGGCACGAACAATGCCTCCATTTTTACCGGATCCTGTAGCCGGTGTGCTGGTTGATCGCTATCTCCACGAAAATATGCTATCAGTATGAGATTCATTCAAGTACTGCTGGTTATTATTGATGAACTCGTAAAAAGGTCACTCGATGTCTACGCTTATCGGAAGTTCCAGATGGCTAAGTCAAAAAGTTCGATATACAGGTAAGCGTAGACTCCGGGGCACAGTGTTTTTATGGAGTAAGGTACTAATTCACATTGTACTAAGAGGGAAAGCAATGAAAGGTTTCAGATATCTTGACGATACGGCAATTTTACAATTGTCGGGGGAGAAATGCATCGGTTGCGGCAACTGCGAACAGGTCTGTCCCCACCGCATTTTCAGAGTTCGGGACGGCAAGGCCCAAATCGTCGACCGGAATATCTGCATGGAATGCGGCGCCTGCTCCACAAACTGCCCGGTGGATGCTATCTACGTCAATCCCGATAATGGCTGTGGCTGCGCGACATATATCATTAACAGCTGGATCACCAGATTTCGCGGCAAAACTTCGTCCGGTTGCGGCTGTTGATATAAGAATCAGGCTAAGTGGTCGGGACGATAAGTAAAACGAGCTGCCTGTGCCTTGGTAAGCTTCATCCTTGAGTTAATTCCCCAGCCGGACCCTTCCACTGTACGTAGAATATCCTTTATAAATTGTTCGATTTTTTTATTTTCAGCTGCCTCCGGTAAAACGATACCGGCCTGGTCAAGCCCTCCCTCAAGAACTTCTCTTTGTACTTTTTTCACTTGATTTAAGCTTATCGACTCCTCTCCTTTATTAAGCCTTTTAAGAACTTTCAGTGCCGAAGAATGTATCCTTTCCCCCAACTCTGTTTCGGTATCAATTGCAGCAAGAGATAAGTTCAGATTGTCATTTTGAATCCCTGAATAGTCCACAAGGTGTTTCAGAAGAAAGCGAATACGTTTATCTTCATCCGTATCGAGAAAATTGAGGAAGTCAGTATCGATTCTAATGGTTGAAACTGGCGCCGTGGTTGCAATCCACAGGGCTTCATCCAGCTCAAGTATTGCCTTCAGATCAGTGTAATCTTGAATTTTCAGGTGGAGAGAACTACCAAGGTTTTCAAACGATGATTTAACTGAGGATGGCTGGTTAGTGGAGCTTCCGGAGGTTTGTGTCTGCATCATTACACCAGTTAAGGGAAAGGTGAGGAGGAGTGTTTGAGTAACGTTGCAAAACAACAAGTTATGACGCAATATTTTTATCAGACAGACCTGGCCTGCCCATCTATTTGATCAGAAATACATGCAAACTCACTGCATTAACTTGCCTCATCGAAATTGATGTATTAGTTTCTGGAATAATTGGCTTCTCCCAAACCTCTCAATAAAAATATTCACCTTATAACGGAGAATTATCATGAAGAAAATTGTTGTTTTGCTTCTCACTCTCTCTTTTCTGACAGCACCATCTATTTTTGCTGCTTCAGTACCAACCATGGACAAAGATGAGCTTAAATCACTTCTCGGTTCAGATGGCCTGATCATCCTCGATGTTCGTATCGGTAGAGACTGGAAGTCCAGTGAGTTTAAAATAAAGGATGCCGTGCGCATGGAGGGTTTTGACCCTTCCCTTATTGAAAAGTACCCGAAAGATGCAACTCTTGTACTCTACTGTGCCTGACCCAGTGAATACACCAGTGCCAGGGTGGCACGGAAAGTAATAGGCGAAGGATACAGCAAGGTATATGCACTCAAAGGCGGCTGGAAGGAGTGGTTTAACTCCAAATATCCGGTTGAGAAAAAATGATCTTCGGATAAACTCAGGAAAGCTGTTTGCCAGCAAGGTTACTGTTTCCAGATTCAAGCATTTCGGTGAAAGTTTCAACGGGAACAGCTTTACTGAAATAATATCCCTGATAAACTATGCAGCCTCTTGTACTGAGGTAGAGTAACTCCTGCTCAGTTTCCACTCCCTCGGCAATAATCTCCATCCCCAGGTTTTCGGCCATCATGATTATGGTGTCAACCAGCACTATATCCTGATCGGCATCTTTGATGTCATTGACAAAAGCACGGTCAATCTTGAGGGTATTCAGCGGAAGACTTTTTAAATAACTCAGCGATGAGTAACCGGTACCAAAATCATCAACAGAAAATTTGACCCCCAACTGCTGCAATGTCATCATTTTTTTAACGATATCTCCGCCCGTGGAAATAAGGCTGCTTTCGGTCAGTTCGATTCCCAGATGATCCGGTGCGACTCCAGTTTCTTCAAGAATGGTGATTACCATATCAACGAAATCAGGTGCGCCAAATTCTTTACTGCTGATATTAACGGAAATAATATGCGAATCTTCGAGTTTTCCGGCATCATCCCATATTTTAATTTGACGACAAGCCGATCGTAATACCCATCGACCAATATCCCGCATAATCCCTGTTTCTTCTGCTATCGGCAGAAAAGCAACGGGAGGAATCAACCCTCTTTCCGGATGAAGCCAGCGCAACAGCGCTTCGGCTCCGACTATCCCTCCCGAGTTGTCTACCTGTGGCTGGTAATAGATAGCAAGTTCATCGTTGTCGAGCGCCTTTCGGATCTCCATGTAAATACGGAGACGTTCATCAGCCGCATCCTGCATGGAGGGCAGAAAAAAACGAATCTCATTGCGACCTGCGGCCTTGGCTCTGTACATGGCCGTATCAGCCTGTTTTAGAATATCGCCGCTCTTTATTCCCGGCTTTGGAAAAAGAGACACTCCTATACTGGGAGTAATACACATTTCCCGTCCCTCAATGCTGCAGGGGCAGGAAATACAGTAGCTGATCTCCTCTGCAATTTCCCTCGCTTTATCGGCAGCAAGCTCCATTATTTCGTCTAATTCAGTAAGGATGATGATAAACTCATCCCCTCCCATCCGGGCGACGCTATCTTCCTGCCTGATACTATCAATAATACGTTCCGACACAAGTTTCAGCAATTCATCACCCACCGAATGCCCCAATGAATCATTAACCGTTTTAAAATTATCTAAATCAATAAATAATAACGCTCCATAATGGCCATACCTGCCTGCACGTGAAATCTCATTGCTGAGGTGGTCGAGCAGCAGGCGACGATTTGGCAGTCCAGTCAAAGAATCATAGGTAGTATGGTATTGTATTTGCTGCTCTGAGAATTTTTTTTCAGTTAGATCCTCAACAATACCGACCCCACCGGTAATGGTTTGATCCGAGGATGTAATAGCTTTTAGAAATACACGGACAGGAGAGGTTTTTTGGCTGGTGACAGAGCTATAATCACCTTCAAAATATCCATCACCAGTCATTAG
>LGVF01677969.1_pt1 | contig 10919 bp, 12 predicted proteins | sample 469901 | NCBI WGS metagenome assembly LGVF01 (sample SAMN03893561, study PRJNA290197) | marine sediment metagenome | material: sediment; isolation source: combined push core samples #3730, #5133, and #5579 collected at Hydrate Ridge | place: Pacific Ocean: Hydrate Ridge | reverse complement strand
GATAAAACAATCTATCTCTCCACATAAATGGAGACATACATTCGCAACTAACTTTGTAAACAAAAATGGAAATATGGAAGTACTTCGCATTATCTTAGGTCACTCAAATTTATCAACTACTCAACGATATTTGCATGTTGATTCTAATAAACTTAGAGATGAATATAACAGATTATTCTAAAGGGCGCCGTTCAGGTGACCGACGCCCTTTTCAAAAAAAACATCAAATAATAGATAAATAAAAAAGCCCAAAAGGGCTTAGTTAAATTGCTTAATGGCATTCCGGGAGGGATTCGAACCCCCGGCCGACGCCTTAGAAGGATTTATAGACACATGAAAGGAGTCTTAAAATGGCTAAAGTAGAAGCACAAAGTCTAATTGAAAAATTAAAGAAAACTAAGATAGATTATCTTTCAATAATTTCAATACTGGAAGAAACGCCTCTAGATCCAGATACGAGAACTGAAGTTACATCAATAATTCAAGAAACTCAAATACATAGTGATATTGCATTAGAACAAATTCAAAACTAGAAAAGAAAAGAGGGTATATTTTTATGAGTACTATTGGAATTACAGATATAAGCAGAATTACAAAATCAGATGTAATATATGATGCTACGGATTACTTGAAACATAAACCTAAAAGAAAAGCGAAAAGAACTAAGAGAATCACAATTGATAAAGAATATCTTAAAAAAATTATTTCTCTACTTCTAACAGATGGAATCAACTCAAAACAACAAGTTATTAAAGAGTTACAAGAACTATTAAAAAGTATCCAGGATTAATACCTGGACTACATGGCTGTTTCGTTTAAGTAAGACCAGGAAAGGTACCCCCTTCCTGATGTGGAGTTCGATTCCCACAATAGCCCCCCCTCTTTTTCCATTGACCTAGTCTCTATCGATAGAACATCATGATAACTAGTACCAGGTTCTGCAGCTGAAGATTCAATATCAAAAAATGGCTAAAATTAGCCAAACAGCAAAATCAAATGAAAATAACTAAAAATTGACCAACGAGGTTAGCCTCTAATCAATTTAAAATAAGTCCAGGACATATAAGACCTGGAGAATAGACCGAAATTCATATGAAAGGAGATCACACACATGAGTAAATACTTTGCACCAGTAAAGAAATCTACATTGAAATACATTAGTTCTGATGGTGAATACATGAAAGTAAATGTTCAAGCTATCAAAGGCGTTAATATTCCAAACTCATTCAACATACCATATGTACGTGGAGCTGTTGGACTTTTCAATGCTATTATTTCACGTATGATGTATTTCACTGAATATGATTCTAACAATAATAAACGACCTTATCCAAAAGCTCAAGATAAGATTTATTTCCCTGCATGGCAAATTGCACCCATGATCAATCGTTGTGAGTCTCAATCATATAACATAATTAGATCTCTGGAGAGAATACTTGATATACATGTATCCAGAGCTCATGAGAAACATGGAGCAAACACCTTCAGATTATCACATCGAGTTTATGAGTTTATACATATCTATACACCTGGTAAACTTAATGAATTTATAGAAAAATATCAGATTCCTTCAGAGGATCAATATGCATTAAGACAATTATATAATTATAGAGTTGTAAGACCTACTGACGCTAACTTAAATGCAAATCAGAGGGCAGAGTTCCATACATTCATAAAAAGCCGTAGACATCGTAATTTTTTGCATTTCTGCTCACAAAATAATAAGACACCTCAAGCTAGAATAGTTGAAATTGAGTTACACTTGGATCTACTTTCAGAAAAACAAAAAGAACAACTAGCTAGAATTAAAAAATACTTAGCTGAAGGTATCACAAAATTAGTTAACTACTTCCACTGGAAGCTAGTAGACTTACAACAATACATATCAATGATGCTTAAAAAAGATAAAATTATAAGTAATGAATCAAAACAAGATAGTAATACATCCAACTCACTGGTTAACAATCGAAATAAGACCGAGGGAGAACAGCAAAAAACTGAAGAAGTCGCAGCTGCAGAAAAAAAGGATCCTGAAGATATTTCATTCCAGGACATTGTACAAGTTGCGACATTCTGGAACATCATGTCAAATGGTAGAGAAATGGATCTAATTAACTCTCTTACCAATAAGAAAATGGAATCGATTTATAACCTAGTGAAATTAAATGGAAAGGATAACGTACTATCAGCTATTGGAAATACCGGTAACTTATACAAAGAGGATCACATGATATCAGTTATCACATTTAAAGACTTCATATACAATAGTGAAGAAGCAAATAGTAGATTTAATAAAGTACTCAAACGTACAAACTCAGATACTAGATTCACTGATGATCAACTACGAACTAGAGGAGATAATAAGTATAAGTTCTATACTAACTACAGTGTTGTAGCACATGACAATGTACCTCAATTCAATTCAAAAGCTGAAGCTAAGTCCTGGTTCAAATCTAACTTAAATCAAATGTAAACAAATAAAGCTACTCTAACGAGTGGCTATTTCCCTATTTCATAATCCTCCTCTTGTTGAAAGCATCCATCCGGGTGCTTTTTTCTTAGTTATATGTAGTATAGGTTAATGAAGAAAAATGAAACAGGTTAAAATGAAAAATTACAGGTTAGTGATAATAAAGAATTTTTTAATAAATATCACAAGTGATATATAAACTTTAGTTATAACTCTTTCTAGTAATTTTGGAAGGAACGCTACATCATGTAGCTTATTTCTATTTGCATGATCTATTCATCTTCAGATGGATTGATCGTTAACATATTTACTAAAAAGATGTTAGTAAGGTAGTACTGGTTTGAATATATTTCGAGTTATGCACATTATAGAGATCATGTTCTTGTCTCGTATGACGTATCTGTCTTAATTCTAAGAGCATTTTATAAAAAACATCAAATAATTAGATATATTACTGTTTTTTTAACAAAAACATACAGAAAATCTATTTATTTGTTTTTCTGTTATATAATATTTATGTGAGGGAGGGATAAGATGAGGGACAAGAAAAGAATCAATTGTGATCATATCAAAAACATATTAAAAGAGTTGATCAAAAAAAGGCCTAAAAAAAGTACTCAGAATTGAGTGCTTTTTTAATGATCCTTTTTCTTAAAGAAATCTCCATGAACTTTCTCATCGAGTAACTGCATTTTTTTCATAAGCTCTAAGAGCTCTTTACCAGTAACAAGTTGATCGCCAATATATACATCGAATTCTTTAGAGATTTTATCAGGATCCTTTTCATTTTGAATTTTTCTCATGAACGCTACTTCTTCAGATGTGAAAGGTGCTTCTATCAGTCCAAGTAAATAGTCAGTAGATACATTGAAGTACTCAGCCAATTTTATCAAAGTGTCGTAATCAGGCTCTACTAAACCTCTCTCATATTTCGAGTATGAAGATTGAGTTACAGTTAAAATATCAGCCATTTCTTTTTGAGATAGTTTATTCTTAATTCTAATCTTCTTCAAATTTTTCATATTATCACCCAAATTCATTATACTACAAGTATTCAATTTTTGAATAATGCAACACTTTGATATTCAAAATCAAACTATTTGTATTGACATTTATTCAATTTTTGAATATAATATAGTCATATTATGAATATTTTTGCTTGAAGCATCGATTCGGGGGTGCGATACCCTCGACTTTCGCTTCGGTGCTTGAGGTAAAATAATGGGGGTATAATCATATGAAAAAAACTAATATAGAAGACAAATTAAAAATCAATGATTTTTTAATGTCTTCTTTTTGTATATAATCTAAAAAATATTAACTTGTATTTACGGTGCTGCCTGACATCAATGTGTGATGAAAGCATGTGGCCCTTGGGTAGTAAATAAATCTAAAATGAAAGGAGTGTGCACAATGGCAGCTAAGAAAAATTATCTTAAAAAGAATAAGGACAATGTTTTTGGTTTATTTCTATTTGTTGTATTATTCATATTATTATCATTGATCGTACCAGCAATAGGTGCAGGTCCAACTGCTTCAGCTTTATGGATTAGCATTGTTGATTTCTTTGTATCTATAAGAACTCATTTTGGACTGTACTGGATGTTCTATTCATTTAGTGGTGTAGTAATATTTGCTTATTTAAATAAAAAGTAAGCATGTGATTTAATTCAAAGATTATAAAAAAATATAATTTTCCTAAGGAGGGAAAAAAATGAAAAAATTAATTTTATTATTGCTTTTTGCTATGGTAGCTCTAGTATCCGTAGCGCAGCCAACCATGGCATATTCAAATATTTTTGAAAACTCTGATTACACAGATAAAAAAATTGTATTCTTAGGGGATTCAGTTACTTATGGAACTGGAGTGACAGAACATTCTGACCGTTTTGCTGATATCGTCAGTTATACTTTACAGTTTGAAACTTACATAAACATGGGTGTTTCAGGATCATCTATTGCTGAAAGAGTTGGAGAAACTGATTCTTTTCTCGAAAGAGCTCCGTCTATTCCAGTTGACGCAGACTATGTTGTTATACTTGGAGGATTTAATGACTATATTAACGATGTACCAATTGTAGATTTCACAGCTGATATTGCAGCAATGCTTACAGCAGTCGAAGTCGCAGCTCCGAATGCATTAATTATTTTAATGACTCCATATGATGCGACTATATCGTCTTTACCTTCAAGCACTGTAAATGTTGAAGGGCTAGCTTTATCAGATTATGTCGACGTTATGATTGCAGCAGGAGACCAAACTGCTGATACAACACCAGTCATCAATTTGCTTGATCTAAATGGTCTAATCGGATTTGATGCTTCTGATGGTGCTGCAGATACAGCTGAATACACATTGGATGGGTTACACACCAATATTGCAGGGAATGAAAGAATTGCTAACATTTTATTATCTTATTTCAGCGGTGATAATTTACTTGATGCTACAACATGGACTGATGGTTACTATATTAATTCAGGAACAGCAACAGCACATCCTTCATCATACTCTAGTTTAATTCCTGTAGAAGCAGGGAAATCATACGTACTTTATAATATAACTGCTGCAGACGATCCAATGACAATGTTTGGACAATATCACGATGAAAACGGAGATTATGTTTCAAATATTGATTCTACAATCGATAATATTTATAAAGTATTTACAGTACCAGATACTGTTGAATTTGTAAGAGTAAACGCACAGTATGATGATGATTATAAAGCTATAGTATTTTTAAGAGAATTAGAAAACTATGAAACTTTCATTGTTACATTTGCCACCGATGGTGGATCAGCAGTTGCTCCTCAAATTCTTGAAGTTGGCTTGACTGCAACACTTCCAGATGAGCCTGTTAAAACTGGTTATTCTTTTGTTGGATGGTATTCAGATACAGAATTAACAACAATTTATGATTTTGATGATATTGTAACTGATGATCTTATTTTACATGCCAAATGGGCTTTACCAACTAGTAGTTCATTAGTTGCTCCGTCAGAAGACACTGCACTATTTGGTCTTGCTTGGTACTGGTGGGCTGTAATAGCTATAAGTGCATATGGATTATTAGGTACCAAACAAGGTAGAAAATATATTGGTTTAAAATAATGATTAAAAAAATATCAGTGCTGTTTATTGCAGCGCTCTTTGTGTTTGCATTCACATCGGCTAATGTATCTGCAGCATCTGGTATTGAAGGGCCTTCAGTCGTACATAAAGAAGCCAATCAAGTTTTTACAATTGGTGATCTTCTTTCTATGTATGATATGGATGTCTTTATAGAAACAGATGGTTACACTGGGTACGGTAACGTACCTGGTGAATATACCATCGTATTAACACAAGGATTACTAACAAAAAATGTCACAATCAATGTTGTTGAGAATTGGGGCAATTTAGAAAAATCAAACGATGTCTTATATATTACTGATTATAAAGACATCTATGTGTCAAACGATAGAATGCTCACGCTTTATGAGATTATATACTACCTCTATCATGCGACTGGTTATGTGATGACTGATTATCAATTCAGATATGAAGAACTAATAGATGAATATCATTATAGTTTTGATGACAACGGAATCATACCAGAAGATAGTTATGAACTAACATTTAGACTTACTTATTACAGTGGCGAGCAAGCTACATATTCGACATTGATTCACTCAGTTGAATTACAAGAATTATCAGGTATTATTTTAGAACCACCACCTACTTCAATAGATAAAATTTTTGCAGCAGCTCCATGGGTCCTTGTTATTTGTGGAATAGTCTATCTTTTGACACATAGAAAAAAGAAACGAGGTTTTAACTAATGATCAAGAAACTAATGATATTACTAATCATATCTATATTTGCTACTCTTTTATATGTTCCACCAGTTCACGCAGCATCTATATTAGTATCTGAACCAGCTGCAGATACTGGTGGACTTTGGCATGTAGAAGATGCAAATAGAGTATATGTTTACATGAGATATACAGATGGATCAACCGTACGTGAAACTGGAAGTTCATCAAATAGTGCATTTCCAGATTATGATTATTCATTATTTACATATTGGAATGTGGGAAGTGAAAATGATTTTAATTTCCCAAAAACATCTTTGTACGGCAACTATGCTACAATCTCAAATCCTGATCCAACTGTTTATGATAAATTTGTTGTAGAAATTATTCCTAATATGCTTACAATAGCAGGGCCAGAACCTTCATTTAAAATAATTGAAGCATATTCTGCAGTTGTAAATGACGTCACAATTAATCTCCATGATTTTGATGATAGACCAAATGAATATTATCTGTATGATTATTCTTATATCACATTAGAAGTTGATGGAGATGAAATACTAACATCGAGAAATATTAATCAAGATGTTGCTGATGCTTTAGGCTTAGAAGTAAATCCGAACTTTACAGACATGTCATTCGGTGTACGAATGTATGGGGAAACTTCAAGCACTGCACCAGAAGTTGATCCAAATGATCCTACTATAGAAGATCCATGGGAAGCTTTACCAGAGACAACTGGTTCTCCAGTAAATCCAATAGGTGATTGGGGTACTGTTTCAAATGTTAGTCTTGATAATCAAAAAGTTTCATTCAATGTCAACTATCAAGGTATAGAGTATCCTGTTCAGTCTTTTACAGTTGAAGGTGATTTAGATTTTATTTACAAATCAAATGATGTCTTATATTACAGTGATCCAAATACAGGTGATCGTATACTTTATTTTAATTTTGGTGAAACCTTAGATAGTGCAATCTTAGCCGCAAGAATATTTTCAACCGTTAATGTTTGGAAAGGCGAAGCACTTTGGAATCTAACACAAAATGAAATCAAAGTTACCGATGTTTTAACTGTTTACAATTACATTCCAGAAGTCGACAATGATGGGAATGTTTATTCATATTTTTATATGCCTGATGTACCCATTGATAATTTAATTTCAGTATCTGCAGTACTAGCTTATACATATTGGGATGATGGGTTCCTTGGTCTTGGAGGTTTAGAGTCAGGTGATGTACAGTATAAAGCCGTTGCAGCAGTTAGTAGGGAAACAAGTTCAGTAAATCCTAACTGGGTAGAAACAACGTATCAAACTGCATATATATCAGGTGCATTCATAAGTGTAGCTACAGTTGCAGGTGTAATACCAGGATATGGATGGCCTATTGCAGGAGCAGCATTCTTAGTTGGTGGTGCACTTCAAGTATCAGATGTAAATGAATGGTTTGCATATGATGTCGAGCAAATCGAACATGTTATACCAAGTATAGCTCTTACCAATGAAATCAATGCTTATATATCTGGAATTAATGAAGCAGATCAATTTACAGCTGACACTGATAAATTATACAAATTACATCTTGCAACTTTAACTGAAGGTGACGAAGTTCAAATCATGGAAGATTTATCAAATGTAACTCAAGTTGTTTGGGAAACCGATGGCGAGATTTATGTTCTTAATGAAGAAAACATAGATAATCCTGCTTGGGGTGGTCCTGGTACACTTATACCTTCAGGTGATATTGGAAATGAAGATTTAGAGATATTACTCTGGATTGGAGTAGGAGTTATAGGTCTATATTTATTTAGCAAATTAAAACTAGATAAAAAGCCTGGACTTATGGTTTTAATTATAGGTGCTGCCCTCTATATTCTCTATGAGATGGGGTTGTTATAAATGGTAACCATAGGACAATGGATCATTGAAAACTGGCAGTTATTAATCCCACTCGGATTATTACTTGTATTGCTGTCATTAACTGGTACTATCACAAAATCAGTAAGAACTGCAAAAAATGGACTTAAAGAATCAATAACTCCACTAGGATTTGTAGTAGCACTTGCTATCGCATACTTCATGTATCAGATTTACTTAAGTCACATGGCGACTTTATGAAAAACTATTTAGAACCATTTTTTAGCAAATGCGAATCAGTTATTGACTGGATTGTGTATCAAGTTGATGAAGGCATGGATGCAATTTCAAAAGTACCTAATTATTTACTTGAGAAATACAATGGTGTTATTGAAAATATTGATGAGCAATTTTATGATCGATTAAACAAAGAAACTAGTTTAGCAAGACTCATGAGATTTGGGTCTCTTCCCTGGAGTGTTATCATTCCAAAAGGGTACAAATATTTTATATCAAATCAATATGGTAAAGCATTATTATTTAAAGATGGTGTTCACATGATACGTGCTAAAGTTGGTGGAGGTAAATCTCTTGCTTCATTTATTCTAGCTGAAATATATCTAGAAGAAACAGGCTTAGGTTCTTACTTTACATCACCCGTAGAAAAACCATCAGTTACTGAAGATGGTGAATGGTTATATGTATTCCATAGAGTTATTAACACAAATGACTACTATAAAAAAGGACATAAAGTTCAAAATTATAATACTAAAAAATACAAAACCATGCACAAAGACGAAAGACACCTTGAGTATAATCCTAGATTGAATAATAGGTCTGATTATAATGATAAGTTTATACCAGAACAAAAAGATGAAATCCTAATGAGACATGAAGGCTTTGATCATATCTATAAATATTCACAGTACATGAAGCTTGACTCTCAAGATATGGATGCACTTACTTATATGCATGATGTTGAAACTGTGAAAGATATTCCAATTCAAAGATGGTTAGATACAGGCGAACTCAATTTCATTCCAGTGGTTTTAAAATTTACTACATTTCAAATTGAAATCGCATTTGATGGAGGAATGAAAAGAAAGAAAGTAGGATCATGCAAGATTCCAGTACCGTATGAATTGTTAGAAAGATTTGATACTCATGCAGAAAGATATAGAAATGCAGGATTACCTGTTGATTATAAGTAGGAGGGTATTATGGAAATAGATGCAAATGTGTATAACTTATTAAATATTTTGCTTCAGGTTGTTTTGTGGTCTTTGATTATATCAGCGCCTGCAATCATATTAACGATTGAAATGTATGCATATGAAAGATATAAAAAGTGGAAAGACACTGAAGTTAAGGAAAAAGAAAAAATCATTCTTGGTAGAGCTAACAAAATTGTAAGTCAAGATGAAGAACTACAAAGACAACATGATAATAAATTAAGACTTGATCTCGATGTCGAATTACTTGAAAAGCGTTTAAAAGCGCAGCGTGAAGAATTGGGAATAACTGAAGAACCTGAAGTAGAAGAACTTGAAGAAAAAACAGATCTAAAAACTCTGAAAAGAGTTGAACTTCTGGCTCTTGCAAAAGAACGAAATCTCACAATGTATTCTAAAAAAAATAAGCAGCAACTAATCAAGATGCTTGAAGGATGATTCCCGGTAAATTTCTAAGGAAATAATGTATATATATATATATACATATATTCCCCATACTATTCAGGAGTATATCATCCATCCCAAGTATGAAATTATTATCAAATAAAATAGAACCAGGGGGAGAAATAAAATGAATAAAACTATTCAAGATTTATTAAATCAATGTACGAAACAAATCAATATAGGAACAATAGTATCTGCTTATGACAAAGAACATCCAGAGTACTTCAATGAGTTATTCATGGTAATAGGATTCCAACTGAATTTTAATGGAGAAGAATTGGTAGTGGCTTTAATGGATCATGAATATAAAACATTCCTGGTACATATAGATAATATCATTCTTAAATCTCTATTCACTATTGATGATATGTTTCCACCAAGGATCAACAATCAAGTCGTGAGGGATACAGTTTGAAGTTCTCTGAAGCGATTGAAAACTACTTAAAGTATATCAAAGTAACTAAATCAATTGGAACTTACAACATGAATATTGGTAAGACAAAGTCATTGAACTACTTCCTAGGAGACTTAGAATGTTCTGACATCAATAGAAATATATTGATGGAATTGATTCTCATGTTAAAGGAAAGAAACCCTCTTGTAGGAAATCATACTCTCAACAGATATGTTCAAATTACTAGAAGGATCCTGAAGATGGAATGCAAAATTGAAATTGATTTTGACAGACTTACTGAAGATAAAAAGATGGTTCAAGTTGTCACAAGTAAAAATATAAGAAAAATATTTAAGTATTACTCAACTTCAACTTTACGAGAACATTTAAGAAACTATTTAATGTACAGTCTACTTCTCGATACTGGTCTCAGAATTAGTGAGCTATTAAGTTTAAAAGTATCTGATTTTGATTTTGAAATTAAAACTATACTTGTAAGAGTCACAAAGACTAAAATTGAAAGATATGTATTTTATACAGACTCAACACAAAGATTACTCAAACAATTCATATCAAATAATAAAATTCAAAATCAAATATTTATTAGTTTAAATACTAGAAAAGTTATAACGATTGATACTGTTTTAACGATTGGAAATAGATTAAGAAAAACTCTGAAGATAAAACAATCTATCTCTCCACATAAATGGAGACATACATTCGCAACTAAC
>LGVF01034444.1_pt1 | contig 10942 bp, 14 predicted proteins | sample 469901 | NCBI WGS metagenome assembly LGVF01 (sample SAMN03893561, study PRJNA290197) | marine sediment metagenome | material: sediment; isolation source: combined push core samples #3730, #5133, and #5579 collected at Hydrate Ridge | place: Pacific Ocean: Hydrate Ridge | reverse complement strand
AGTTTGTGGGTATATATCCCAACTGGGACTACTGGTGGCCATTTCATGGTTGCGAAAAACAGCACTGGGTTATCGGACATGCAATATGGTTTCGTATGGAGCGACACGTATAATACAATCAAGGGCGGGTTCGACGGAGTGTATTATGGTGCATCTGCCAGCGGATCGGTTTTAACCGGGAAATGGCATCATGTGGCCATGGTCTATAATCAAACAGACATGAGATATTATGTTGATGGTTCGTTGTCAGGAACACCAGCAGCAGCCACAGGGAATATAACTTCAACTACTCATGATGTTGTGATCGCAAAGCGTAATCCGTCTGGGTACTATTGGGATGGTATGATTGACGAAATCAGGATTTATAACCGTGCACTGAATGCAACAGAATGCAATTATTTGTTCAAAAATCCATCTGGAACTAACATTAATCTGGTATCTGCTTTGTTGATGATCACGGATAATGACGGAGGTGTTCATGCGATCACGGAACATATTGAGGATTTGACAGTAAATCTCACTTTGTCTTATGCTTCAGACACTTTCAATTGTACATTAGCAAATTATGATGATGAATATGATTTTATTGAATTCGGTTGTGAAATTGAAATTTATCTGGGTATGGGTGGATATAATACAAAAAGATTAACAGGAATCATAACTGAAGCCGTGTATACTCTTGATGACGATCTTATAGAGGGAAGAATAGAGATGTCGGGCGAAGATACGGGATATAGATTAGATAATATATATGTATTTTGTATTATAGAAGAAGAAAAAGAAATATCAGATATACTCGAGATTGTTCTTGAAACCGTTGACTATTCAACTGGAAAATCAATATTAGAATTAGCTGATATTGATAATGATTATACATACATAGAAACGAGCGATTATACATCCGAAAAAACCACTTTTGCATGGGTACAATTGAATGCAATCATAAAAGAACTTGCTTATTATGCTGGTTTCGAGTGGTATATTGATGTAAACAAAAAGATACATTTCTTTGATCAATATGATACGGCGGTATCTGCTACGATTACTGATGTTGATTTGTGTGATAATCCCCGCATAAGTGCATATGAAAAAACAATTAATAGGGGCATGGTTTTCGGTGGTTTTGGTAATAAAGTAGACCAGATTGGAGTAGATCAAGATGGATATTATGACGTAGGGGATGGAAGATCAAAATCAACATCTTTCACACCAGATAACAGCCTGCTTTCATCTATTTGGGTGTGGACGAAATTAAGAGGAACCAGTACATCCGATTTGATTATGAAAATCAAAGATTCTGATTCCGAAGTTGTCACGGGCGGAACAAAAACAGTATACAAAAGTGATATAACAGACGGCGGATATACAGAGTTTAATTTTGATAGTTTTGTTGAGTTGAGTGTTGGAAGAGCATACACAATTTATATGTACGGGACAACGGTCACGGGCGCAAATGGCGGCGTTGATGTCGGTGTTGGTGCTGAACCGCCGAACAGACTTCATTATATCACGCATTTCCCTTACCGGGTTGCATCAGTTTCAAATGATGTAGATTCATATGATAGGTATGGATTGTATACGGATATATTTGTTGATCAATTAATCGAAGACCCGACCCTTGCAGCACAGAAAAGCTATTCTATGCTCAATGGCGATCCTAAGCAGATGGCCAATGTTTCTATCCACGACGATAGTATAACGGTGGGGGATGTCGTTACACTAACTCTTACAACGCCAGGGATTAAGATTAATACAAATATGAAGGTTATGAACTCCTCATTACAGTTGAAAAAACCATTTCTCATAAATAAATTGGAGTTGAAAGAAGAATGAAGTTAGGATTAAAATATTATATCAAGGACATGGAAGCAAGGATAAAACGACTTGAAGAAAAGATAACTCTTAAACTCGCTGTTGTTGCCAATGTGATTGATTTTTATGAAAAGTGTGGTGTCACCGACACATATGAAATATATTCAAGAACTCCAAACAATACTTTTTATGTTGGTTATAGCCTGCTTGGTACTGATAAAATCGGTGATTTGAGAGGTTCACCTGTATTGTTGTATTCTGGGTCTTAAATAAATATAAATAATATAAATTGAATATGATAACTATTATGATTATGGCGGCGGTGTTTTGATATGTTAGGACAAGAACAAGGTGTCACGGATCTTACAGGGTGTGTGGATTCTGCATTGATTAATAGGCAACTGGTCAAAGCAAGGGCTGAATTGGTTGAAATCTTATCTAAGAAAGGCATATCCGTTCCTACTATAAGCGTAACTATGGATACTGCTGTTGAGTTTCTGGCATCGTCGTTGGTTGCTATGCAGCCAGGCGCACTTAACCCCATATCTGATTTCAAGACAGAAGATTATTCAAGATCGGATTGGGGGAGTGGGTCACAATCTGAATTTTATAAGAAAAGTGCTTTTGACATAATAGATGATTATGTTTCAGATAATGCATCTGCTAGAATACCACAAACGTATATAGTTGGTTCCGATGGTGTTAGAATTGGCGAATATACGGAGTTGTAATAATGTCTCGCAATTCTAAAATAGATCGGGAATTGGTGGGTTCCAGCGTGTTAAGTTTAACTGCTGAAGGGAGAACAGCGAATCAAGTAACAGCGGCCATCAAAGACAAAACCGGTGTTAGTATCAGTAAGTACCAAGTTCATCGATATGTACAAAAGTATAACAAAACACCATTTGACATACCAAAACCAATTATAAATGCAGCAGTCGTGCCAGACCCAAGAACAAAAGCACTTGGGATGTTGGTTGCTTCTACGCTGGGTTATCCAGACCAAAGGGATGTTGAAACCGCGGGTATAGAGTATTATGGCAGGTATTCGGTTAATACTACCAATGTATTTGATGAGTATTATGCGATTGCGAGAGGAGGTATATCTGGCCAGGTCACAAGAGCATTCATAAACATAGCTCTGAAAATGACCAATGGTATACGGCTTGTTACTGATGAAGCCAAACAAGATTCATTAGATGAATTAATGGATTTCATTAAGTTTAAACCACTATCACAAAATATAGCAAGATCGTTGCCTGAAATGGGCAATGTTGTTACTTTGCTATATGATACTAATAATACCCTTACTGTTCCTGAAATATCACCAATGAGTTACTTAACGTTTCTTACTGAAAAAGAAACCATAGGCGACACAGATTCAGATTTGTTGATTCATGGAAAAGTAGATAGAATAGTTCACGATGAAGCCGGGGACAATCAGATTGTATATGAACGGGACCGCGTCGCCCTGTTTAGGTTGTGGTCTGATGCTAATTATTTCATGGATATTTTAGGTAGAAATACATTTGGGGTTTACGGCGCTTCAATGATTCCAGAAGTACAGACCCCATTAAAATCAATGATGAATGCATCTTATTATTATGATGAGTTCATAAAACGTTATGGTATGGGTCGGATGCACAAAGATTATTCATTAATTGCAGAACTATTGAAATCTGGAATGATGAATGAAGAAGAATCAAGAAAATACCTCGAAAAGGAAGCAGGGGCACAACAGAAAATAAAAGCAAACGAGGACATAATATCGACTGGTATGACTGCTTCGATGATTGAGACAAAACAGGGATTAAACATTGTAACATACTTAGAATTCAGAGAAAAACAGATAGATAGAGCACTGTTGCAATCGGATGTATCAGCAGGGCGGGTAGGATCGCAGTTTACAAATTCTGGCAGTGAAGTATCGAAACAAGAGCTTTCTACTTTAGAATCGTTGCGTGATACGTTCTTTGATACTTTGCTTAATGAAGTAGTTGCTCCGTATCTGCCTGATTACGGTTTGGATATAAAAAATATATCAATAGTGGCGGAACCACTGGGCTTAATCCATGTTAACCACCGAGACTTAATAGAAATGGAAGCAACAGGTAACATAACACAGGCTGAATTAAGGCAAAGGGTAGGGTTCCCTGGGGACAAACCGGAGGTAAAGTTATGATAGTTGATGTATTCTTAAATCTTATTCGTGATGCCATGTATGGAAATACAGTTACGTGGCCTACTCATATCGGAATTGGTACTTCGTCAACAGCCGCGACAGCAAGCGATACTGCATTAGGAGCCGAAGTGTACCCGTATGGTAGTCTAAGAGCTGAGATAAGCTACAAAACCAAATCTAACCCCAAAAAAGCAGTATACCATCTGTCAATATTACCAGCACAGGCGAACGGTGAAAGCTTAAAAGAGGTTGCAGCTTTCAATGCTGGATCGGGCGGGACAATGGCGAATAGATTCGTTCACAATGCTATAAACAAAACATCATCATTTGAGTTAGTGTACCAAATTAGTATCGAATTATCGGACGTGTGAAAATGGCTATGTCTTTTGCGAATGGTGATGTATTTTACCATGTCCGATTAAATAATATGGTAAATGCTGCAAAAGACAATGGTGTACTCAATGGTCTTGGTGTCACTGCTCAAGGAACACCGAGCTTAACACTCGATGTGGCGGCTGGGCAGTGCCATGTTGACAATGAAACGTATGTAGAATCATCAGCTACTACGGTCGTAATAAGTACAGCACACGCCACACTCCCCCGGTTAGACCTTGTATGTTATGACACATCGGCAGGCGCGGCAGCCGTGACAGCGGGCACAGCAGCAAGCACGCCACAACCACCCGATATACCATCTGGTGATATCTTATTAGCATTAATAAGCGTTCCTGCTGCGGATACTACAATTTCAAGCGATCAGATAACAGACGAGATAATTATAGTGAGACCGGTTAGTTTCGTGTATACTCCGTTGAGTTATACAAAAACGTCATTGGTGGGCGAAGAATCACACAATAGCACGTCATATACAAAAGTGAAGGAGTTTAATCCAATACCGGGGGATATATTTAGTAATGAGTCCGAATTAGAAATTATGTTTACAATTAAATCTGAAAATGGGACTACTGTATACGGTCGAGTATACAAAAATGGTGTTTCTTTTGGTACATGGCAAAGTACAACAAGTACAACATACACAACCAAATCAGAGGATATAACGGGATGGTCAGCGGGAGATTTGATACAGCTGTATACAAGAACGACTGATATCAATTGTTTGGTGATCGTTGATGATTTTAGAGCAAGGGGAGTACTCGATTTCAAAAGTGTATATAGTTGGTGATATATTATGACTATGGATTATTCAAGTGGTGACAAAACATATCATGTTGAACAAAACAGCATGATTTCATCTAATGGGATGAATGGGGTAATGACTGGTTTAGAGGTCACTGCTCAAGGTTCTCCAAGTATGGTTCTTGATGTAGCAGCTGGGGAATGTCATGTTGGTAATGAAGTATACACCGAAACAGCTACAACGAATGTAACGATGGGCACAGCGCATGCTACATATGCGAGAATTGATTTGATTTGTTATGATGTGTCTGCATCTGCCGCTGCTGTGGTTGAGGGGGACGCCGGAACATTACCACAGCCGCCAGATATACCAGACGGCGATCTTCTTTTGGCATTGATTAACATTCCTGCCATTGATACTACAATTTCAAACGATCAAATAACAGACGAAAGGATTTTCATAAAACCAGTTGGAATTTACATAACCGCAAGCAACGTTTTATTAAATTCTGACATTTCAGAAGAATACAAATACGGCCAAGAATATGAAGTACAAAAAGAATTTGATCCATTGTTATTAAATTTACATAGCAATGATTCTGAATTTAGAATTTCGTTTGAGATGAAAACAAGCAATGTGGGAAATGTTGTATACGGTCGAATATATCGTAATGGTGTTGCTGTTGGTACAGAACGAAGCACGACACTAATATCATATACTACATATTCTCAAGATATAACAGGTTGGTCAGAAGGCGACACAATTCAATTGTATACATATGCTGGATCCATGGGTATACGGCCATATGTTCAAGAATTCCTGGTTTATGGCGACATTGAGTATAAAAGTATTTATAGTTGGTGATTTTGAATGCCAATGAATGTTAAAAATGGCGATAAGATGTATCATGTTGAGCTTAACAACCGGCTTGAAGCGTATAAAAGAAATGGTGTGCTTGACGGTTTAATGGTATACGAACGCAGTATTCCAAGTTTCACATTGAATATATCCGCTGGGAAATGTTATGTTGATAATGAAGTTTACGACGAACCTATATCTACTGTTGTCGTAATAGGCACCGCACATGCTACATTACCACGATTAGATATTGTTTGTTATGACACATCCGTGGGTGGAGCAGCAGACACAGCGGGTACACCATCAGCAACACCAGTGCCACCAGATATACCGGCAGGTGATATCTTATTGGCATTAATAGAAGTTCCGCCCGCACACACAACGATTGAGAATTGCCACATAATAGACGAAAGAATTATTATTAAACCAACCGGGACAAAGTATGATGTAAGTGATAATCTCCTTGCATCAGATGATTCAGAAGTTTCTAATAATAATGCAGTATATACATTAGAAAAGGAATTTAATGTACCAAATGAAATTTTTGAAGATGAATCTGATTTCAGAATTAAATTTGATATGAAATCAAGTACCGGGGGGTTGGTTTATGGTCGAATATATCGTAGTGGTGTATTTGTGGGGGCTACACAAATGTCATCAAGCACGTCATATGCCACGTATTCACAGGATATAACAAGTTGGTCGGCGGGGGAGTTGATGCAATTGTATACACATTCACTTGATACGGGTAGATCGGTATATGTTCAAAACTTCCGTGTTTATGGCGACATTGCGCATATCAATGTTTATGATTGGTAAATATCGTTACCCATAGCGATATACTTTTTATTATATACTTATAATGTAATATGTTAGTCTATGCAGTTAATAAACTATTCTTCTGAAAAGTTCGCTGTTGCATCTGAAAGAACCGAGGGGATTCCAGAGCATGCAGTTGAAATTCGAGGGGAATTAATAGAAATTGATAAACGCAATTTGATGAAGTGGGGTATCAAATCATCTGCGGTTGATAGAATTCTTGCTGCTGGAATGAATCTACCTGTGAGGATATGCAATAATAAAGATCCGCATGCGTGTGATTACGTTCATGATCACTCATCCGATGTTGGTTATGTTACAAAAATATGGCAAGAAGGCGACTGGATAAAAGCAAGTGCAGCAATAACAGACAGAGAGGCTGCCAAAAAGCTTAATGATGGTACGTGGATGCGATCCGGTATTGGAAAATGGAGTGTTGCTGGGTATCCTGGTCCAGATGTTAATAATGATGGGATGTTAAGTGATTTTGCACCCGCATCAATATCATTCGTAATCCCACCAAATAAACCAGCATACGAAGGCAGCAAGTTTGAAATGGTTGCTGCTGCTGTTAATGAAAANNGAAAATAAAACCAAATTACAATCAGAACATGATAAAAATACAATAGGTGATAATATGGCCGAGAATGACGGAAAAGATGGCAAGACCAAACCCAAAAAGGAAGTTGAGCCAAAGACCGAAGAACCAAAGACCGAACCCAAAACCGAGACGACCATTAAAAACGAGCCGTCAACTACGGAAAAGGAAAAGGTAACAATGTATAGCCAGGACGAATTCGATAGAAAACTTTCTGATTCACTCGAAACACAACAGGCAAAATTCGATGAACAGATGGCACAGATGACCCCGAATGGTGATCTTGAATCGATGCTATCAGCAGCCAAGAAAGAAACCATCACGGAAACTCTTGATGAAATCAAAAGGGGCGAATTGTCAAAGGAATATGTAGAGATGGTTACAGCTTCAAAGGTACTAAGTGCTCCTTTCATGAAAGAAGGTACGCTTGATGCATCGGGACTCGCAACACGAGGCAACGAAATCAAGCAGCTAAGTGCATCGGTAATCGAAAACATGATCACAGACGGAAAGGCCATGGTTGCAGCAATGCCAGCGGGTAATACTGCTTTTGATGAGGCAAACGTGCCCGGAAAAACAATAGATGCGGATTTCAATGCTAAGATAAGCAAGCTTGGTATTACAGGCGTAGATTTCTCAAGAGGTGCTTAATATGGCAGCAGGAGACATAACAGGAGATAACGCTATTGTTAGAACGTTAGTAGCGGGCGCAGCAGTAGCAAAGGGACAGTTAGTTGACATGCAACTCGGTGATGGTTATTTCGATCCGTCGGCAGACACAGCCACTGGAAAATTCGCTGTGGCAATAGAGGCAGCATCTGGAGCAACAGTAGAATTTCGAGCGGTTGTGTTTGGAGAAGTTGAGGTTACAGCAACAGCAGTAGCAATACCGGTGGGCGCAATTGTTATAGCTGGTGGGTCTGGACTTATTAAAGTAGCAGATACGCCCGCAACCGTGTCTGAAAACGTAGGAACAGCCATGAATGCGTTTGCTTCTGGTGGAACTGAAACAATATTTGTAGGATTGGTGAATTAACATGACTGGAATTATAAGCACGGGCGATATATCGGGTTCACTCGATGCCAAAAATATAGTGTTGGGTGTACTTACTACAGCACTCGAAGCAACCAATCTGTTGCCATTGTGTGCAAGTACTGACGTACCTGAACTCGTGGCTTCCGTGCCTGTAATGACGGCCGCGGGTGTAGCTGAAGATCTAGGCGAATTTGAAACGACCGAAGTAGACGGTTCTGTATTCACCAACGTTGACTTTGATCTCCCAAAAGATAGGGTATATGTGGCATCATCCGATGAGGCTACATATAAGAGCAGAGCAGGCGATCCTTTATCACTTCAGACAAACAGTGCGGGTATCAGACTTGCTAATGTTCTTGATAAGAAGATCGTAGGAGCATTTGAGACAAGTCCACAAACAAGTGCGGCCGCTGGTCTATGGAGTACAGCCACTATTAATCCTCTTGTTGATCTCGCTACTGCTGCCGTTGGTTGCAGACCTTATAAAGCAGATTTTGCAATAATGCCATATGATGTGTATAGAGCATATCTTCAGAACGAGTTTATGGAGACAACCGCAGCATATGTGCCATCAGAAGCCAAGGGTTCAGCAGCAAAGGTGCCAGGACTTGAGCTTGACATATATGTCAACGATGACTTAACTGCCAAGACTGTTTTGGTAGGTTCGTCAACCGGTACGCCTGCTGTTGTGGGCAATGGTCCTGTCAAAGTCCGTGAATGGGATGACGGCCCAATGGGTGCCAGGTTATACCAGATGGATGTATTTAGGCAGGTAGTCGCTCCGGTGTTCCTGAACAGTTCAAGTTTGAACATGTCAATCTATCAATTGACAGCAGTAATCGCATAGATACGAATACAACACGAGGCCGGGTAATACCGGTTTCACTTTTTTACCATGAAATTCAAAACTCGAAGATGGAAAAGACGCGAAGCTTTAAGAGAAGCTGAAGAAAAAGAAAAGAAGCTTGCAACGAAACCAGAAACCATTCCAGACGAACCAAAACCTGAACCCAAAAAAGAATCGAAAAAGAAAACCGTAAAAGAAGATAAAACAGAAACTGAAATTAATCTACCACCACGGCGAAAGACGAAACAGCCAAGTGGTAAATAGCTAAGGGGGCCTATTGAGTGGACCCAGTAAAAAACTTTGGTTTCGTAACGGTTTCTACTGGTTATGATGCCAGTGCTACTTCTATAGTACTTAGCTCGGGGCACGGGCTTTTACTTCCCGATCCTGTCACAGATGGCGAATTTAATCTTATCTGGTACGATTCCACATTATATCCTAATCCAGCGGATGGGCGGGACATTACCACCGAAATAGTAAGAGTAACAGCCAAATCAAGTGATACTTTAACAGTTACTAGGAACCAGGAAAGTTCGGGCGCATCGGTTAAGAACACAACCGATAGCACGTTTAAGATGTTCTTAGGTGTTACCGCAAAAACAATAACAGACATCCCACTTATTAAATTAGATGACTTTGGCGAGCCTGACGACAATACCGATTTAGATTTCAATACATCAAGACACGGCCTAACACCAAAAGGAACAAACATAGGTAATTATCTTAAGGATGATGGCACGTGGTCAAGCCCATCCGGTTCAGGCGATATGACCAAAGCCGTGTATGATACCGATGATAATAGCAGAGTTGATACATCTGAGACCCTATACGATGCTGGCGGAAACAAGACATATGCAAATATTTCATCAGAAATTGATACAGATATTGCCACACATGCAGCATTGACAAATACACACGGGGCAACTGGGGACATAATAGGAACAGACGATACCGTAGACGGCGGAGCATTTTAATGATAACTAAAAGAGGCTAAAAATAATGGCAAACACAATACAGATAAGAAGGGGAGTTCATGGATCACTGCCTGCGTTGGCAGCCGGTGAATTGGGTTTCAGTACTGATACTTACCAAGTCAATATCGGCAATGGTGGAACTAATTATGAATTCGTCATGCATCAATTATATGATGCTCAAACTATACTGGCTGCAACATCAGATAATACGCCTGTTGCATTGACAGTAACCGAACAAAGCTTAGTAGGCAGGCTTTCAAGCGGTAATGTATCAGCAGTGAGCATCGGTATAGCAGACGATAATATAATACAAATAGACGGGGCTGCTGTGGCAGATGATGATTATGCGAAGTTCACAGCGAACGGGGTAGAAGGTAGAAATTATGCAGGTGTTATGGCAGATTTGAGCGGTACGGCCGGCGCAGATTTCGCCATGAATACTAATAAGATTACAGGAGTAACCGATCCCACACTTGATCAAGACGCAGCTACTAAGGCGTATGTTGACAGTGTGGCGAGTGGTCTTGATATCAAAGCATCGTGTACTCTTGCAACAGCAGCGGCATTGGCATCATGTTCCGCATCCGGTTCAGGCGTTGGAAAAACATTAACAGGTGATTCGGCGGCGGTTCTTACTATTGACTCTGTTGCTACTGTTTTGAATGATAGAATATTAGT
>LGVF01677793.1_pt1 | contig 10959 bp, 7 predicted proteins | sample 469901 | NCBI WGS metagenome assembly LGVF01 (sample SAMN03893561, study PRJNA290197) | marine sediment metagenome | material: sediment; isolation source: combined push core samples #3730, #5133, and #5579 collected at Hydrate Ridge | place: Pacific Ocean: Hydrate Ridge | reverse complement strand
TGGTTATATGGAGATGGTGCTAATTTCGTAAAAACAATGCTTGATTTAGCAACAAAGCACCCTAAATTAACGGTCGTTGATGATCAAGTGGGGTCGCCAACGAGTACGGTAGATTTAGCAGCAGCGATTATTGATTTAATGCAAACAGAAGACTATGGGATTTATCATGGAACATGTGAAGGGCAATGTAGCTGGTATGATTTTGCATTAGAAATTTTTAAATTATCAGAAATCACAATCCCAGTTGAAGCAGTAACCTCGGAACAATTTATACGTCCAGCACCACGGCCAAAATATTCTGTTCTTGAGAATAAAGGGTTAGCGGATTTAGGGATCAATCACTTTAGACCATGGCAAGAAGCACTAAAAGAGTATTTAGAAAACTTATATGAAAAAGAAATGAGGCAACAATGAAAGGTATTATTTTAGCTGGAGGATCCGGCACACGATTATATCCGATTACACGAGCAGTATCAAAGCAATTACTTCCAATTTACGATAAACCAATGATTTATTATCCATTATCGGCATTAATGCTAGCAGGAATAAAAGATATCTTGATTATTTCAACCCCCTACGACTTACCAATGTTTGAGCGTCTTTTTGGTACGGGAGAAGAATTAGGATTGACTTTTTCATATGCCGTTCAAGAGGCGCCAAATGGATTAGCGGAGGCTTTTATTATTGGCGAAGACTTTATTGGAGATGATAAGGTTGCGCTTGTATTAGGCGATAACATTTTTTATGGTCATGGATTTACGAGATCGATTCGAAATGCTGCAAACTTAGAAAATGGCGCAGTTATTTTTGGATATCCAGTGACTGATCCAAAACGATATGGCGTGGTTGAGTTTGCAGAAGATGGGACGGTATTATCACTAGAAGAAAAACCAGAAAACCCTAAATCGAATTTTGCAGTACCAGGTCTTTATTTTTATGACAACTCAGTTATTGAGATAGCCAAAAATATAAAACCATCCGCACGTGGAGAATTAGAAATTACAACCGTTAATGAAGTTTATTTAAAGCAAAATAAATTAAAAGTTGAACTATTTGGTCGGGGAATGGCATGGTTAGATACAGGAACACATGATAGTCTTATCGAAGCGTCTAATTTTGTTGAAACGATTCAAAAACGACAAGGATTATATGTCGCATGTATTGAAGAAATTGCTTANNGTCTAAAACGGCGTATGGACAATATTTAATACAGTGTGCAAAATAGAGAGGAGATAAAATGGCAAAAATAAATATAATTAAAACAAAAATAGATGGACTTATCATTATTGAACCCTCAGTATTTGGGGACGAACGTGGTTATTTTATGGAAACTTATAATGAAGAAGAATTTCATAAGGCGGGATTAACAATGAAATTTGTTCAGGATAATGAATCAAAATCCAGTAAAGGCGTGCTTCGAGGCTTGCATTTTCAACGAAAATTTTCTCAAGGGAAATTAGTGCGTGTGACAAAAGGTGAAGTGTATGATGTTGGGGTTGATCTTCGGCAAGGATCTAAAACCTATGGACAATGGGCAGGGGTATTGTTAACTGAAGAAAATAAAACCATGTTTTATGTTCCCGAAGGCTTTGCTCATGGGTTTTTAGTCGTATCAGACGAAGCAGTATTTAATTATAAATGTACCAATTTTTATGCGCCAGAATATGATGGCGGTATTCGTTGGAATGATCCTGATATTGGTGTAGAGTGGCCATTGGATGATATTGGAGAACCAATGTTATCCGATAAAGATAAAACATCACCGTTTTTAAGAGAAATAAAAGATACCCTACGGTTTGAATAAGGAAAGAATGGAGTGCGTATGAAAAAAATACTTGTGACGGGTGGCGCTGGATTTATTGGATCAAATTTTGTGAAATATATGTTAAGCGAACATCCAGACTATAAAATAATAAATTTAGATGTATTGACTTATGCCGGAAATCTTGAAAATCTTACAGATATTGAAGATAACCCAAATTATGTATTTGTAAAAGGGGATATTGCCAATCGTGAATTGGTAAAAGACCTTTTTGATACCTATGATTTTGATACAGTGGTTAATTTTGCAGCAGAGTCTCATGTAGATCGTAGTATTGAAGATCCCGAGATTTTTATTCAAACCAATGTTATGGGAACTTTAGTCTTATTAGATGAAGCCAAAAAACATTGGCAAAGTGGCAAAGATGATAATGGTTATCCAACCTACAAAGACGGTGTTCGGTATCATCAAGTCTCAACGGATGAAGTGTATGGAGCGCTAGGTAAAACAGGAATGTTTACGGAATTAACGCCAATTGCACCAAATAGTCCTTATTCGGCATCAAAAGCGAGCGCAGATTTAGTGGTACGGTCCTATGGACAAACCTTTAAGTTTCCAATGACGATTAGTCGCTGTTCAAATAATTATGGAGCGTATCATTTTCCTGAAAAATTAATTCCTTTAATGATTTCAAATGTAGTGGCGCTTAAATCATTGCCAGTCTATGGGGATGGAATGCAAATTAGAGATTGGCTTCATGTTAAAGACCATTGCAGTGGGATTGATACTATTTTACATCAAGGGATAGCTGGTGAAGTGTATAATATTGGCGGCAATAATGAAAAAGCTAATATTGAAATTGTTAATTTAATTATTGAAAATGTTGGTGAAAAATTAAAAGCTGGCGATTACGGGATTGATAATGATGGATCAAAAATTAGCAAAGATTTAATTGTCTATGTAGAAGATCGACTAGGGCATGATCGACGCTATGCAATTGATAATACAAAGATTACAACCGAACTTGGTTGGGAACCATCCTATACCTTTGAAGATGGGATTATTGAAACCATTGAATGGTATTTAAATAATCAAGAATGGTTAGAAAAAGTAAAATCTGGGGATTATCAACAGTATTATGAGAGCATGTATTCAAAAAAATAGAATAGAATGAATAAATAGACTTATTGGGTTAAGACCTAATAAGTTTATGTATTTATTATAGGAAAGATACAGGAGGTTTTCTTTTTGAATAATAGTACAAAGAAAGTTGAAAGAAAATTAGAGAAGAAAAATGAAATAAAAGGTTATTTTCAGAGATTTTTTAAATACCGATATTTATTATATGAGTTAGTAATCAAGGATATTAAGGTGAAATATCGTCGATCAGTACTTGGATTGGTATGGAGTGTATTAAATCCTTTATTGATGATGCTTGTTATTACAGCGGTATTTTCTACAATTTTTAAATTTGATGTTGAAAATTTTCCAGCCTATTATTTAACGGGTTCATTAATTTTTGGCTTTGTAGCAGAATCAACAACGGGTTCTGTTGGATCGATTATTGAGGGCGCATCATTAATAAAAAAAGTATATATTCCTAAATATATTTTTCCATTGGAAAAAATATTGTTTGCATTTGTAAATGCATTATTTGCTTTAATTGCAGTGGCAATCGTATTAATTATACTTAAAGTTCCTGTTACGTGGACGGTCTTATTATTACCAATACCTTTGGTATATACACTTATTTTTTGTGTCGGGTTAGGATTAATACTTGCAACATTAAATGTTTTTTTTAGAGATGTTGGCCATTTGTGGGGTGTTTGGATTACTGCGTGGATGTATTTAACACCGATTATCTATCCTGAAAATATTTTGCCGAATTTTATGAAAACAATTATTCGTTTTAATCCGTTATATTATTATGTGGATTATTTTAGACAGGTAATCCTTTATGGAACATTACCGAATTTAATGTCAAATTTAATATGTTTAGGTTTTTCATTTGGATTTTTAATTTTAGGAGTAATTGTATTTAAAAAGAATCAAGATAAATTTATTTTACATATTTAATTAAGGAGAGTATTTTGTCAAATATTATAGAAGTAAAAAACGTTACAATGAAATTTAATATGGCTAATGAAAAAATTGATGGCATTAAAGAATATGTAATAAAATTAGCAAAAAGAGAATTGTTTTATAATGAATTTAATGCATTAAGTGATGTTAGTATAAACATTGAATATGGTGATGTTTTTGGAATTGTTGGTTTAAATGGTTCAGGAAAGAGTACCTTATTAAAAATTATCTCTGGGATATTAAAACCTTCTTCAGGTGAAATTGTGGTAAAAGGTGGAATTTCGCCCTTAATTGAACTTGGTGCGGGTTTTGATTTTAATTTAACAGCAAGAGAAAACGTTGTTTTAAATGGACTTATTTTAGGATATACAAAAAAACAAATGCTTGAGAAAATGGATGAAATTATCGAATTTTCGGAGCTAGAAGAATTCATGGATGTTGCTGTGAAAAACTTTTCATCAGGTATGATCGCACGATTAGGATTTGCAATTGCAACAACTGTGCAACCAGAGATTCTTATTGTTGATGAAATATTATCAGTAGGAGATTTTTTATTTCAACAAAAATGCGAGAAGCGAATGGAAGAAATGATGGCAGGAGGAACAACAGTAATCATTGTTTCTCATTCGATTGGTCAAATTGAAAGGCTATGTAAACATGTTTTATGGCTTAAAAAGGGAACTGTGATGATGTCAGGGGAAACTAAAAAAGTATGTGAAGCGTACAAAATGTGTAGCAAATAAATCTGAAATAAATAGTAATCAATACTATGTTTAAAATTAATAATTATTAGTTGAGGTGAAAAATGATCATTTGTGTTTTAATAGTAGATCAAGATGGGATATATTTAAAAGGTTCTTTTGATCATTTACGAGAATTTGTGGATGGATTTATTGTGTTAGATAATAATAAATCAAAAAAAATAATGAATATTATTAATACAGAGAAAAAAGTAGTAAGTGTTATTAATGATTCAAGAGAAAATATTTTAAAAAAAGAGAATATAAGAAAATTCAAGGGTGAAGTAATAGAGAAAAAAGTTGGGGGAAATGATTGGATATTATGGTTAAATAGTAATGAACGTCTTTCCTTAGCTTTTTTAAATGCAATAAAAAAACTTACAAGTGTAAGAGAGCCTAGAGCATATTTATTAAATTCCAAATTATGTTGGGAAAAGTTCGATCAATATAGAGCGGATGAAAGTTTTGAAAACAGAGATAAATTATGTTTGTTTTCAGTTTTGGATTCAGAAGTATTGTATGATAGAAAAGTACCGAAGGATTTAATAGGATTTGAAGAAAAAGTTGATTATGATATATATGATCTAAGAGGTGTGAACAATGAAGATAAAACAATAATTGATGTAAAACCAGAAAATAATGGAATGATTATTAAATCAATTGAATACGATCGTCAATATAGTTATTTATCTTTACCAATAGAATTTAGGAAAAAAGAATATTTGTGTGAAGATAATATAAATAATTTGATGAGCCAAAAACCTAAGATATTGATGACTAATTTATTTTTATGTAGTTATTCTGGATCTGAATTGCATATATTATCTATGGCTGAAAAATTCATTGAATACGGATATGATGTAACAATAGCAGTCTTGGAAGCTGCATATCCAATGCTTGGAATAGCAATAGAAAAGGGAATTAAAGTTATTGAATGTTCGGAAAATGGATTACCGTATATACATTATGAGATTTTATTTATACAACATTATCCAGTGGCTAATTATTTAATTGTTGAAAATAATATTACTTGTGATAGATTGGTTGTATCTAAGCTGGGAACGTTTGCTGTCTATGAAACATTGCCAGTTTTTGCAAATAAGGCGGATATTATATTAAGTGTAAGCAAATGTTGTACAGATACAATAAAAAATGAAATTGGGGAAGAGACTCCGATATTAACTTTTGAAAATTACGTTGAAAAAAGTTTTTTCAAAAAAGAATCTAATAATAAAAATAATATATTAAAACACGTTGCAATTATTTCAAATCATGTCCCTACTGAAGTTGTTGAATTAAGAAATAAGTTAAATGACTATGAATTTCATTGTGATATTTATGGAATGCAATTTAATCAAGTGTTAATAACTTCAGAAATATTGAAGGAATATGATTTAGTGATTACTATTGGTAAAACAGTGCAATGGTGTTTTGCTTTAGAAATACCAGTATATATATATGATGCTTTTGGAGGGCCAGGATATATTACAGAAAAAAACTTTGAAACAGCGCGGTACGATAATTTTTCTGGACGAGGTTTTGCAGTAAAAAAAACAGGTGATGAATTATTGGAGGATATTCAAAAAAATTATAAAAAAAATTTGGAGAGCTTAAAATATTTATCAGATCAAGCGAAATTACTATTCGATTTTGATCGAAATTTCAAAAGCTTTTATGATGTTTTAATGAATAAAAAACCGAAATATCATAATATGATCGAGTACTATTTTAATTCTCAAGGAATTCAAGCGGCAGCAGATGCTAAAATTATTCAACGAAATGGCATATATTCGAGGTTAGAAGCTCAAATATATTTTGATTTTGGATTTGGTTTTTCTGAACAATTAAGTAAAAAGTATAAATACATGAGTAATAAAATAATTGATTTGGTAATTGAGTTACCAATTGGAGTAAAAAAAATAAGATTTGATCCATCAATGGGGCCATGTAAATGTAAATTAGTGAAGGTTTGTATAGATAATGAAATAATTAATACTGCATTTGCAGTCAATGCACTAAGAAAAGATGAAAATTATGAAATGTTTTTGGATGAAGATCCTCAATATATGATTCAAGTAAAAAAGAAGAAAGTTCATACATTAATTTTAAAATATAGTGCAGTTGATTTAACAAAAGAAGAAGTAGTAAGAGAATTTAAAAAATTAGAAAAAACAAATTGTGAACTTGAAGAAATAAATTGCGAACTTGAGAAAACAAATTGCGAGCTTGGGAAAAAAAATATAAGTTATAAAAAAGTAATATATGAAATCAGTAATTCAAGAAGCTGGAAAATTACAAAACCATTACGATATAAATTTGTTTTGAATAAAAAGAAGAAGAAAACGTTTATGTAATTATTTTCTTCAATGAATTTTATAAAATAAACGTGTAGATTTTTAATGAGAGGAAATGGTATGAAATTAGAATTTGATACAATTATTAGAGATGCTGAAAAAAAGATAATAATAATAAAAGGTTGGGGATTAGATAATAAGAATGTTAAAGAGATAGATATAGAAATCGAAGAAAATAGTAATGTTAAAGCTATAATTATCAAGAAAAAATATAGAGGAGATGTAAATTCATTATTTGGTTTATCTCCAGAATGTTGTTGTGGATTTATTATTGCAATTAAATTTTATGAATTTGAAGGTGATTTTAATATTAATTATTTGGGAGGGATAGACAGTAAAAAAATAGAATATTCAGTTAGTAAAAAAGTCTTAAATCCTAAATATTATGGAAGCCCTTATTATCCATATTATATGTTAGCTAGAAAAAGTTACAATTATGTTAAAAGAAGTAATTTAAAAAATATTTTATTTAAAATCAAGAATTATTCAAAAAAACAACAAAATGATTATACGAAATGGATAAGATTGAATGAGAAATATAATACAAATGAAGTAAGAGAAAAAATAAGCAATTTTAATTTAGCACCAAAGATTTCTATTTTACTGCCAGTTTACAATGTTGATGAAAAATGGTTAAGGAAAGCTATTGATTCTGTAAAAAACCAAGTTTATCCAAATTGGGAGTTGTGTATTGCAGATGATATGTCAACAGAAGAATATATTAAACCCCTACTTGAAAATTACGAAAAGAATGATGAAAGAATAAAAGTTGTTTTCAGATCAAAAAATGGACATATATCTGAAGCTTCAAATTCGGCATTAGAACTTGCAACGGGCGATTTTGTAGGATTGCTCGATCATGATGATGAGTTATCACCTTATGCATTATTTGAGGTAGCTCAGTATATAAATAAATATCCGAAAGCAGATTTAATATATAGTGATGAAGATAAAATAAGCGAAAAAAATAAAAGAAGCAATCCTTTTTTCAAAAGTGATTGGGCTCCAGATACCTTAATGTCAATTAATTATATATGTCATTTTAGTGTTTATAGAAAAATAATTTTAGAAAATATTGGAGGATTTAGAAAAGGATATGAAGGTGCGCAAGATTATGATTTAGTTTTACGTTTTACTGAGAGTACAAACTATATTTATCATATACCTAAAATTCTTTATCATTGGAGAATGGTACAAAATTCAACGGCATTAAAACCAAGTGTAAAAAATTATGCATATGAATCTGGAGTTAAAGCTGTTGATAGTGCGTTGAAAAGAAGAGGGATTAAAGGAACAGTAAAACATGGGGCTTTTCCTGGGATATATGATATAGAATATAAGATAATTGATGAAAAAAAGGTTTCTATTATTATACCAACTCGAGATGGAGCAGATGATTTAAAGTTATGTATTGAATCGATTTTAGAAAAAACGATTTATTCAAATTATGAAATAATTATTGCGGATAATGGTAGTGAAGAAAAAGAAACATTTGAGTTATTTAGATACTATGAAGAAAGATATCCTGAAGTTATTAATATTCAAAGAATCGATATTCCCTTTAATTATGCAAAAATTAATAATTTAGCTGTGGATAAATCAAAAGGGGAAATATTATTATTTTTAAATAATGACACAACTGTAATTACTAAAGGATGGTTAAAAAAAATGGTTGGAGTGGTTCAGCAAGATCATGTTGGTGCAGTTGGTGCTAAACTGTATTATCCGGACAATTCAATACAACACTCAGGGGTTGTAGTTGGATTAGGCGGAGTTGCAGGACATATTCATTATGGGTTTCCAAAAGAAGAACTTGGATATTTTGGAAAACTTGCGATGACAGGTAATTATCTTGCAGTAACAGGAGCTTGTTTAATGATCAAAAAAAGTGATTTTATTGAAATAGAGGGCTTTGATGAAGAATATGCAGTAGCATTTAATGATGTTGATTTATGTGTAAAGTTATATGATATTGGAAAAACAAATGTTTGGATGCATGATGTTGAATTGTATCATTATGAATCTAAATCTCGTGGATATGAGGAAACATATGAACAGAAAAAGAGATTTGGAAAAGAAATTGATTTGTTTCAAAAAAAATGGATGAAATATATTATCAAGGATCCCTTTTATAATGAAAATTTATCACTGAATAAAAGTGATTTTTCAATTAATTTATTTGAAAAAAAAGGTAATTGAATTTGAATATAAATGAATTTTATTAAAGAACAAGATGATAATTTATTATCTTTTGTTCTTTTTTTTAACTAATGTGGACATATGTAGAAGATGTAACAAAAAATGGTAATTATTAAATAAATATGATAAAATTGTTGCAAACAAGTTGTAAAATTTATAAATAAAAAAGAATTGGAGGAAAACAAAAAATGTTAAGTATAAAAAAACAAAAAAGGTGGTTGATTTTTTGGACATTAAGTATAAGTGTTTTTTTAATTCTTTTTTTATGCGGAAGTTTATCTGTTGTAGCATCGGGGGAAACAATTGTCATTAATCCAGGACATATGGATGGGGTAGATCCTGGAGCAGTGAATAATAGAACGGGAATTCGAGAGGTTGATTTAAATAATGCTTTAGCAATTAAAACAGTAGCAACACTAAGAGCAAGTGGATATAATGCAATGTTAAGTCACCCTATTCCTGGGAATCCTGATCTACCAACCTTACTAGATACAAAACCAGATTATAGTGTTTATTCAAAAACAATCACAGAAAAAGCAAATGAAGATGGGGTGGATTTATTAATAAGTCTTCATCATAATTCAGGTGAAAATGCGAGTGGTTATGAATTATATTGGAGTAGTTATCATCCGTCTGTAGATTTAGATGGAATTTATGAAGTGTTTGGACTATGGCCAAGTGGCGAAAGTGCGACTTTAGATAATTCTCCATCTAAAATTGCAATACAGTCAAAAGAATTAGCAAATTTGTTTAATGAAAATTTCAAAAGTTTAGATTATGTGCCATGTAGAAATAGAATTACTGAAAGAGATGATAATATTCTTCGTCGAACGAGCATGCCATCGGTATTAATTGAAGCAGGTTTTGTATCAAATGATGCGGAATCTTTACGAATGGCGGATGGTAATAATCAACAAAAAATGGCAGATGAAATCTTAATGAGTGTGAATACTTTCTTTGAAAATGAAAACAAACCAATGACAGTGGATAGAATTGAAGCAAGCATATCAGAAAATAAAATCAATGTAACAATCAGTGGGATTGAAGCGTCAAATGGTATCAAAGGAATTTCAGTACCAGTGTGGAGTGAAGTTGATGGACAAGATGATATCGTGTGGTATGCAGCCAATCGCCAAAGTGATGGGAGTTATACTGTAACCATTGAACCAAAAGATCATAACAATGATTTAGGACAATATAACATTCATGTGTATGGTACCGATAATGCTGGTAAAATGGTAATTCTAGGGACAACGACAGTGGATAATGGAAAAAAAGAAATGACAGCGAGTGTTATTGAAGCGATTGTGGATGGAACGACAATCAATGTCACAATCAGTGGGATTGAAGCGCCAAATGGTGTTAAGAATATTTTAGTACCAGTATGGAGTGAAGCTGGGGGTCAAGATGATATTGTGTGGTATACGGCCAATAAAAAAAGTGATGGAAGCTATACTGTAAGCATAGATCTGAAAGATCATAAAAATGATATAGGGAAATATAACATTCATGTTTATGGGACCGATAATGCGGAAAAAATGGTATTTCTAGGAAACACTTCAGTGGATATTGGAACCCAAGAAATGACAGCCAGTAGTGTTGAAGCAACGGTTGAAGACAATAAGATTAAGGTAACAATTAGTGGGATTAAAGCACCAAATGGAATCAAACAAATTTTAGTGCCGGTGTGGAGTGATGTTGGTGGACAAGACGATATTGTATGGTATGTGGCAGCAAAACAAAGCGATGGCAGTTATACCGCAAGCATAGATCTGAAAGATCATAAAAATGATATAGGGAAATATAACATTCATGTTTATGG
>LGVF01010592.1_pt1 | contig 10965 bp, 11 predicted proteins | sample 469901 | NCBI WGS metagenome assembly LGVF01 (sample SAMN03893561, study PRJNA290197) | marine sediment metagenome | material: sediment; isolation source: combined push core samples #3730, #5133, and #5579 collected at Hydrate Ridge | place: Pacific Ocean: Hydrate Ridge | reverse complement strand
GCGCTTATCCAGGTGGCCAACGATTTCGCACGGCGTCAACATTTGCAGAAGCAGGGTATTCACAACGGATTACAGCTGAAAGTGGATACAACTGAAGTGATGCGGCATGTCCGCAAGCTTAGAGACCGTTTTGTCGGCGGAGTACTCTCCGGTATGGCTCATTGGAGGGATGGTAAACTCATCCGTAAGAATGCCTGCTTTATCGACCAGCACACCCTTGATCTGGGAGATGAACAGGTTCGTGCAGATAGCATTATTATAGCGGTGGGAACGAGGCCGGTTGTCCCTGAACCCTTAAAAAGATACGCTTCTTTTATCATTGATACCAACGATTTTTTCGAACTCGAACAGTTGCCGGCAAAGGTCGCGGTGCTGGGCATTGGTGTCATTGGTCTCGAGCTGGGTCAAGCTTTGTCTCGGCTTGACATAAAGACAACCATAATCGGCAGACGAGCAAGGTTTGGAGGACTCAGTGATCCTGAGATCAACGACTATATCGCCCGAAAATTTGCAGAACAACTCGATGTATCTCTTAATGGCTATGAGATAAAAGGTGTTGCAGACAACGGCTACCTCAAGCTTACAACCGGTGAACGTGAAATTGAAGTGGACCTTCTTCTGACGGCCCTTGGCCGGCGTCCGAACCTTGACCGGCTCAATCTGGATGTCCTCAATCTGCCGACAGATAAACACGGCATTCCCTTCTATCAGGAAGAAAATTTTAACATAAAAGGTACCAGTCTCTACCTCGTCGGTGATACCAATCTAAGACGCCCTCTCTTGCATGAGGCAGCAGATCAGGGCCGTATTGCCGGGTTCAACGCCGTTAATGATCCTCAATGTTTTAAGGAGCGAGTCCCTCTCTCCATAACTTTCTGCGAACCGAATATCGCTTTTGTTGGCAAACGATACGAGGAGCTTGTGCAGAAAGGCGTCGACTTTGTCACCGGCAAAGTAAGCTTTGAAGGCCAAGGCAGGTCTATTATAAAACTTGAGGAGATCGGAGCTCTGCATATCTATGCCGAACGATCTTCAGGCAAGCTGCTCGGCGCAGAAATATTTGCCCCCGACGGCGAACATCTCGCCCATCTTATATCCTGGGCCATAAGCTGCAATCTCACGGTCCATGAGACGCTGGCTTTGCCCTTCTACCATCCTGTGATTGAAGAAGGGCTACGCACCGCCATTCGCGACGCAGCACGACAGGTGGAAGCGCCGCCAAATTTGCTAGAAGTCTTCCGCTGTGAAGACAGCCCCGTACGATGACAGACTCCTTGAGTCTGGGTCTCGATAATCTTCTCATTCAAATGGAGTACGCTTAAATGTTATCTGGAACCATCTTCTCTTTGAAGGTGCTTTTGCCCTGCAAAGGTCGAAAGTAGCTTTTTATGTTGGTAGGTTTTTGGAACAATTTAAAGAGTTGGTTAAATTTTGAGACCTTCAAGATGGCAATATCAATAACTACACTGGCCAACCACCGGAATATGCTCTGGTGAGGTACTATCGTTTTTTCTTACTTTTCATCACTGATTTAACCATCTTTCCAAACTCCTTATCCTTCTTTCTTTTTTCGGAATAAGACATATCATGGAAAGCTGATTCATTTTTCATTTTCACATAGTTTTTGTACCGTTGTTCATCCAGTTCACGGGCATTTATTGCTGCCAATATTGCGCACCCTTTTTCATTGCTATGGCAACCCTACTGCGAATCAAGAATCGTTACGTTTCCTGATGCTGAGACCAGTGCTTTGAAAAGTTCCAGGAAGTGGGCATGACGAGCTGTGAGGTCCTCAGGGTGCCACTGTACACCGATGGCAAATTTGCGATCCCTATGTTCCATCGCTTCTATAATTCCGTCTTCCGAAATTGCAGTTCCGATAAAATCCGCGGCGAGCTTTTTTACAGCCTGGTGGTGGAAAGAATTGACCATAAGCTCTTCCTTTTTGAAAATATTTCTAAGCTTTGACTCTTTCTGAATGAGGACGCTATGATAGAGTTCATCAACTGGCATATCAACTGGCTGGTGCCCCAACACATTTTGTTTTTGGGTAAAAATGTCCTGGTAGAGTGCTCCCCCAGCTGCAACATTCATTAGTTGCATGCCACGACATATGCCGAGTACAGGCATGTCTTGTTCCAGTGCGCCTCTGAGGAGGTAGGTTTCGCATTCATCGCGACTGGGACAAGTCGCTCGAAGAGCAGGTATGGGATTTTCTCCATATAAGAGTGGGTTTACCGCTTCATCCCCGCCTGTGATAATTAGTCCATCCATAATGGTTAAGTAGTCATCTAAAATTTCTTTATTAACACAAAGTGACAGGAGAATGGGGGTTCCTCCTGCCAATTGTACAGAGGAACAATAGTTAGTACTAACCACAGCGTAGGTTTTTTTTTCCCGCTTTTGATTGACGGTTGTTATGCCAATAATTGGTCGTTGATTTCTCATGTATATCCTCCTTAGTGGTGTTTACTATAGTCACTATTTATTCAAAAATGTAACTATGGTTATCTTGTCTAAAATAAATCATGAGAAGTGGTAAACTCAATAGTGGCAATAAAACGTATACAGCCTCGTGGTATAGCGCAAAAAACAAACAAAAAATTAAACACGTTCAACAGACTGGATTTAAACTATTTAGAGGTTAATGTTAACTCGACTGAATGCAGGTATATGAATAACTACGAAGAAGAATATTCTGAAGTTGAGGAGGGGAGAATTAAATGCGCTGGCTAGTGGTATTGGATTCACTTGATGGACTTAATCCCAAAACAGATACGACTCTTGCTCTTATTAGGCAGGGACGGGCTAAAGGTATTCAGATTGATACGGCAACCATTGATAGGCTGTATTTTGAGCGGCAGGCTTACGTTACAGCAGAGGACTCAAAAGGTAGCTTCGAACCACAAGCACTGAACAGTTACCAATTGATTCTGATGCGTAAGGAACCGCCGTATGATTTAGCCTTTCATTATGCGACGCATTTATTGTCCCTTTCCGGCACTCTAGTGGTCAATGACCCATCGGCGTTGCGAGATCTCAATGAAAAGCTCATTGCCCTGCCGTTTCAGCAATATATGCCTGCCACCCTGGTCAGCTCAAACCAGATAAGTATAGGCGATTTTGTAAAAAAGCATAAAGGTGGTGTCATTAAAGCTCTGGATAGTTTTCAGGGCAAATCGGTGGAGCGGCTTTCCATTTCGGATGGAGCACTGATTAAACGTTATACCCATGACGGCACTCAACCGGTAATGGTACAAGAGTTTCTCGACAGTGTTTACGATGGTGACAAGCGGGTTCTGATTCTCGGCAAAGATTTTCTTGGTGCATCGCTGCGTCGGCCCCGAGAGGGATATCACGCTAATTTTGCCAATAGTGAGGCCCTGCCTGCATCACTTACACTGAGAGAACGGCAGATTCTCGATGAACTTGCTCCTTGGCTGGTCGAACAGGGTGTCCATTTCGCTGGTCTTGATTTTATCGGCGAAACATTAACCGAGATTAACATTACCTGTCCTACAGGAATTATGCAGATATCAGAGATCGAAGGGAGAAACCTGGCCCAGGAGATGATCGATTATTTCATCACCCTTTGCCAAAAGTAGGTTAGGGACATAAATGCTTGCACTTGAAATAGACAATCTTCATAAGCGCTACAGGGGTGGTGTCCAGGCACTGCAGGGTATTTCCCTTGGAGTTCAGGAAGGAGAATTTTTCGGTCTTCTCGGCCCGAACGGAGCAGGTAAGACAACAACAATTGGTATAATCACCTCACTTGTTACGAAAACAGATGGCAGGATTAAGGTATTCGGTATCGACATTGATGAAGATTTTCCAGCTGCCAAGAGGCTGATTGGTGTTGTACCTCAGGAATACAACTTCTCAATCTTTGAAAAAGTAGAGGATATTGTTTGCCAGCAAGCCGGTTACTATGGTATTTCCAGATTGCAGGCCCATCAGAGTGCAGAAAAATATCTGCGGAAGCTTGGTCTCTGGGAGAAACGGCACGTGACAGCTCAAACATTGTCCGGCGGCATGAAGCGCAGGTTGATGATCGCTCGCGGCTTGGTACATGAGCCCAAATTACTGATTCTTGATGAACCGACTGCAGGAGTTGATGTGGAGCTTCGTAGAGGAATGTGGGAGTTCCTGGCAGAACTTAATGCATCAGGACGAACTATTATCCTTACCACCCATTACCTTGAAGAAGCCGAGTTGCTCTGTAATCAGATTGGTATTATTTCAGGAGGGAAGTTGATTGAAAACACAAGTAAACGCTCTTTACTCAGAAAACTGGACAAAGAAACGTTTGTTTTCAATACCAAAGAGCCAATTACGGGCCTACAGTCTCTCAAACCATTTGAGTTCATTGTAGTTGACGAGACAACGATGGAGATAACCTTGAGTAAGGAAGAATCACTCAACCATATCTTTGAGGTTTTAGATAACCAGAACATCATTATAGAGAGCATGCGAAACAAGACAAATCGGCTCGAAGAGCTTTTTCTTGAGATGGTAGAGCAATGAACCGTAACCTGACTTCTTTTATCTGTATTGCCCGGAAAGAAACAACCCGAATATTTCGTATATGGATACAGACACTGGTGCCGCCGGCGATAACCATAATCCTTTACTTTATCATATTCGGACGACTGATAGGCTCCCAACTCAGGGATATCGGCGGCTATGATTACATGGCTTTTATTGCACCAGGGTTAATAATGATGTCCATCATTACCAATTCCTACACGAATACAGTCTCTAGTTTTTTTAGTGCCAAGTTTCAACGTAATATTGAGGAATTACTGGTTAGCCCAACACCGGATTGGATTATTGTTCTGGGGTATGTCTCAGGTGGTATGGTCCGGGGGCTCTTTGTCGGCTTACTTGTGTCGATTATAAGTTTCTTTTTTACAAGGTTACCACTTTTTAACCTCGGTTATGTCGTGATGTTCGCAGTTCTTACCAGTTTTGTTTTCTCATTGGCGGGAATGATCAACGGTATCTTTGCCCGGAAGTTTGATGATGTTTCCATAATCCCTACTTTTGTCATAACGCCCCTGACATACCTTGGAGGGGTTTTTTATTCAATATCTTTGTTGCCTGATTTCTGGCAGACCCTCTCCCGAGCCAACCCGATCATTTATATGGTTGACGGCTTTCGCTATGGTTTTCTTGGGATCTCTGATATCAGTGTCTTGGTGGGTTTGGGTATGCTGTTGTTGTTCTCAATTATACTTTTTTCAATAAACCTTTTTCTGCTCAAAAATGGAATAGGCGTCCGGACGTAAGATCAACGGGATATTAATGCTTTGGAAGCGATGAAAGGAGGTGTAATCCTTGATAGACACGGCTATTGAATCTCAATACCGAGTCAGGCCACGGCAACTACCTGTTGTAGCGAGACTGTAGCTCAAGTCAGTGGCAATTTCATCTCGTATAATCCCTTTTTCCGATATCAAAAGTGGATTATGAGAAATGTCCAATGGAAATCTTAGCAACTTCATGTAATTCTAAACCATTACACTGCTACTATTAATCTCCGAGGTATCTATACAGCAAACGGACAAAAACAATTATCCTGCGTAAGAATAAATTGTCCACATTAGATAAGGTTTTCCCATCTTCTTTAGAAAATTCCAAGATCTACTCCAGCAGATAATACTTGTCCCAACTCTTCTAAATCGACTAAATTTTGTTCTGTGGGTGTTCCAACGATTCTAGTGTGTTCCTGCACTTTTCTCCATTTGTAACCGGCTGCAATTCGTTCTATTTGGGTGATAGCACCTCGTCCGTCATTTCCAGCACATACAAACACAATAAAAGGAAGTCCAATTGTTTTTTTCTGTGCGGCCTCATAAGTACGATCAAAGAAATCTTTTATCATGCCTGCCATCGTGCCGAAATATTCGGGAGATCCGATAGCAATTCCATTACAATTTAGCAAATCATCCAATTTAGTATCCGCCGCTTTTTTTAATGTGACTGCAATGTTTTTTTCTTTTACTGCTCCTTCTGCAAGCCGATTTGCCATGAGTTCCATAGTACCGCTTTGGGAATGGTAAATAACGAGAATATTTTTTTTCGGTCTTTTCAATTGCTACTCCTTGACTTTGAACATGATAATGAACGTTAGCACTTAAAAAATGTGAGAACTTCCATTTCTGACAAAGTTGTGAATTTGCCTAGTTGTACTGTAGGTAATACGTGATCAATTGCTAAAGGAGGTGTTATGAAAAAATCTATTAGCCACAAATGGATCAGAAACTGGAAAAGACACCACGCCCAAAATCCTACCAACTACTAACTAAATCAAGGTACGAAATGAAAGAAATAGTACTCCATAACAGATACATGGCGACAACCTTAAACTACCACCATACTACTCCTTACCCCTCTTTATTTCCAGTAACAGGGTAGGGAGGGGATTGCTTATTGATGCGGAAAGCCGTTTTTATCAAAGCGCAGATCTGTAAAACCAAACATGTAGGGATGGCCAAACTCTTTGAAATGGTATTGGTTTTTCTGGTTGGAGATGATGGTTTTCTGCATAGTCTTCAGATCAAGGCGCCATCTCCCATCTCCCTTCTCTAAAAACCAGGGGTTACATTGACGCTCTTTGACCGGGTAACGGATGACGGCAAGATTGTTGCTCTGGTCAAAGAGTATCTGCGATTGAAACTTTGAGCAACGTTCAATCCCCTTGACCCCGTTCCTCAGTTGGGCAGGCGTGACCGTCCAGTTCTCCATCATGGCCCTTGTCTCTTTGGTATAAATGTCTTTTTGTGGGTCAGTGTTGCCTGCGGCCATAGAGAGTTTGTAGATCATGATCGTTTCCATCGGGCTCATACCCGCCTGAATTTCTTTCGTCTCAATGAGACTTTCCCTCTCAGGAATAATGCTGTTGCCTGATATCCTGGCTTGAGCAGTTGCCCCTCCACCTCCGGCCAGAACGTCTTGCGGCTCTACGAAATCCTTACCAAGGCCTGCATCGCGCGCCCGCTCATAGATCAGTTCGCTAGCAGCCAGAACACCATCCTGAATGCGCTGCTCTCTGAAAAAATAGACCATGTGCTGCTGCTGGATATAACCGCTGAAGGCATCGGTGTAGATCCATTCCAGGTCTCCTGATATCTCAAGGCGCACGAGGTCGCTCTTAGAGTCAATATAGAGAAGGATAATCCGCCCCTGTATGGTTTGGGTCTCCTCTACCACCTCTTCCATGAGCCTGTTGGCATGCAGGTTGAATTGAGTGCCATGTAAGCCCCCCTTTTCCATAATTAGGCGGAAGTCGATATCATGGTCCCTGAGCAGAGCAGCATTGTAATCCTGCAGTCTTTGAATTTCCTTTTTGTTGAGGATTCCGCTTCTGTCAATGACTGTTTCAGGAGGCTTGGAGTCGCTACATCCGTAACAGAGGAGAAGAAGGATCAGGAAATAATTTTTCATTATTACCATGTTGTTATTTTGTACAGAGTCACGTGAAGGGATATACTATAGCCTGTGCACAGGAAAATTCCAAAATAGAATACTGTTCTTATACGCAAATTTGCGTAATCCAGCCTGAACAAGAAAGAGTTTGCTGTGAACAGCCTCTTTCCACCATAATTTCAATTGATGAGATTCTCAAAACAGGTATATCAAGTTTTGAACCCTCTTTAGATCTGCTGCTTAGTCGCCATAGAACGATGATTGGTATACACCCCGGTTACTGATAGCGGTCTCGTTAATCCTCCGCTGCTCTCAACGCTGTTTCATATTCCCGCCAACAATGGATCCGATAAACAGAGTAAAAGAACATCATAGATAATTAAAAATGCATCTATGTATCATTTTATTGCCCGGCTGTTCTGGAGAGAAAAATTGGATTTAGCCTGATCATTGATCCAATCGACGATATCATTCATCACAATTTCTGCCTGAAGATCCCTTAACAGCATATGATAACCATTTTCATAAACGAGCATTTTTTGCTGCCCTTCAACCTTTAATGGTAATCGCTTGTAAAATTCAAAAACAGGTTTTTTGGGAATTATTTCATCTTTTTCCCCATATAACATCAATGCATTAATTTTAAAAAGTTCTGCACTTCTGTAAGCTTCATCCATCAAATTAGACAAGCCGTATAGAACATCAATTCTTGTTTCTTTAATAACCAGAGGGTCTTTGCCTAACTCCCTCAGCATTTCAATATTATCTGAAGCTGTAATCTCAAGTGATTCTCCTGTTACTTTTTCCCAGGGCATAGTATGAGCAGCTATCCATAACAAACACCTTTGATAGAAAGGCATTTCGGAACGAACCCATACGGCAGGAGCGACAAGTATGACACCACTTACTTCCGGATGATCTTTTTTAACCATAGTTACTATGGTGACGGCTCCACCCATACTGTCACCAAGGATATATATTGGACTATGAGAATGGATTTTTCTAACCAGTTTAATAAAAGTAGTTAAATCATTTGATAACGTTTGCCATCCACTCCATCTACTCCTTGTTCTGGTATCTCCAAATCCTCTCTGGTCATATGAATAAATAGCTAGCTTTTGATTATTGAAGAACGATACAGCATCTTTGATAAAATTTGAATAGTCATTGAAACCATGTACTGCGATAATTACACCATCTATTTCACGAGAAGGTAACCACATTCTTAGTGGCAATTCTGTGTTGTCATATGATGTGAATATGTGCCTCGAAATACCTGGGGAAGACGATACTGGAATTGGCGATGTAACAAAATTTGGAGAACATGCTGTTAGAAAGAATATTATGACAATCTTAAAAAGAGAACGGTTAATTTGCATTTATGGGAGATCCGTCACCAACCATAATATTCATCAGGTATATCTTGGTCAGTCATTATAATATCATTATCCTTAAATAGAGGCAAAGATGTGAACTTGGGGGGTCAAGTGACTAGTCAGCGTTCCTGAGTGAAGTGAAAACTTAGCATGAATTACTATCCAAGGGCAAGGGAGTATCATCCATCATTTTTCCATCCCGTGTGAAATTGATTTTTTAAACACCCGCAGGAGTGGGCGATCTTGTTTATTTTAACTGTTCTTAACATTGTTGTACGTTCCTGCTAGTACGGGATCTGAGATGATCTGGATTTATTGTTTTACGTAAAGAAGTTACGAAAAGGCACACTTAAAGATCATTAATATGGTAAACCAAGTAAAAAGATCAGCAATCATGGGATTTTTATGGGTTTTTAAAAGTAAACCAACATAGAGCGCAATTGTTATCTGCAAACAAGGGTAAAAAGATGTCTCGTTTGTCGGAGTTAGGAATAATTCATCGTGTCTTTCATAAACTATAAAGATCCTGAGGTCACTCATGATACACTTTTTGATGGGGAACTTGTCTGTTTGCAGCATAAAAATGGCTATCGCTTCTCCATAGACTCTGTCATTCTCGCACATTTTATTCGTCCTGATAAAGGTGATATTCTTCTTGATCTGGGCTCAGGTTGCGGAATTATCAGTCTCATAATGGGTTACCGNNAAACGCAGCATCGCCATGAATGGATTTGATGAACTCTGCCAGGTTATCAAAGGTGATGTAAAAACTCTTTTTCAAACTGTCGATCGGGAATCTTTTACCAAGGTTATATGTAATCCTCCCTTTTATCAGTCCGGCACAGGGAGAATAAACAAAAACCGGGAAGCTCTTCTGGCTCGACATCAAATCTCGGCAACACTTGCTGATTTTATCTCTGCTGCCGCTGCTGCGGTTAAAAACAGGGGGGCGACATATTTTATATATCCGGCCCGGGGGCTTGGAGATCTGCTGTTGCTGAGCAAAAAACATCGGCTCGAACCAAAAAAAATCATGTTTGTATACAGCTACCCTCAACCAGCAAAAAGTGCAGAACTGGTGCTGGTTAAATGTTTGAAAAATGGTGGAAATGGGGTTGATGTCATGGCGCCTTTTTACGTTTATAATGAAAAAAACGGGGCCTACAGCACAGAGATGGCAAGTTATTATGCTCGCTAAGGTTCCAAGTTGTTCGGTTATCGGCATCGATGGCTGGTTAATTCAGGTTGAGGTTGATATTGCCCTTGGTTTGCCAATGTTTTCAACCGTTGGACTGCCTGACAGTTCTGTTCGTGAAAGCAAAGACAGGGTGAAGGCAGCCATTAAAAATTGCGGCTATGACTTTCCCAATAGACGCGTCACTGTGAATCTCGCGCCTGCAGATATAAAGAAGGAAGGCTCAGGTTTTGATCTACCTATTGCAATAGGTATTCTTCAGGCTACAGAAACGTTAAAAAAATCAGTTGATGGCGAGTATTGTATTGTGGGAGAACTCTCTCTGGATGGTGGAGTTCGTAGAGTAAATGGCATCCTTTCCATGATTCTTGCGGCAAAAGATCTTGGAATGCAGGGAGTGATTATCCCGGAAGAAAACATCGAAGAGGCCCAGGTGGCGCCATCCGGTATCGAGGTAATCACAGTTTCCTCACTTCCACAGGTTGTAGAGTTTCTAGCAGGATTGCTGACTATTCCTCCGGTTCCTCCATTAGCACCNNGATGCCCTGGCCCGGCAATCAGGATATTCCATCGATTTTTCTGAGATCAGGGGACAAAGCCATGTAAAAAGAGCACTGGAGATAGCAGCATCAGGAGGGCACAATGTTCTGCTCAAAGGGCCTCCTGGATCAGGAAAGACAATGCTGGCAAAAAGATTTCCGACCATTCTAACCTAATAAAACATACGATTTTATTGGTAGGGTAGCATTGTTTGTACCGAGAAAACGATAGAATTCTGATCGAAAGAAAAACAGAAGGGGAGGGTGAAGGTTCTAAGGATCTATAATACAACCTAAAGACAATCAGTTGAGTACGGTAGTTGTGAGTGTCCGCATGTAGTATGTACAACTATGGATTGTGCACGTTGATGAAGGGGCAGATTGTATGCTGCAACTGGTCAGTCGCACTGAAAGGTAATCTGGA
>LGVF01264156.1_pt2 | contig 10969 bp, 9 predicted proteins | sample 469901 | NCBI WGS metagenome assembly LGVF01 (sample SAMN03893561, study PRJNA290197) | marine sediment metagenome | material: sediment; isolation source: combined push core samples #3730, #5133, and #5579 collected at Hydrate Ridge | place: Pacific Ocean: Hydrate Ridge | reverse complement strand
ACATTAATTATGATGTTGATACCATTTAGTGCTATAGGTGTTATTTGGGGGCACTGGCTACACGGTATGCAAATAAATATTTTATCAGCTTTAGGTATTGTTGCCTTGATAGGTATTTTAGTCAATGATTCACTAGTGTTTGTAAGTAAGCTTAATAATTACTTGAAAGAAGGTGAAAAGTTTGATGATGCACTTATTCATGCAGGTTTTTCAAGATTTAGACCTATATTTTTAACTTCTTTGACAACAGTAGCAGGATTAGCTCCGCTTATTTACTTTGAAAAAAGTTTACAAGCACAATTTTTAATCCCAATGGCAATATCTATTGCTTATGGAATAGCATTTGCTACAGTTTTAACCTTATTATTACTTCCAATTTTACTTAAATCATTTAATAGTTTAAAGCTGTTGATACATTGGATTTGGGAAGGAGAATGGTTAGAGCCAGAAACTGTGGAGAGAGCAATTAAAGAACTTAAATCAGAAAGAGATGCAGAAGAAAGCAAGTAGATTTATATTGGTTTTATTAATGTTTCCTATGATGATTTTTTCTCAGGAAATAATGAGTATAAATCAGGCAGTTGATATTGCTGTTAAAAATAATTACGATATTAAAATAGCCAAGAATAATATTAAGATAGCAGAAAATAATGCCGGGATAATGAATTCTGGTTATTTACCTAGTGTTAATACAAATGGTGGTGCCACCTATAAGTTAGAAGATACATATGCTGATATGGGTGGAGGTAATATAAGAGATGTAGATGATGCAAAAACAGAATCATACAACTATGGTGTTACTTTAAATTATCGTCTATTTGATGGTATGGGACGTTATTACAACTACAAAAAGTTTAAAGCTAATTATACTTTATCAGAACTTCAAGGTAGGTCAATAATAGAAAATACTTTGATGAAGCTAATTGTAGCTTACTATGAAGTAGCAAGGTTGTCATCGAAGCTTGAAAACCAAAAAAGGACTATAGATGTTTCGAATGAAAGACTATCAAGAACAAAATCTCAGTATAATTATGGTCAAGCTACAAAGTTAGACTTACTTAGATCTGAAGTAGATAAGAACAATGATAGTGTTAACTATATAAATACTTATAGAGAGCTACAAGTTTCGCGAGGTGACTTGAATTATATCTTAGCACGAGATGTTCATACTGCATTTGAGGTAGATACTTTGGTGCTCTTCAATAAAGAAATTATTGAAAGTGAAATGATGAACTTGGCAGGTCTTCAAAATGTTGATTATCTTATAGCTCAACAGAATATTGATATTGCTGGTTTAGATAAAAATTCAAAGCGTTCGGGTTTTATGCCAACTGTTGATTTAAAAGGTGGTTATGCTGGAAGTTCGAGTGAAAGTGATGGAGGTTTTGCTTTACATAATGATGCGCAGGGTTTTAACGCTAATGCTTCGTTAAGTTGGAATTTGTTTGATGGAGGTAAAACTCATATTCAGGTTCAAAATGCAAAAATATCTGAATTAAGCGCAGAAGAACAGTCTTATAGTCAAGAGGTTAGTTTGCAAAGAGATGTGTCGAATTCATTTATTACATATCAGAATTCATTGTATATAATGGAAGTGGAAATGAAGAATATGCAAACAAATCAATTGAATTTTTCATACTCTCTTGATCAATATGGTTTAGGCCAGATAACTTCTATTGATTTTAGAAAGGCTCAAGTTGATTTAGAAGATTCTATAAATAGATATAATCAAGCTAAATATACTGCAAAGGTTGCTGAGTTGCAGTTGATGAAACTTGCCGGATTATTTATGGAAGAAGTTCAGTAGTTTCTTTTTTAAGTTTATATTTCGAAAAAAGATAATATTTAGAGTATTTGTATATACTTTAAGTATTATCTTTTTTTAGTCTAAAATTGTAGAGAGATTAAATGGTTAAAAGATTACTGAGGTTACTAGATAAATATATATTGATAACATATAAGTTTTATATATAACTCATAGTAAAAATAAGTTTTACACATAAAAAGCAACTCAACATGTAGTTGTAACGCATAAAATTGGCTTGAAGCCATAATTATTATTAGGTCAATGGTAGCGCCTTGACTTTAAATAGTGATGTAATTTTTTTATCGTCCTGAAAGGGCAGCTTAAAGATTTTCATATTTAACGTAGTATTTAAGTTGTCCTTTCAGGACGCTTATTACCTTATGTTTTATCAATCAAAAGGTGTTTCCTTTTGTTGAATTAAGTTGCCACTCTGTGGCGATTGTTACTTTCTATTAATTAAATATTGTCTAAAAAAGCCTTCAATTTTATTATTAATTAAATATGAACCTATCTAATGACCTTTAAAAGATTTAATGGTTATAAGGTTATCAAAATCCAATACTTAACAAATAGTACTTCTATAATATTTTGTGTTAAAAATAGAATTATTTTTTTGTATAGGATGAATTTCAGGATGGAGGTTGATATTTATTTGGTTAGAACTACAATGTTAGCAGTAGTGATGGAAGTGACAGCTTGTATTGAAGAAATGTATTGAATAATAGCCTGAAATGGCTTGCGCCTTAGCGAAGACTTTTTCAGGGTAATTATGAAAACATTTGTGATATACAACTATAACGGACAGCGCGTATAACTGCCCAAAAAAAACAAGAAAAAACCGTTAATCTAAAAAGACTAACGGTTTGGTTTTATTATGAAACTAAAATTTTATTATTCAGTTCTACCATCCATTTCTAAAAAACCACGCTCTGTGTAACCTGTGTAAATTTGACGTGGACGACCAATAGGCTCATTGTTAGCTCTCATTTCTTTCCACTGAGCAATCCATCCTGGTAAACGACCAAGTGCGAACATTACTGTAAACATATCAGTTGGGATACCCAATGCACGATAAATAATTCCTGAGTAGAAATCTACGTTAGGGAATAATTTTCTGTCGATGAAATACTGATCGTTAAGAGCAGTTTCTTCAAGACTTTTCGCTATTTCAAGAATTGGATCTTGAATACCTAAGGCTTTAAGAACATCATCAGCATATTTTTTAAGAATTGTAGCTCTTGGATCGAAGTTTTTGTAAACTCTGTGTCCGAATCCCATTAAACGGAAAGGATCTTCTTTGTCTTTTGCCTTTGCAATATATTTACCTGCGTCACCACCATCGGCTTTAATAGCTTCAAGCATTTCAATTACCGCTTGGTTTGCACCACCGTGTAATGGACCCCAAAGAGCACCAATTCCCGCTGATACAGAAGCATACATACTTGCATTTGAAGAACCAACTATACGTACTGTAGAAGTAGAACAGTTTTGCTCGTGATCTGCGTGAAGTATCAATAATACGTTTAAAGCTTTAGCAATAGTAGGATCTGGCTTGTAATCTGTATTTGGACAGTGATTCATCATGTACAAGAAGTTAGATGTGTAGTCCAATTTTGGATTAGGGTAGTTAATTGGTCTACCAATATTTTTTCTGAAAGTCCATGCTGCAAGAGTAGGTAGTTTAGCTAGAAGCTTAACCATGTTTAAGTAATCCTCTTTGTTGTCGTTGTTAGGATTAAGAGTAGATGGGTGGAAAGCAGTAAGTGCAGATACCATAGATGCTAACACTCCCATTGGGTGAGCAGTTGCTGGGAACTCATCAACAATCTTTCTCATTCTTTCATGAACGATTTGATTGTCTTTAATATCTTTTTCTAATTTGTCTAACTGTCTTTGAGTTGGTAATTCACCTCCAATTAATAACCAAGCAACTTCTAAGAAAGAAGCCTTTTCTGCTAATTCTTCTATGCTATATCCTCTATATCTTAAGATACCTAGTTCTCCGTTTAGGAAAGTAATGGCACTTTTTGTAGCACCTGTATTTTTGTAACCTGGATCGATAGTAATTACACCCGACTGGCCTCTAAGTTTAGAAATATCTACAGCTACTTCTTGTTCTGTACCTTCAACAATATCTAATTCTATTTCTTTACCTTTTACTTTTAAAATTGCCTTCTCTGACATTGATTTTATATTTTATAGTGAATAATTATTGAACAGCAACGAATATAGGAAATAAAGTCAGTTTTATAACTGACATTTGTCACTATATATCTCTAAACTATTGTTATTGCTGATTTTCAGCTGCTTTGATGATTTTAGTCTGTGGAAAATATGGTTATCATCATATTTACATAAATGTATGTTTTATATAGTGGGTGACATTTATGATTTGGTTAATGATTTGTAAAAAAAAATATCTGAGTTTCAAAGAAACTCAGATATTATATTTTTGTCAAAATTCAAAATTCAAAAGTTACCTAACAAGTTTTTTATACTTAATTCTAGTAGGAGCTTTATCGCCTAGTCTCTTAATTTTATTTTCTTCGTATTCAGAGAATGAACCTTCAAAGAAATAAATAGAACTGTTTCCTTCGAAAGCTAATATATGAGTACAAATTCTATCAAGGAACCAACGGTCGTGAGAGATTACTACAGCACAACCTGCAAAGTTATCTAAACCTTCTTCTAAAGCACGAAGAGTATTTACATCCAAATCGTTTGTAGGCTCATCTAAAAGTAAAACGTTTCCTTCTTCACGTAAAGTCATTGCAAGGTGAAGTCTGTTTCTTTCTCCACCTGATAATTCGCTTACTTTTTTGTTTTGTTCTGGACCTGCAAAGTTAAATCTACTTAGGTAGGCGCGTGTATTAACCATGTGTCCACCCATCATCACTTGCTCTTGACCATCAGCAAAGTTTTCGTAAATACTTTTGTTTGGATCAATATTAGAATGACTTTGATCTACATAGGCTATTTTAGCAGAGTCTCCAACAGTAAAAGTTCCTGAATTTGGAGTTTCTTCGCCCATTATCATTTTAAACAAAGTTGTTTTACCAGCTCCGTTTGGTCCAATAACACCAACTATACCATTAGGAGGAAGACTAAAGTTTAATTTTTCGTACAATAATTTATCATCAAAACCTTTGGCTACATCTATGGCATCAATAACGTGGTTTCCTAAACGTGGACCGTTTGGAATATAAAGCTCAAGTCTTTCGTCTTTTTGCTTTTCTTCCTGACTCATTAATTTGTCATAGTTACTTAAACGAGCTTTAGATTTAGCATGACGACCTTTTGGAGCCATCTTCACCCATTCTAATTCTCGCTCTAAAGTTTTTCTACGTTTCGATGCTTGTTTTTCTTCCTTAGCCATACGAGTAGTTTTCTGGTCTAACCAAGAAGTGTAGTTTCCTTTCCAAGGAATACCTTCGCCACGGTCTAGCTCAAGTATCCACCCAGCCACGTTATCTAAGAAGTATCTATCGTGAGTTACTGCAATTACAGTACCTTTATATTGTTGTAAGTGTTGCTCTAACCATAATACTGATTCAGCATCAAGGTGGTTGGTAGGTTCATCAAGTAATAAAACATCTGGTTCTTTAAGTAATAATCTACAAAGGGCAACTCTGCGTCGTTCACCTCCCGAAAGGTTTTTTATTGGTGTATCACCATCTGGAGTACGTAAAGCATCCATTGCTATTTCTAGCTTAGTATCAAGCTCCCATGCATTTTTAGCATCAATTTCATCTTGTAAAACTGCTTGACGATTCATAAGCTTCTCCATTTCGTCGGCATTTTCATATACCTCAGGAAGCCCAAACATGTCATTAATTTTATTGTACTCTTCCAGAATAGCAACTGTTTCGGCTGCTCCTTCTCTTACAATATCAATAACCGTTTTAGTATCATCTAACTTTGGTTCTTGCTCTAGGTAACCAACACTGTAATCTTTAGAGAAAACTACATCACCCTGAAACTCCTCGTCGATACCTGCTATAATCTTTAATAATGTTGATTTACCAGATCCATTAAGTCCCAGAATACCTATCTTTGCACCATAGAAAAAACTTAGGTAGATATTTTTTAGTACAGTTTTGTTTGCGCTCTTGTAAGTTTTACTTACTCCTGCCATAGAAAATATGACTTTCTTATCGTCTGACATGTTATTGTTTTTTTGTTTCAAAAAATTAGATTGCAAAATTATAAATCTTAAAATAAAGTATATTGTATAATACTTATTTTTTCGTTTATTCGTTATTTCAATAAATACTGAAAAAAATTAATTATAAAATCGCCAATGAAATTATTTAAAACACTACTAATCATTGTAGTTATCGCATTTATCTCGAATGATGCATCAGCCCAAAATGTGATATTTAGGAAACCATATTTTGGACAAATTGTCAATTTATTTAATCAACAGCCTTTAGAAAACGCTCATATCATAAATATTACGACCACAAAAGGTACTATTTCTAATTATAGAGGCGAATTTAGAATAGATGTTGCTTTAGGTGATACATTGTATTTTTCAGAAATGGGATTTCACTCAAAAAAAGTAATTGTATCAGAAAGGATGTTTGAACAACAAAATATAATTAAGCTTGTTACTCAAAATTATAAGCTAGACGAGATAGTTGTTACTCCATATGATTTGACGGGTATTTTAGAAGTAGATGTAAGAAACCTTATATCTATTAATGAAAGAAGAGTTGTTAGAATTGGAGGATTGAAAACTTCATCTGAATTAGGTGAAAATAGATATAAAAAGCCTAGTATTTTCCAACCAGTAGACTTTATATATAACATATTTGGAGATAGGCCAAAGGAGTTACGTAAGTTGAAGAAACTAGAGGAGCAAAATCAAGTTAGAGATTTATTACATCAAAAGTATGATAGAGAATTTTTAATGGAAACTCTAAATCTGTCTAGAAATCAGATAGAAAGTATACTTAAGCATTGCGATTATGATCCTGAATATATTATTCAAGCAAATGACTTACAGGTTTTACAGGCTGTGCTAAGTTGTTATGAGCAGTATAAAGTTTATATTGATGAGGAATCCAAAAAGGAATAATTTATTTGCTGTAATATATGGTTTATCTATATAAAAGGTAAAATGATAATCCAAGTAAAGTAAGAAAATACCATGTCTAAACAATAATTATAAAGTATTAACGTATATAATACTATAATAATTAATACAAGATCTTTTACATATCAGTGACAATAGTCAAGAATAATAGGAATTTGACATATAATGAATGATTTTGTTCATAAAAACATTGATTAATCAGCGAATTTTATACTTTTGCTGTTGTGTAGGTTTTGTGCACATTAAATTTGTAAATAATTAATAACTGTACAGGCAGTAAATTATAATTCTAAGCATGAAAAATATTAGCTTAAAGTCATTAGCAGTAGTGGGGGTAGCAATTGCAACATTATCAAGTTGTAATTCAATGAAAGACCTTGACAAAGACTACTATTCGGTAAACCCAAATCCATTGGAGGTTCACGGTGGTAAAGTAAAGATTGATGTAAAGGGTCAGTTCCCTGAAAAATTATTCAAAAAAGCCGTTGCGCTTGAGTTAACACCTCAGTTACGTTACGAAGGTGGACAGGTTGATTATAAGATGGTTGAGTTTCAAGGAGAAGAATATCCTGGAAACGCAACTGTTATACCTTACGAAACTGGAAAATCAGTATCTCATACAGACGAGATAGATTATACTCCAGAAATGGCAAATTCTGACTTATACCTTAATATAGTTGGAAAAAAAGGAGATAAAAAGAAAGATTTTGAGTCTATTCAATTAGCTCAAGGTGTTGTTACTACATCTCTTTTAGTACAAGATGATTACAAATCTTCTTTTGTACCACCAGCATACGAGCAAACAACTAAGCACGAAGCTTCAGGAATGATTAACTTTAAAGTTAACTCTTCTTATATCCAAGGTAAAGAGCTTAAAGATCAAGATTACAAAGATCTTGTATCTCTTGTTAAATCTGCTGGTAAAGAAGACAAATTAACTATTACAAGTGTTTCTTTTGTAGGTTATGCATCTCCAGAAGGTGAAGCTACATTAAATGCTAACTTATCAGACGAACGTGCTGTAAAAGTTGAAAAGAAAATCACTTCTGCAGTTAAAAAAGCAAAAATTAAGTATCAGGATGGTTTCTTCACTAAAGAAGGAAAAGGAGCTGACTGGGATGGTGTTTATGCTGCTATTAAAGCTTCAAGTATTGAAGATAAAGATATGATTTTACGTTCTCTTGATGATCAACCATTACTTGAGTCTAAAGAAGCTACATTGAAATCACTTTCTAATACTTACGATGTTCTTAAAGATGATATTCTTCCTCAATTACGTAGAACTCAAATCGTAATTAATTATGATTTAGTTGGTAAAACTGATGAAGAGATTAAAGCATTAGCTGCAATGTCAGTTGAAGAATTAAAAGTTGAAATCACTAAAGCTGATGGAACTAAAGCTCTTCAAATTGATGCAGAAGAAGTATTATATGCTGCTAAACTTGCTGACTCTAAAGAGCAACGTTTCGAGATAATGAAGAAAGGTGTTGAATTATACCCTGCTGATTACCGTTTCTCAACAGATGCTGGTCACTGTGCACAAGTTTTAGAAAAGAATGAAGAAGCAATTGCTTTATTCAACAAAGCTTACCAAACAGAAGAAAACGATATTACAATAAACAACTTGGCTGTTGCTAAAGTGTTAGGTGGAGATGTTGATGGAGCTTACGAATTGTTTGCAAACTCAACTACATCAGAAGCTGCTTACAACCGTGGTATCAAAGCTATTAAAGAAGGAGATTACGCTAAAGCTATCGAAGATATGCAAGGTAAAAACACATTCAACTTGGCACTTGCTAAAGTATTGAACGGTGATTACGATGGTGGAATCAAAACTCTTGAAGCTGGTGAAGTAAACACATGTATTGCTGATTACTTAAAAGCAATCGCTTCTCAGAGATTAGGTAAAACTGAAGATGCAAATAACTATTTGAAATCTGCATTCGAGAAAAACCCTAAATTAGAAGAGAAAGCTAAGAAAGATTTAGAATTCAGAGAAATTTATGCTGCACCAGTTGCTGCTGAATAATTTGAAAGAAACATATAAAAAAAAGCCTCCATTATGGGGGCTTTTTTTATGATAAACACTGAACCTTAATTGCTTACGATTATTTTTATCTAAAGTCTAAAGTCTAAAGTAGACCTTTACATCTATTGACTCAATAATTCAATAATCTGTTCTCTAATACCCCATACTTTGTGGAATGATAATGAGCAACCAAGTTCATTATCTCCAACCCAACGGCGTAAAAATGCTTGATGTTGTTGCTTTTTGAATTCATTTATTTGATAAGAGTCAATAACAGTTTCTTGTAGTAGAGTATTCTTGAATTCAAGTTTTTCACTGCCTATTTTAGTAGCATCAATAATATTGCCTTTGTATTTTAAATAGCTATGTGCATTTGGTACTTCAAATAATTCTGTTTTTTCTAATAAATCACATGCTTCGGGAGTATTATCACAATTAATAAGATATATCCCTAGAACCAGCTCCCAATTTCCCCATTTTTGTTCTTTAATAACTTCGTATAGTAGAGCGTGTTTAGTTCCACATGTTCCTTTTTTTTCACTGAATACTAATAAATAATCATCTTTACTACTATTTCTTGCGTAGTCTAGTTTTTGAATATAGTTTAGTAGTAAGCCAAAATTATTTAGGCCTAATTCTATACACTTCTCAGAGTATTTACCTTTGTTATGTATTCTAAAGTCTTCGAATTTGTTGAAATTCATCTTTTGGATTGTTATGCTTTTGTATTATAGTTTATTTATGTTTTCTACTAAGAAATCATATTCTTCAACTATTTCATTAATTACTTGTTTGGCTGTAGATATCTCATTAATTAAACTTGACACTTGTCCTATTTCTAATTCACCATTATCTAAATCACCTTCAAACATTCCCTTTTTAGCTCTAGCCCTACCAAGTAATTCTACTATTTTGGTTTTGCTAGCTCCCAATTCATATGCATCTTGTAATTCAATGAAGAATTTATTTTTGATAAGTCGTACAGGCGAAACTTCTTTCAAAGTTAGGTAAGTGCCTCCATCACCTGTATTGATTATTTCATTTTTAAAATTTTCATGAGCAGACGATTCTATTGTAGTAACAAACCTAGAACCAATTTGTACTCCATCAGCACCTATTATCATTGATGCCAACATTGTTTTGCCGCTAGAAATTCCACCTGCTGCAATTATAGGGATCTCAATTGTATCTTTTAGTGTTGGTATTAACACTAAAGTAGTTGTCTCTTCTCTACCATTGTGCCCGCCAGCTTCAAATCCTTCTGCGACAATTGCATCTACACCGGCACTTTGTGCTTTTAGTGCAAACTTTAAATTAGAAACTACATGGGCAACTAAAATACCTTCATTTTTAAGTTTTGTTGTCCAAGTATTAGGATTACCTGCTGAAGTGAAAACAATTTTTATTCCTTCTTCAATAATAATATTTATTATTTCCTCAATATTGGGATAAAGTAAAGGAACATTAACACCAAAAGGCCTATCAGTTGCAGCTTTACATTTTCTAATATGTTCTCTTAATACTTCAGGGTGCATTGATCCTGCTCCAATTAGACCTAAGCCACCTGCATTACTTACTGCAGAAGCTAATTTCCATCCAGAAACCCAAATCATTCCACCTTGAATAATTGGATATTTTATGTTAAAAAGCTTAGTTATTCTGTTGTTCATTTTACAGAAAGTTATTGTTTAATAAATGAAAAATTGATTTTCTGAATATTATAATCAATAATTAATTGATAATAACCAGTATTTAGTTTAGTGAAGTCAACACCAATATAGAAGTTTCCTTTTCCATTTAATATTATTCTACCAGAGTTGTCTATTACAGAATAACTATTGATTTCATCATCAATACCTTTTATCTTTATAATATTAGATATAGGGTTTGGGCTAATTCTCAATTTATTTAATGTGATATCATTTATTGAAAGTTGATCATTTATGATAATAAATGCTTTCTCAAAATTAGCTATACCATATCCAATTCTGTCATCGGGAGAGGTTGATATACTTGCCGAATTATGTAATGCATT
>LGVF01207526.1_pt2 | contig 10973 bp, 7 predicted proteins | sample 469901 | NCBI WGS metagenome assembly LGVF01 (sample SAMN03893561, study PRJNA290197) | marine sediment metagenome | material: sediment; isolation source: combined push core samples #3730, #5133, and #5579 collected at Hydrate Ridge | place: Pacific Ocean: Hydrate Ridge | reverse complement strand
ACCGATAAGTTTCCAATCATTCTTTATGATACCAAATAAGTTTGAAGTAACACTCCCTACTTGGTTTTTAGTAAACGTACATGCCTTAACTTCTCCATATAATAATAAAAGAGTATCATTATACAATTTTGATTCTTTAGTAGGAATACTTCCATCCAAGGTATATCTTATCTCATAATCACTATTTATATTTTTTGATGTGTCTTCTCCATGAGGCTTCCAACTAAATTCATGCTTTTTAATCTGTATGCTGAGTATGCCATTTATATCTCGTGTAATTGCTAACTGAGGTAGACGAGATTTGTAATAATGAGCAGATACATTAGAGATAGCAGGCTGAAGACGGGACTCCAATACCCTAATTCTAAATTTATTAGAAGTTATCTCTGGGAATCGCAGAATTCTTTTATGACCCACATTTGTAGATGTTGTTATTTCCTTCCAACCATTATCCAACCAAGCATCTAGTGCATGTTTTTCAATTCTTTCGCTATGTGTAGATATGGCTTCTTGAATAATAAATCGATTGGTAGTAATGGGTTTTGGGGTTGTTATTACAATAGATTTGTTGTTCAGTAACTCATAACTTTCCTTATCTTCATCAAGCACATTCTTTGGGCCTTTGGCATCATCTAATAAGTTTTCTGAATAGGTTTCTTCAATACGTTGACCTACATCCTTTAATACTTTAACATCTGTTAAAGAAAATTTTCCTTCTCTATTTGGCGGAATATTTAATAGGAATATTGAGTTTCCTCCAACAGATCTTTCATAAATATCAAAAACATCATCCGAACTACGTACCTCCTGCTTTATATCGTCTCTGTAAAACCACCCTTCACGTATAGATGTGTTGGTTTCAGACATTTGATAATGTAGGTATTTCCCATCGTAAAGTTGATCTCTACTTCCTAATATTTCGGCTGTAAGATCCCTAAACTTATTCATCTCAAGAGGATTTGTTTGATAAGGAATAATATTCCACTCAGTTTTTCTAGTGCCTCCCGATTCATTTCCACACCAGCGAATATCTTGTTTCCCAAAAATAACAGCTTTAGGAGCCAATTTATTGATAAGCTCTTTCCATGCTAGGTAATTGTATTGTTGATCTCCTTTTCTTTTAGGGTGTGCCCCATCAAACCAAACCTCATGAATTGGTCCATATTCCGTTAATAGTTCAAATAATTGATTGAGAAAATATTCGTTATAATCATCCACCTTGAATTTAAAAGTTGTTTTGTTTTTAAATGGACGCCCTTCAATAGTACTTGGGATAATCCGTTCTGTGTATAAACTACGATTACCGTATAACCCTTCTGAGTTTTCTATTTGATATAGGTCTGCTGGTGATAAATAAACACCTAGCTTTAAACCGTATTTCTGACAAGATTCAGATAATTCTTTCAGCACATCTCCATTCCCATTTCTGAAAGGAGAAGACATAATTCCATGTTTAGTATATCTAGTTTGCCACAAACAAAAACCATCGTGATGCTTAACTGTAATTATTACCATCTTCATACCTGCAGCTTTCATCACGTCACACCATTGATCTGTATCAAGGTTCTGTAAGTTGAAAATCTTAGGGTCCTCCGTTCCTGTGCCCCATTCCTTTCTTGTAAAAGTATTAGGGCCAAGGTGAATGAAAGCAATAAATTCGTTCTTTAATGCCTCGTATTGGTTTTGTGTAGGTACAACATGAGCAGCCTTAATAATAATAGATTCATTACTATCTGTCTCAGATATTTTAATCGTGCTTGCTGACTCAACTAATAACTCATTTGTTTGCGAATAGGAGTTTATAGTTAAAAGTACTAGAATGGATAGAACTTTTATTTTCATATTTTAAGGTGTTTTTTTGTGTGATAATAGTGAGTATATGTTAATCAATTTTTAAATCTAATATTGATAAAATTGCCCTATGATCTGAATTGAAGAAACCATTAGGAGGATCGTCTTGAACAATTTTAGAAGACTTAGTTTTTATATTGTCTCCTTTGTAGTAAATAAAGTCAATCCTGTCTGAGATAACATTCTCAGAAAGAAATCCCCAAGTTCCATCCAAAGTTTTTGTTGGATCGGGGTTGGCTTCTCTATATGAATCTGTATATCCATTATCTATTATTAATTTACTTACGGGCCATTCTACAACTTTGCCATAATGAGATTCTTTTGTGGCTTCAACCCAGTCTAAATGAGATCCTGAATTAAAATCTCCTCCTAAAATAATCGGCATATTTAGATCTTCCCCCAATCTCTCTACGGATTTTAAAATAGCAGTAATTTCTTTCAATCTTGTTGCGCCCTCCCTGTATATTAATGAATCGGGAGATAACCTCTTGCTATCTTCAAAAGCATCAGGAAGATAATCTAACCATAAATTTACACACAATAATTTTTCGCCATCAACATCAATAACCACAGCTTGGGAATTAAAAGGCTTGTATATTTTAATTGTTTCAATTATTGGGTATTTACTATGTATGGATAAATTACTACTTCCTCTCCATGAATAGGAATAACCAGCTTGTTTTGCTATATCCATTCCACAGCAATAGGTTTCTTGCATGAATAGGATGTCAGGATTTCCTTGTTTAATTACTTTTAACACATTTACAGTATTCGCAATATCTTTTTTAAAATCATCGGTTTTACTTCCATGAAGACCTCCATGCCAAATATTCCAAGTCATTAGCCTTATTGATTTTGTTTTTGGTGCAGAGTAGCTATTAAAAAGAAATATTGTTAAAACAATAATCAATATTTTGTTTGTATACATATAGACTTGTTTTATGTTAAATTTTATTTCTATTTTTTTCTACAGCTTTTTTAAAATCAGAAATAATATAGTTAGGTAAAACAGATTTTTTCATCCATTCTTTTTCTCCATATACTCCTGCCTTTGAATAGTCGAAAGGGTTGAAGTTTATTTTTTTAATGCTTTCACTGTTTTTAAATCTAAAATCAAAATTGGGGGCATCTTGAAAATTTGGATTTTCTATAAAACTATTTTTATCATGCCCTGTATTTTTCCATTTCTTAAAGGAGTTACCATTAAAATCATAAGTATTGCCACTCGTATTCCAATAAAGGTTGTTGTCCATACTTATATCAATTTTATCCCATGAACCTTTTAAAACAACGCCTTTGTCAAAAACNNAAATTAAACGAGCGATGATCTTCTACTTTTGTACATTGTGCTTGATACATTTTGGAATAAGCAAAAATATTGTTTCTGATTATATTATCTTTTCCATAATGTTGATGAAATCCTCCTGTTTTTGTATTATAAACTAAGTTGTTTTCCATTACAACACCTGAAGTTCCTTCATCTGGATATAATCCCCATCCTCCGTAAGAATAAGCATGGATATCGTGGATAACATTATTGTTGATAGTAGTCCCTTCTGATTTTCCTAGAGTATATATAGCAGACATATCGCTTAGTAAATTCCAGCCAATATGATGAATATGATTGTAGCTAACATTATTTCTTTTTGAAAGACTTGGTGTATAACCCCAAACCCATCCTATTGATATACCTGTGTAGTAAAAGTTGGCAATGTCATTGTGTGTGATTTCGTTGTCCGAACTATGACCAACCCAGATTCCTACAGAAGGTGGGAATTCTTGCCCTCCTGATTGAATTATATTGTTATCCAATTTAATATGATGGGTATGTTCCTCTCCACCTAATGCATCAATATCACCCAAATAAATACCTCCACCTCCAATATTATTAATATAACAATGGTTTACTGTAGAATTGCTGCATCCTTTTCCAAGCCATATGGCATGCTGCCCGGTATTTGAGATTTCACAATTAGAAAAAATGATATTTCTTGCTCCTTCGAGCATTATACTTGAATTAATTGTTACTGCGGCTTGAAATGGTTCAAAACCGCTTTTAGTCACACGGTAATGAGAATGCTTAAATGTAATCCCTTCAAATTTAATATGCTCTACAAATTTATTATTGGCAATATCTCCTTTAACATAAATTAGATTATCCAATATCGGAGCTATTATCTCAGTGTTTTCAGGCGTTTGTCCGGGAAGAGGTATGTAAAACAATGTCCCCTTACTGTTAAGAAACCATTCGCCAACGGAGTCTAAAGCAGCAGCATAATTCTCGAAAATTACCCGACCATTCTTCTTTAAAGGATTCCAAGATGGCATTCCTTTACCTGTGGTTAATAAAACCTTTTTTCTCTTATCAATTTTATCAATATGTCTTAATGTAAAATCCCAATTATGATATGCCCTAAAACGAACAAGCTTAAGATCATCATCACTGATATTACGCAACGGATTAAAGTTATCATTATCAAATCTTAGTTTTTGTTGGGCTTTTTCATATACACGTCCTTCACCTTTTTCCAAAACTTTTTCTTTAATACTTTTTATTCTCGAAAATCCTTTATTTGGAGATCTAGCTAGAGTTGCTCTTTTATTATTTACATAAAGTTGGTCAAATCTCCATTTATCATAGTTGTTAGTCGTAATCTTTGCCTCCCAAACTCCATTCTCATTTACCTTAAACCCACTAATCTTTCTTCCTCCGCTAAAAATAGGTTTGGCACCTTTTTCTGCTTTGTAGATAATGGGATACTCAAGCGTTCCGCTATCTTCAGAACTAAGAACAAAAGACTCGTCCATGATATAAATACCATCTGCAATTGTAACTACAAAGGAAGCAGGCTGTTTATGGTTCTTTTTGTATTTGCGTATAGCATTTCGAGCAGCTGTTAATGATGCAAATGGCTGTTCTTCTGTACCTGAATTTATATCATTACCAGTTGGGGAAACATATAATTCTACTTGAGCATTAACACTCATATTGTAAAAAACGATTACAATAATTACATAGATATTTCTTATCATTTTTATTTGTTGTTATATGCCTATTTTTAATTGTTTTCTTAATTCTGCTAATATCTCTATGTCTTTATTCCTTATTTTCCCTTCACGATTTGGCGGACAGTTAAGTATTAAAATATTATCCTGTGCCGTAGCAATTTTATATAATTCGACTAGTTCATCGATTGGTTTAAAAATGGTATCATTGCTATTATAAAACCATTGCTCGCTGATGCATATAGTAGACTCCCAAGGCATATAATATTCTTTTTTGTTATGGGTAAATATTTTCGGGTCATTCTTTGCAGGTAAAAGAGGATCTCCTAACCTAAAATCACTTGGGAAATACCTGATAGGATAGCCTTCTTTTTGGTCCTTAGGATAAACGGCATGATAATCAGTATTTTCAGGAAGACCAATGGTCCAATTAACACCAACCTGACATTCTGGTTCTCTCGATTTTATGGTCTGGTATATTTCTTTTAAAGGCCACCTATTATTTGCTTTAGTCCAGCCACCATCAAACCAAAATTCTACAATAGAAGTGTGCTTCTCGGTTATGTCCATAAGCTCATTTAATTGATTAATCATGTAGGCATTATACGTTTTATCAAGAAGAACATCTTCCTTGTATAAAAAAGGATGTCTATCTCCACTAATGTAGTCGTTCCCATTTGCCTTTCTATCCCATAGCGAATAGTAGAGCCCTAAACCAATATCATACTTCTCACATGCTTTTGCTACAGCTTCAATTACGTTGGTAGTATTTCCTGAATTAGCTACATCATATTCCGTAAACTTACTATCCCAAAGGCAAAAACCATCATGGTGTTTTGTTATTAAAATAACATATTTCATCCCTGCATCTTTAGCTGTTTTAATCCATTGTTCAGCATCAATAGAAGTAGGATTGTATGATGAAGCTAGTTTCGAACCATCTGTCCATTCCATATCATGAAAAGTATTTATTCCAAAATGAATAAACATTCCATACTTACGCTCAATTTGTTTTAACTGTACTTCATTAGGCTTTTTTGAAGGTATAGGAAGTATCTCTTTTTTTGTATTTGAACATGAGAAGAATATGTTCCCCATAATTAGTAGTAAAAATATATTTTTCATATACACTGTTGTGTTTTCTTGATTAGTAATGTTTAATTCTTTTCGTACCCAAAGCTAAATTCCTTTGAATAGGCATGTTCTTTCTCCATGATATTGACAATTTTTTCTACGATTTCAGGGTTTTCAGCAGCAATATTATTTTGTTCACCTATATCAGAAGCTAAATTATAGAGTTCAATAGGAGCTTCGGCATTATTGCTCATATTCAAGCGTATTCCCTTCCAATCTCCAAGTCTTAATGCTTGTTTTCCTCCTCGCTCCAGAAATTCCCAGTATAAATAATCATGGCTTTCTTGTTTTTCTCCCAATAATTCTGGTAAGAATGAGATGCCATCTATATTTTGCGGTGTTTTTATTTGTGCTATTTCACAAACTGTAGGTAAAAAGTCCCAAAAAGCTGAAATGTGATTAGAAGTAGAATTTGCCTTTATTTTCTCTGGCCAGTATGCAATCATGGGCACTCGTATTCCTCCTTCATACAAATCGCGTTTGTATCCTCTTAAATCTGCATTGCTATTAAAATAATTTGGGTCAGCCCCGCCTTCTTGGTGAGCGCCATTATCCGAGGTAAATATTATTATGGTATTTTCTGCAATACCAAGTTCTTCTACTTTTTTTCTGATCTCGCCTACTTGTTTATCTAGTAGGTAGACCATGGCGGCAAAAGCTGTATGAGGTTCTTTTTGCGAACTATACCCTCCATTTTTATAATATTCACCCTCTTCTACTCCTTCATAGCTTTTTTCTGGTAGTAGTTTACCCCTGAATTTTTTCATATATTTTTCGGGAGCAGCTAGTTCTGCATGAGGAATTATAGATGGATAATACATGAAAAAAGTTGTGTCTCTATTTTTTTCAAGAAATGAAAGTGCCTCTTGATGAATAATGTCAGGAGCATAAGTTTCAGTTTTTTTTCCTCTATTACCTTTTAGTATCTCTTTGGTTTGATTGTGCCACATGTGATAAGGGTAATAATTATGTCCTAACCGTTGACAATTAAATCCATAGAATTCATCAAATCCTTGATTGTTTGGGTCTCCTTCTGAACCAGGATAACCCAGTCCCCATTTTCCAAAAGCACCTGTAACATAACCAGCTGATTTTAAAAGTTCGGGAAGTGTAATTATCGATGAATCTAAAGGATATTGTCCTTCAGGATTTATTTCTCTATTTCCACGGATAAATGTGTGCCCTGTATGCTTTCCTGTCATTAATGAAGAGCGTGAAGGAGCACAGACAGTTGATCCTGAGTAGTGTTGGGTAAAGAACACTCCCTCTTTTGATAACTTGTCAATATTTGGTGTCGAAAACTTATCCTGTCCCGTTATACTTAAATCACCATAACCTAAATCATCTGCTAGAATATAGATTATGTTAGGTTTTTGTGCTCGAGTAGTTTCATTGGCCTTTTCTTGATTGTTAGAACCACCAAGTGTAAATATTAGATATGATATGTGTAATATAATGATTATAAGTTTCATGTATTTCTTTTGTTTTAATTGTTAATGTACTTCATGAAGCACAACGTTACTGTAAAGACAAATGGTTTTTTCATTTAGTAATATTTAGTTTGAAATAATAAATGTTAGATCCAAAATCTCCCACTATAAAACCATCTTTATAAGGAGTAACTGCCGAAAAGATTGGAGCACCTAAATTCACCTTATCAATTAGTTTACCTGAGGTTATATCTACAACATATACGTATCCATCTGAAGCTCCAAAGACAATAGCTCCATTAATTATAATTGGAGGAGTTTCTACTGTGCAAGAAGTTGGTTTAGAATATGGCGAAGTGTATATTAGAGCATCGTTAGTCTTCAAACTCCAAATAGTGTTACCTGTATACCTATCTAATGCAACCATCCCATTATTATTAGTACCCATAATTATCATATTATCAACTACTAAAGGTTTGGTACTTACAAGTAATTCAAAATCGGTTTTAATAGATTTTAATATTTTACCAGAATGGATATCAAATAGCCCTATTTCATCTCTTCCGGCTACATATAGAGTATCATTTTGCCAAGCTGCCGAACTACTTCTCGATCTGTATTGATCTGTTTTGTTTTCCCAAATGAGGGATCCTGTTTTTGAGTTGTGTGCGTATAAAGCTCTCCAATTTGATGCTGCAATCAATACATTATCTGCAACTATCATAGTATGAGTAGAACCTTCGCCACCTTTCCACGAATTGTTTCTCCAAATTGTATTTCCTGTTTCAACATCTATTGCTTTCAGATAATGAGCATAACCAGTAAAAAACACCCCATTATTTACAACATTACCTGTATTGTAATTACCAAGTTCACGCTGTCCAAGAATTTTTTTCCATACAAGTTTTCCTGATATAGCATCAAGTGCATAAGCTATTCCGAAGTAATCTGTCACTAATATTTTTCCGTTTTCGTAACAAAAAGTATTATCTACTGAACCCTCTGTTTTGTACTGCCAAAGAACTTCTCCTGTTTTAGCATTTAACGCTGAAATGCCACTATTTATCATCTTAAAATCGTCTATACTCGCAGAGTAAACAATATTGTTAACCACCAATGACTTTGCCATCCAAATATTACCTTTAATATTGTTTGACCATTGCAATTTTAAAGCAGGTTTAACATTGTTTTCATTTGCAATTTCTACAGTTGAACTCGATTCTTTTGTTTTACCATTTTTATAAGTAGCAAGTACTTTAATTTTTATTGCCGATGTTGCCCATGAATCATCTAGTGATAATCTGCCTCTCCAGTTCCAATCGCTGACTCTAGATAAACCAAACTTCAGTGATTTCCCTGATTGATTACTAAGCTCTGCTCCAATTTTAGCAGTAGCCGAAACAGTATTGTAAGAGTTTACTGAAACTTCAAAATTTTCGAGTAATTGTTTATCTACACTAGTAATTGGTGAATTGATTACTAATTGTTTGTCGATATATGTGTAACGAGGTGTTACTCTTAGCTTACCATTTTTACTAATTTCATATTCCATGAAATTTGAAGGAGAATGGTTTATTCCTCCCTTATCTGGTGGAGACGAGCAAATACTAAACGGACCATTTTTGCCATGTTGTTTCATGAAATTAATGTGCCAATGCCCATAAATCCATGCTACTAAATTGTGCTTGTTAAGATTTATTTTTTTAAACCAACCGCCTGAGTAAATAAAATCTTCATCATCATATTTCAATAAATCATGGTTAAAAACAACCAAATTCATAGAAGGATCGGTATTTTCAAGATCATTTTTCAACCACTTGTAAACTTGTTTTTTTGTATACGAAGGTTTGTAATCGCCATGTAACATTGGTGTTACTACAAAGTGAGTATTACCTGCATCAAAAGAATAATAAACTGGGCCAAATAAGGATTCGTATAATTCTTCGCCATATTTTCCTTTAACTAAATCGTGATTTCCAATACAATAATAAATAGGTAAATCCATTGTCTTAGAATTGATATTAGATGCATGAAATTTCAACCCATCCTCGTAGCAAATATCTCCTGTGTGTACAATGAAACCTATCTCATTTTGTTTAGAATATTCTTTAGTATCTTTAATCCAATCGCCATATTCTGCAACCTCTGTGTCGGTAATTTGGATAAATTTAGTTGAATTGGCTGTTAGCTCATGCTTAACCAAACCAAAATTGTATGAATCTTTATTATCATCAATTTCAGTGTAAAATTTATCTACTGTTTTATAACCAGCGGGAACTGTAATGTAAATAAATCGTGTTTTATTGTAACCCTTTAATATATATTCTCCTTTTTCGGAAGTAATAACTACATGCATTCCATCAGATACCTTTACTCCAGGCAACAAAGTTTCTCCACTTTCATAAATGCCATTCTCATTATTATCTATATACACTCGACCATTAAGCTGAGCATTTAATATAGAAGAGAAGAATATTATGGTTAAACTTAAAACAATTTGTTTGTTGATACGTTGCATTTATAGGTGTTTATTATAATGATATATTTATTCAAGTAGATATTAAAAAAAGTTAATATCAGTAATAGCACTTTAGAGTTTCTGCTCCTTTATAAGACACAAATCTATAAAAGTGCTTCAACCATACAGGTCTAATTAAATGATTGGTATAAAAAGGCCATATTTGGGATGCTTTTATTAAAAACAAACTACTTGTAACCTGAAGCAAAATCTACAATCAGCTTATTGTTAAGTGTTTTAAAGTATTAATGTGCTATTGTTTTGATTTGCTGTAAACTACTATTTATCGTTAATTAAAGTCTAAAAAGCTAACTGATATAGGTGATTTTACAGACTCTCATATATAATAAAATAGGCAAATCTCATAAAATATGACTTGCAAAATAGAAATACATCGGGTATAACTTATTTTAGAAATTTAGGTCCAACTACACCCATACATTTATGTAAACGACGAAATGAACTATCGAGGATTGAGATATATCTTTATGTAGTTATGTTTAACAGTATATTTTTTTACGACAAGAAACAAATCGTTAGATTAATAATAGTATAACAAAATGATATAATAGTATTTGTGCAATGATGTTATAGATTATAGTTTTGAGAGCTGTTTTAGTTTTACTACAGAGCTATTAAATATGATAGTTTATACATGCGATAAAGTGAAGCAAATATTGAAAAGAAAAGAACTCTAGAATTAAAAATATTAACTAATATATTAATTGAATAATGTTTACAGAAAGGCTAAGTAAAATTTCTAAGTTGCATAACGATTTAGTAAAGAAATCAAATATAGAGTTGTTTAGCGAAAATGGCATTTACAACAGGTTCGAAAACCCAATATTAACCCGTAATCATATACCACTAAGTTGGAGATACGACCTAAATGAAGAAACAAATCCGAAATTACTAGAACGTATTGGATATAATGCAACATTTAATTCAGGAGCAATTAAGCTTAATGGAAAGTACTTAGTTGTGGTACGTGTTGAAGGTAATGATAGAAAATCATTTTTTGCAGTGGCAGAGAG
>LGVF01015555.1_pt1 | contig 10998 bp, 5 predicted proteins | sample 469901 | NCBI WGS metagenome assembly LGVF01 (sample SAMN03893561, study PRJNA290197) | marine sediment metagenome | material: sediment; isolation source: combined push core samples #3730, #5133, and #5579 collected at Hydrate Ridge | place: Pacific Ocean: Hydrate Ridge | reverse complement strand
TATCGGTATCGGTGTCGGTATCGGTGTCGGTGTCGGTATCGGTATCGGTATCGGTATCGGTATCTGTATCGGTATCAGTATCGGTGTCGGTATCGGTATCCGTATCAGTATCTGTATCGGTATCAGTATCAGTATCGGTATCGGTATCAGTATCCGTATCGGTGTCAGTATCGGTGTCGGTATCGGTATCTGTATCGGTATCAGTATCTGTATCTGTATCAGTATCAGTATCAGTATCAGTATCGGTATCAGTATCAGTATCGGTATCAGTATCGGTATCGGTATCAGTATCGGTATCCGTATCTGTGTCCGTATCAGTATCAGTATCAGTATCGGTATCAGTATCAGTATCGGTGTCAGTATCAGTATCAGTATCTGTATCGGTATCAGTATCGGTATCGGTATCAGTATCCGTATCTGTGTCAGTATCAGTATCAGTATCGGTATCGGTGTCAGTATCAGTATCTGTATCGGTATCGGTATCAGTATCGGTATCGGTATCAGTATCAGTATCGGTATCGGTATCGGTATCGGTGTCAGTATCCGTATCAGTATCAGTATCGGTATCGGTATCGGTATCCGTATCGGTGTCAGTATCTGTGTCGGTATCTGTATCGGTGTCAGTATCCGTGTCGGTATCGGTATCCGTATCGGTATCGGTGTCAGTATCGGTGTCGGTATCTGTATCGGTATCCGTATCGGTATCAGTGTCCGTGTCTGTATCCGTAATCTCGATTGTTCCTGGTTCTGGATCTTGGAATGATCTGTCTATTCCCGTTGTTTCTGCACCGCTGTCCGGAAGAAGGGAATCGCCAGTTGCTATTACTTTAACAAAAAGGTGTCCTCCTCCTGTTCCAGCGAGAGCAACACCACCGCCGGCGGCGGGATCATCTAGTTCTGTGGTTGGGTCATAATTGGGATCTTGCAGAGCTTTTTGAATATCATCGATCTCTGCAACTATATCAGTAGCATCAGGGACTTCGGTGGAGAAAACGTCCTCGTCTATAAGTACTTGGCTGTTTCTACCCAAGTCTAGTCGACCTTGGAGATCGTCTCCAAACAAAATGGTAAGGCGGCCGTCGAAATTAGTGCAAATCTGTTCGTTTGCGTAAATTGGACTGTTTACTTCAAGCGCTCGCTCTGTTCCATCTGGTGAAATGGCTTTTGCTTCACCATAGAGAATGTATACTTGTCCAACTTTTATCCCAACTTCCATAACGCCTCGGTAGTGCTGTGAATCTTAAAAAGTAGTTTGTGACTGATAAATTATGATACAGGCTATAATCATTATATTACATTGAATTTTGTTTTCCATGGTACTTAAGTATTAAAAAATCATTTGAGGAAAAAATTGTTTCGTTGGGTAAGGCTAAGCGGCTTAAATTTAGGTTCGAGTAGGTCATTTTCTTGTTCGAAAATATTTTAAAAGAGGGAAAAGGTTAAATGTCCGGAATTAACTATCTCAAGTTATTTGATAAGAGGCAGCTCTTCCGTTTTTTTGTTGATGGGCGGTTTCATCAGAAATATGACGGGTGGATGGGATATGAGGCCGGTGAACGAGGATCGGTAAAAGCCTTGTTGGGTGGGTTGTCTTTTATTCTTGATAACTTCGATATCTCAGACGGGATCTCCTCCCACTACTTGGTAAATCTGCATAAGGTCTGCATGCTGGGGGTAGAAACCAAAAACTTGAAATCTTCTCCTGGCGATTTGCGCTATCAGAATGCCGGGATGCCTTTTCTTGCCAAGTCTACAACTTATCAAAATATAGTAGAGGTTCTCGATATACGTCGCGATGATGGGACTGTAATTTTTAATGCTAAAAAATATGCAAAAACTGCCAATGAATTTGCAGCCGAAGAACTCTATCTATCATTGTTAAAAGAAAAGAGGATAAATTATCGAAATTGGTATCCGAATCTTGATGAGGTTTCCTTGGCAGCCCTCGCCGGTGAGGGAACTTTGCAAGAATTTTATACGGTAAAAAATTATGTACAGATGCTGTTTGCGCAAAAAATGCAGAAAATTGTAAACCATTTTAATGCGAATATCGGGACGGCATATTCTGAAGATGATAAATTAATCCTTTTTTCAAAAGTAGTTAGAGACTTGGAATTGCTGCACCCCTTTTCTGATGGGAATTGTAGAACCTTTGCCTGTCTTTTGCTTAACCATCTGCTACTTTTTTATAATTTTCCTCCTACCATACTTAAAGATCCGAACCTTGACGGGGAGTGTTCTTACAACGAATTTGTTCAGGAAATTAAAAAAGGAATAGAGTGTACTCTTGCTTTGATTAAGGATCCAGAAACTGCTGTTTATGGGTACTCAATTATGGAGATGTCACTTGATAAGCAAAACGAGTTTATTGAAATGGCAAAAGATACCATTTTAAAGATAGATAATTACCGGGAGTCCTATCTTACTCCGGAAATTATTCAGCGGCTGACGGGTGGTATTTGGTTTAATTGTAGCACGTATAAGCTTTTTACTGGGGTTGGGGATTATAATACCTATCAGGCAGGAAACCTGTATTTTTGTCTGAATGCTGAAGAATGGATCAAACAGGAAAAAAATGTCTCTCAAGAGCTTCAGCACTTGTTTAGTATGGGTGGAATTAAGGCCTTTGTAATTGATGAAGGGAGCTATATCGAAGGGTTGGAATATCCTTTTTTACTTGTAGAGGATATTTCTAAAGCTTACAAAATTGTGGCCAAAGCGGTCAGAGAAGAAGTGGGATGTAAAACTATACTGGTGACGGGGACAGAAGGCAAAACCGGAGCAAAGGTCCAATTGTATCATTTGCTGAATCCGCAAATTAACACTCACGCAACCCTTAACAGTGCAAATACTGAAATACCTGTTTTGCGCTCTCTTCTTAACCTGCAAGCAGAAGATCAGGTTGAGATAAGTGAAGTGTCGGTGGGGAGTATCGAGTCATTGCGAGTTGAACGGGCAAAGATTGTTCAGCCGGATATATGTCTTTTTACTAACATCGGTCCAAATCACATGGATATGCATAAGTCCATAGATAATATAATTGTTGCTAAGTCAGCAGTAGTCGAAGGCATGCGTGACGACGGCTTCTGCGTCATCAATCATGATATGGCGAATTATGACGCACTAATTCAACAAATTAATAAGAGAAGAGACAATGTCGAAATTTTTACATTTGGCACCAAGCCAGACTCGTCGGCAAAGTTGATAAATGCGAAATTTGATGCCATTAAAAGTGGTTGGAACGTCAGTGCTAGTATAGAGGGTGATTACCTGGAGTATTTTTTGCCATTGCCTCAGGAGCATGCGCCCTTGATGAGCGTAGGGTTGTTGTTGACAGTTAAAAAACTTGGCTGTGACATCTTTCAGGCAGCAGCGCATTATTCAGAGTTTGTTCCTTTTGAAACTATGGGGAGGCTGATCACGCTCCACATGGATGATGGAGATGTGCTTTTTTATGATCAATCAAGACGTGGAGCTATTGAAGGCATGCGCTCTGCTTTCTCTGACCTTAAGCGATTAGCGCCAAACCGTCGCATAGTAGCTCTTGTCGGGGGCGTATCAACTCGAAAGGAGAGTGCTTGGACTCGGAAAGCCCATCTGGAGCTTGCCGACCTTATAAATGAAAGCGAAATCAATTGCCTTTTTACGACAGGCAATTATATGAATATTGTTCATGAAAAGCTTCGTGACCCTTCTCTCCTGCATGCCCACAGCGATGATATTGATTATTTGGCAAAGGCGTTGGTGGAAAAGCTGGTAGGAGGGGATTTGTTATTTGTTATAGGTAATGCTTATCTCTATCTTGGCAGGGTTGCTGACCGTATTCTTAGGAGTTGCGAGTATAGTTTATTGCCCATCAATAATGAAAATACTGTGGATGTTGCAAAACAGATTTTGCCTGCGGTAGAGGGGAGTAGGATAACCATGGCCTATAAAGCTTTTCACGCGGGGTTGACCGGTGAAGAGTCAAGCGCGAGGTACAACCTGGATGTTGACCGTTTTAACGAAGTGCGCAATATGTATCCGACGTTACAGCATTACCAGGGGGCGCTTCTTTATGATTTTTTCATACAGATCGAGTCCTACATTGTAACTGAGTATAATTTTGTTACTGTAAACGAAACTCTTCGAGAGCAAGAAGGGGGGCGGGTGTATGATGCGGAGAAATGCATTAGGTGGTTTTTTAATAATACTGCTTTGGTAGAGCGTGGTCGGCATATTTTTGGCAGCTTTTTTGAGTTTGGTTCACCAGATTATCTTTTCCACCTCAATGTAGGAACTTTCAACCTGCATGTGGGACTGGTAGCGTACAAGAGAACGGGTGAAGAAATAGTGCTAAGAAAGATGCATGCTCACGAATTTCAAAGTGTTATTGATCGTTACAGCTCACAGATGTCATTTGAAACTATGCTGGAAGCAAGAGCGTGGGGGAAAGGGTGGTGTTCTATTGATTGCGGAAATTTGATCGAAACGCAAAAGGAGGAGATTTTTGCAACGCTAGACGACTTCAAGAAAAGCTTGTTTTTTACACAACGTTTAAAGCCACTGCTGGATGGTTTAAAGCAGGATAAAGAGGCCAGCGGTTGAAACTAGTATCGCGTCAACGGTGAAATGTCGAAATATTGCGTTGGATTTTTTTGGTCCTGGATTTCTTTAACTGGTTGTTCATAGTGGGCTATGTCCCACCAGTTAAAGGAATCCAGGTGCGAGAAAAAACAAGCAAGATACGTCAGAGCAGCGTTGACGAGACACTAGAATCCCTCTTACTTGTAAATCGTTCTGTGGATTTACTTGAGGAGGTTACATCCTGGTCTTTTTGTATTCATCAATATGTCGTATCGTCTTAGGGACATCGTCATCAAGGATAGCTTGGTATACATTTTGGGCAGCTAAGGAAACATTGTTGAAAACGATTGATTGGTTGTCAGAAAGGAATTTTTTTAATTGTTGGAAGGCGCTCGTTGTGGTCCCTGAGGGGGGCTCCTTGGCAAGATAGAAAACATCTTTCATGAGACGGGATTCAAATTCCATACGATAAAAATTAAAATTTTTAAAGACCGCAGGAAGCTTTGAATTGAAAATAATCTCCAGGTCCATATCTATTTGCTTGAAGCGGCTCTGGAGGAAAAACGTGCCAAGACGTTTTTTTTGAGTCATTGAAGTGTTTTTATTATAACGTTTTCTGAAAACATAACTTACTTCTGTTGTCACATTTATACGGTCAGCGCTTCCTAGGATGCTGTATGAAAAAGGGTAATCCTCCCAAATCATTTGCTGAGGGAAAAATATTTTGTTTTTTATTAAAAAGTCTCGGTTAAATGCTTTGCCGTGAATTGCGAACCGACGTAAAAGTTCTCTGCCTACAGCTACTTTTCCCTGAGTATTTTTTGTAAAAACGATATCATGTCTGAAATTGTTATTTTTTTCATGGAATAGAATTCTATTGCTGAATATAGCATCGGGAACACAATCCAACTGTGCTGAGAATAAATGCAGGGTATTCGCTAGGAGCCAGTCGTCGCCATCCAAAAAGACTAAATAATCACCCTTTGCTGCATGTATACCTCTATTCCTAGCCCCACCAGGTCCGCTGTTACCTTGCTTAATTACTTGGGAATTATGTATTGTCTTAAGTGTTTGTGTGGCTATCTCAACTGTCGAGTCAGATGAACCGTCATCTATTACAATTATCTCAAATGGCGGGTACGTTTGATTTATGGCTGAGTCGATGGCTTGACGGACGTATTCTTCAATGTTGTAGGTAGTTATAATGATGCTAAACGTCTTGTCAGTCTGCATTTATCCACGATTTTTCAAAAGAAGGCAGGGCAGTATGGCTGTGTTAAGGGGTTAGGCTGTTTAAGATGATATCATTTAGCGCATTTTGTTTGTGAAGCATTCTTGTGATGTAGTGGCTGTCAGTATTATATGCGATTAGATTGATGTTGTTTTGTCGGGGTAGGTGCTCTATGTGAGCCTTGTCTAGAGCGTCGTTTAGAGCATAATGAATATTAAACTGGGTAGTTGTATTTTTATGCTTGTTGAACAGTAAGTTTAAATCCCAATACTCTTTTTTCATTTTTTTAGGGAAATGTTGGATGAGCTTTTCCCATCGAGTATCTCCGTGTTTAGCTCTGTTTGCTTTGTCTAAAAAAATCTGAGGTGAAAAAGTTAGAACCTCATTGACCAGATCTTTCAAGCAGCATCCTAAAATGAGTGAAAAATAAGCGCCCATGGATGCCCCCATGCATACAACCTTATTGTATTTTTTGGTTTCAATTATTTTTCGTATAAAATGGATGTTTTCGTCCATGTCTCTTGTAAAAGGTTTTATTCCTGAGTTGTACCAAGCATGGGAAGGATCCATTATAAAAATTTTATGGGTGTTGATACCTTCTGTGATCAATGGAAATTTATTGTAAAATAAACCTCCTAAATTTCCGTATGCACCTGTAAATGATAAAACTAATATTTTTGCATCTGCTGATTCAAAGTCAAATAAACTGTTGAAGAGCTTGTTGTGAGTAGCGGTTTTGAAGTTTTTGTAATTATGCTCTTCTTTTTTAGTAAATGTATATGTTGGAACCAGCTCGTTTGTTTTGAAATCATGCAATTCTAGAATGTTACGGTGGAATAAAGAGTCGGAATCAGGTTTTTTGCTATATCTTATTTCGTTGTCAAAATATATTACCACATAATTTTCTTTGGTCTGAATGTTACATAATCCTTTAATGTCTTTAAGGAGGGGGTTGCCGTAAATTTTTAAGGTGAAGTACATGTTGCCCCATTTTTTTGTCATGAGGTTGGTCACATTCTCCAGGCCGTCGAGGGAAGTTAAATTATTATAGGACGATGCGAAAATACCGTTTATTATTTTTAATCTGCCTAATTGTTTTAATGTAGTGAGTCTATTGCCAGAAACTGACAGGCTGGCGCCAACGTGCTCTAGTGATTCAAGTCCTTCTAGATTTTGTAATTGATTCTGGTGTAAATATAATGAAGACTTGATAGTCTTTACACCTTTCATGAATTTGACGTCTTCTAGTTTATTTGCACATATTTTTATATACCCCTCGAAAATATTATTTTTTAAAAATATTTTTCTTAAAAAAAGGCAAGAATTCAAATTTGTATCAATTATTTCTATATTTTTAATAGCTAATAAAGAGTTAAATCCATTTATAGACTCAAGTTTGAGATTGTTGTTAATGCGTAATGTGTTTTTTATAGAAATAAGCTCATTAATCCCGTTTATTGAGAGTAGCTTGCTCATCTTGCTTATTTCTAAGTTCTCAAGATGTAAAAGATTGTTGAAATCACTTATTTTTTCAAGATTGAGCCTACTAAGGGTCAACCTTCCGTTAATAGATGAAATATTCCTTAAACCATTTAGATCTGTTAAATTTTTGCAGTTATCTATAGTGAGAGAACCGTTTATTATTTTTATTATTTTAAAAGTGTCGAGTTCATCATCCACTATTTCGATACATTCCAATGAAATGTTGTCAAATGACAGAGTTCCCGTGAGAATATCAAAATAAATACTAAAAAGAATCCCATGTTTATTTCTGGAGACTAGTTCAGGAGTGTACTTACTCAGTACTCTTAATAGTTTTTGAATTTCACTGGAGTTATAATTGTAAGGGGATGTTTTCGAAAATGGATAGATGGTATCCAGGAAGTTGGATAGCTCTCTGTTCTTTTTAATTTTTAAAGACTCGATGGTGTCTATAATTGCTTTGAGTATATATTGGTTATTGTTAGCAGATCTTTTTTCTGACCTCTGCCAGTAATTAAGATTTTTATTATTTCTAATTTTTAATTTATGTTCAAGTAAGTCGCATTGTTCTTGGCAATTTTCAAGAAATAATGGGATGAATGAAGAGCCTTTCTTTTTGTTGTTGTAGATTTCGTTGTTGTTCTTGAGGTCGGCTGAAATACTGAAAGTGTCTTTTTCTTCAGATAAATTTATGAGTTGATTCCAGAAAAATTCAGAATCGTGAAGTTTATTTACGAGTATTTCCAGTTCTTTTTTATTTTGGGGAAGCGTTTCGCAATCTCCGATCTTGGCTTGCATAATACTTTGGGACCAGCGAGCAAGCCCTTCCATAAACCACATGTTGTTAAAATGAGCATACGAGTATTGAAAAATATGAAATAGCTCGTGTATTGGTGTTGCTGATCTATTGATAAGGTTTCTGTGTATCCAAATTTTTATAGATTTTCCTTGGTGTTGATTGTTCTCAAGGATATCTATTTTGTCATCGTATACAATTCCTGAAGCTATACCGTGTTCTCGGGGTATGTTTTTTATGCATATGTCTATGTATTTAGTTCCTTTTTCGTGGAAATGCCCTTTGCTTAATGGATCTGATAGACCAAAAGACTGCTCAAGTAAAATCTTGGCGGTTTGGAACTTGTACAGCATAAGTTCTATATAGTCTGGAATGCCACTATCATTCGAATCGATAACATTATAAGGAGAGGTGTCCCCTTTGTTCGAATAAAAAACCCTCCAAATATCATATATTAAAATGAGAGGGTAATCATTATCCTGCCTTTGATATATCGTGCTATTATTTCTAATGTGATCGTAGCTTAAATGCATCCTTCGCTCTTGTATTAGATTATGAGTAAAGTGTGTTATGTTAACGGGTGGTATATCTTTTTGAGGTCCTTTTTTAACCGTTAATAACTATTTTTTCTAATACGTATGATGTCGCCTGTGTTTACGTTCAATTCTTTAATATTCCATCTTTTTTCATCTTTAATTTCGGACCCTATACCAAAGTAAAAATCACCATCACATTCTTCGAAGGATCGAGCAAAAGACCTGTAGTCAAATTCAAATAATAGTCGTAGTTGGGACGGGCTATCCACTGAACCTTTATACACTCGGTTGGTCGTAAGACCTCCGGATGTTTTTGTCGTTGCCAATATGTAGAATACCTTGTTGCGGTGGAGGATGTCCCTTGGATACTCATCTTTATTCAAAGATATTTTTTGTGCTTTCAGATGGTTATCTTTAAAGGTCGCGTGATAAAGACCAATAGGAATCGATTGATGATCGTTATGGCTATATGCTCCGATATACAAAACAGACGTCCCCAAGTTTACCGGGCGAGTGAGTCTAACTGATTTTTGATTAAAATTAGTGTCTGGAAAGACTGTATGTATGGTGAGATTGTCCTTGGGAACAAATATTTTATTCTTATATTCCGCCATACTCAGATCTGGTTTGAGAGTATTTTTAAAACTTTTAACAGCGAATAACCTTTTTCCGATGGTTAGGAAACTATAAACTCTTCCCTTGCCTAATGGGTGTATTTTCCATTTTCCTCCATCGCTTGATATCCCAACAGCCGCACCTTGGACAGTGCCAAGAGCAACAAAAATATTTGTATCAATTTCGACCAAGTCATACACATGAAGTCCACCTGGAATGGTTCTGTGCATCTGCCATTCCCTCTTGTTGTGTTTGCTGTAATAATTGCCAAAATTCCAGTTTTGGGTAGCATCATGTCCTGGTATATAGAGCGTTTTGCCAAATACGCGAAAAACATCAACTTGCTCATCTCTAATTTTCACTGCAGGGATGAACACTTCACCTGATAAATTATATCCGTACATGTGCAATGGACCTGAATTTATGGAAGGCCCTTTGTTAGAACTGTTGCCGGCACCAATATAGAGTATGCCATCAAACACCTGCATGTCCCATATATTGCGTGAATATATATCTTCTCCCTTCGGATATTGTGAGGTGTAGGGGGTGCCCACGTATTCTAAATTATTGTTTGAAGCGTCTGCATTAGGAAGGGGAACGGAAAATATCAAACCCATGAAAAAAAAATGTGATAGTGTCGTTGGAAATAGCTTGGGACGATTATTTTTTGTTTCTTTCACCTTTTACCCCTACTTTTTTACAGTTATTGCTTGTTGGATAAAACGTATAGAGTTGTCGCGATCAGTTTTTGGATTCTGTTGGGAGGGTGTGAAAATGGAGTTAACTGTCTACCTTTTAGGTAATAATTGTTGTTAATCCTTTGGCTCGATGTTGGGATCCTTATTCGAAATAAATTTTTTGATTCGTTCGTAATCTTCAATGTAGTCGACTTCAGCCCAAAAATATCCAGCGATATCTTTCACAAATACTTCCGCTCCCTTGTCCACTGTTCTGTAGATGACATCCTCCCACCAGCATGTGTAATCTTCAGCGTTGATGGTATCAATCATCTGTTGCCTGAAATATCCGATGTACTGTTGGTTGAGTTTGCAGATGCCTACATATTCACCCGTTGTCTGGTCATTGCTTAATTGTTTACCGTATTTTTTGATCAGGCTGTGTTCCCAGCTAAATCGATAATCAGCATCTTCGATACGTGTACTATCGGATAACATGACAGGTGAACGAGTTTCTTCCTGTAAGATATCGATGACAGCAGGTTCAATGAATACGTCAGCGTTCATTATGATGAGGTCGTCACTACCAGCAAGAAAATCTTTTGCCATCCAGGCAGAGGCAATGGAGTTCGTTACCCTGAAGAATGGGTTGTAGTATCTTCGGTAACCGAAGCCTTCTAAAGATTGCAGGATATACTTTTCCTGGTAACCCGTGACCAGGGCAATGTCATGTATGCCTTTATCTTTCAGGAGTTCAAATGTGTATTTTATAAGGGGGTTCTCGCCAACTTCAACACAACACTTAGGCTGACCATGTAAATGCCTGCTTATGCGACTGCCCACGCCGGCAGCCATGAGTAATGCTTTCATCTTTTTACCCCGTAATAGTCGTATAGAGCGTCAATGAGAATATCCAGATCGGCTTGTTGCTGTTCGCCCATATGGGAAATCCTGAACATAATGTTTTTTAAATCGCCACCGCTCGGGGTGACGGTAAGACCATAATCGTCCGCAAGTGACTGCACTATATCTATTGCTCGCTTGCCGTCGGTCGGCGTTAGGGTGGTCATTGCGTTAGGCATAAAGTCTGTATAA
>LGVF01309278.1_pt1 | contig 11000 bp, 10 predicted proteins | sample 469901 | NCBI WGS metagenome assembly LGVF01 (sample SAMN03893561, study PRJNA290197) | marine sediment metagenome | material: sediment; isolation source: combined push core samples #3730, #5133, and #5579 collected at Hydrate Ridge | place: Pacific Ocean: Hydrate Ridge | reverse complement strand
CAAATAAATTGGTAAATGTACTAGTTGATAAATCGAACTCAAATATTACCCCTTCATCGTTTGCTCCGCCATAATTTGCTACTCCATAAAGTTTTCCATTATCAGCTTGCATCACTGATTTTGGCATTCTTCCATTAGTATTATCAAAGTCATGTATTTTGGAATAGGTATTTGTAGCAGGATCAAATTCAAACAATACACCATTATCAGATGTTCCTCCTTTTTTGGTTATTCCATACAACTTCCCATTTGATGCATGAATCAATCTACCCTCAGGATAGTTTCCGTTTTCTGTATCTTCAAAAGTGTATTTTATTTCGTAAGAATCTGTATCAATATTATATTCATAAATAACTCCAGCAAAATCGCTACAAATTCCATCTTCAGATGCTAGTCCATACAGTTTTCCATTAGAAGTTTCGGTTAGAGGAGATGTTACTGTTTTACCTACTGTTTTAAAAAAAGAATGCTGAATTTCAAAATTATTTCCATCACCATCGGTTTTAAAAATGGTGCCTACACCATATTTTCCTCCATCGCTTGACATACCCCAAAGTTCGGTTTGGGCATAGGTAGTTTGTTGTGTAATAATTGCTATAAGTAAAGCAAGTAGTATTCGTAATTTCATAGGATTAACTCTTAAGTGGTTATTGATAATTTTTTCATTAACAAATTAATAGCATAGCATAAAAACAACTATCATACTTAAGTATGATTTTGATTAAAAAATAAATTATCTGAGACTTTATTTTGTTAATTAACAGCCATTCAATTATTTCTTGTCCAATTTAATAACTCGGGAGATCGTTAATAGTTTTTGTAGATATTAAAAAACTCAAAAAAAAATTAACTATGATAATTGATATTCTAATATATTAAATGATAATTCTATATTTGAGCCACAAAAATTATTCATCAATTATGAAGAAAACATTCCTACTTACTTTATTAATATTCAGTATACTTACTAACAATATTCTTGCTCAGGATAACTCTCATTCAGATAAAAACAGAATTATACTAGTAAATCCAGGTGTATTTTATCTGAAATCATTAAACTTACTTACTGAGAAATCAATTATTGATATTGATAATCTAGAATACCAAGCAGTTTTTTATAGCAAAAGTGAAGTTAGTTACGATGAAGCAGAACAATACGTAAAAGAGAATAATATATCTAACATTAAGTTTCAGAAAATAGAAGGTGACTTAACTGCAAACAACCTATTTCAGAAAAACTCATGTACCGATAGTTTTAAAGAGTTATTCGAAAATAGTGAAGGAATTATTTTTCTTGGTGGTTGGGATATTCCTGCCGAAATTTACAACAGTAAAACAAATCTTCACACACAAATAAGAACTCCGAATCGTCATTATTTTGAATTGTCATTTCTCTACCACTTATTGGGTAGTGGCGAAAATGGTTTTGAGCCATTACTTGATTTAGAACCTGATTATGTAGTTTATGGTATTTGCCTAGGAATGCAAAGTATGAGTGTAGCTACAGGTGGCGACATGTATCAGGATATACCATCAGAAGTTTATGGTACAAAATATGCCGAAGATGTGCTTGCGTTAGATAAAAACCAACAACACCGTAGCTATTGGAAAAACATCGATAGAGATGAAACGCTTGACGGACATAGCTTTCATCAAATTAAGTTGGTTGAAAATTCTTTCTTCACAAAAAGTTATGGGATGAATAATTCCGACACACCTTACGTTTGTAGTAGTCACCACCAAGCTGTGAAAAATATTGGATATGGTTGGGATATTATTGCTACTTCTATGGATGGGAAAATAATTGAGGGCATTCAACATAAAAAATATAAAAACGTACTAGGTGTACAGTTTCATCCAGAGTTTTATTATTTACACGATGCAGGTAGTAAGAAATTTAAGCTAAAATCAAGTGATAAGCAACTAAGGACTGAGTATGAAATAATTAAAGAGCTTGGAGGATATCCTTTCCATCTTCAATATTGGAAATATTTTAGTGAGCTGTTTCTCTAAACACCCTATTCTAAAAAATTTAAAAGGCCTGCTGAAAATTAAAGTAGAAGCCTTGTGTTTGCATTCCAAAACCATAATCGAGTCTTACGCTTACTCTAGGCTGAATTTCGAGGCGATAACCAAAACCTAAGTTTGGGACGCCATAATAGGTTTTAGAATCTTCGTTAAAAATAGTACCTATTCCAGTCCATGCTACTAAAGAATGTCTTGAAGGTTTAGATTTTATGTACAGTTTATGCCTGTATTCGGCTATTCCATATACCAAAGACTTATCTCTAAGTCTTCCCCACAAATAACCACGTAAATCGAAAGGTGTACCAAGTTGTGACATTTCTCCATAAGGGACATCTCCTACACCTATTCTTGCCTTAGCTTGTAAAGCTAAAACCCTGCCTGTTTTCCAAACAGTGAAAAATTTTCTAATATCGATTTGATGAATTTGATAATCATTATTACCTCCCAAGAAATCACCGTATAATGTACTCGAATATTCAACTAATAATCCTGTATAGGTGTTTTTAGGTAAATCACGAGAGTCATATCTAGCTATAAGACCCAAACCAGAATTAAAAGGCCTATTATTATACCTAGAGTAATGTGGATCAGCCATTACTTCTGCACTTGCATCAGAGCCATAAGTATAATTAAAATCTATATTTGCACCTATAAACCAGTCTTTCTTTAGTTTCCAAAATATTCTTGGATTTATCCACCACCAATCTCTATGATATGACGTTTTAGTATCCTTAGGTTTATCAATAGTTTCAAGATATCCAACTCCAAAGTAATGATCAGGCATAGATTTATACCAGTAATCTCCTTCTATTATCAACTTTTCATCCATCAAATAGATAATAGGAATCATATTAAAAACCAATGCACCTGTAGATGTAAAAGAAAAAGATAATGGAATAGAAGATCTTTTTGAATTTTCATTTTCGCGATTAGCTTTAAAAGAAAAATAACCTCCAATTGCCAACATTCCACCTAATTCCGGAGTATAACCAGGGGTAACAAAAGGAGTTAATAAAGGACGACCATCATCAATACTATCAGGTTTAAAAACTATAAAAGGTTTTTTATTATTAGTTTTTATTTCCTGAGAGTAAATAGAATTAGTTATTCCAAATATTATAAATAACAGTAGTATATTTTTCATTGTAGATGTAAAGATAAAACAAAAAAAAGTCTCGCGAAAAATCACGAGACTTTAAATATATTTTGCTTTCAGGATAAAGCCTAAAGCTTATTGCCTATAAATTATGCTCCTAAACCAACACGAACATATCCTACAACTGTAAGATCTTTATCGTATGATTTTACATATTCAGCAACAGATTTTTTGTTGTCTTTAATAAAAGCTTGGTTTACTAAAGTATTGTCTTTGAAGAAACGCTTAAGTTTACCTTGAGCAATTTTATCTAACATTGCTTCTGGCTTACCTTCTTGACGAAGTTGATCCTTAGCAATTTCAATTTCTTTTTCAATGATAGCTTGATCTACTCCAGACTCATCCATTGCAACAGGATTCATTGCAGCAGCTTGCATAGAAACATCTTTTGCAGCAGCATCAGCACCTTCTACATTAGCAGAAAGAGCAGTCATTGAAGCAATTTTATTTCCAGCATGGATATAAGCACCAACTAATGGAGCTTCAAGTTGGTAATAAGCTTTAATTTCAACTTTCTCACCAATAACGCCAGTTTGCTCAATTAATTTTTCAGAAACAGTTTGCCCTGCAGCGAATTCAGAAGCAACAAACTCTTCTAAATTAGCAGCTGTAGAAGCTAATGCTAGGTTAGCAAAATCGTGAGCTAATTTTACAAAAGCATCATTTTTACCAACAAAATCAGTTTCACAGTTAAGAGAAATCAATGCACCTTTAGTTTTGTCATCGTTGATAAGAGCGATAACAGCACCTTCAGTATTTTCACGGTCAGCGCGCTTAGCAGCAACTTTCTGACCTTTTTTACGAAGAACTTCGATAGCTAATTCGAAATCTCCTTCAGCTTCTACAAGTGCTTTCTTGCAATCCATCATTCCAGCACCAGTTTGCTTTCTAAGTTTGTTTACTTCAGCAGCAGTTATTTTAGCCATGATATTTTTAGTTTAAATGTTTAATCGTTTAAATGGTGAATTGTTTTTGCTTTAACGAAAGTGGAACTAAACTACAAGAGTTTATAAACCTTCGATTCTGTTTATCACTGATACTTGCGTATCAGGTTGTTTATAAAAATACTTTGTGTTTTTTCGTTTAGACTAATTAATCTAAACAATGGTTCGAAGAACTTATAAACAGATGCCAATGGCATCATAACCAGCATAGCATAAACAATTCTAAAATAAGAGTTGAGATAAGCTTACGCTCATCTCAACAACTCATTCTGATATTATTTTTTTTCAGCGTCAGCCTTTGCTTTCTCTGCGTCAGCTTTTTTCTCTGCATCAGCAGATTTTTTAGCTTCTTGTTCTTGCTTAGCTCTTTCGCGCTCAGCTTTTCTGTCAGTTAACCCTTCAGAAATTGCAGATGTAATGTGACCTAATACTACATTAATAGCTTTAGATGCATCATCATTAGCAGGAATTGCATAATCAACCAACTCAGGGTTTGAGTTTGTATCAACAATTCCGAAAATAGGAATGTTTAATTTTGTGGCTTCAGCTACAGCAATGTGTTCACGTTTGATATCTACCACGAATAACGCACCTGGAAGGCGTGTCATATCAGAAATAGACCCAAGGTTTTTTTCTAATTTTGATCTTTTACGATCTATCTGTAAACGCTCTCTTTTAGAAAGTACGTTAAAAGTACCATCAACTTTCATTTTATCGATAGTTGACATCTTTTTAACAGCTTTACGAATAGTAACGAAGTTTGTTAACATACCACCTGGCCATCTTTCAGTGATGTAAGGCATGTTAATTTCCTTAACTTGTTCAGCAACAATGTCTTTTGCTTGCTTTTTTGTTGCTACAAACATAATCTTACGACCAGTTGCAGCGATTTTTTTCAATGCTTTAGTAGCCTCATCTAATTTGATTGCAGTTTTGTGCAAGTCAATGATGTGGATACCATTACGCTCCATAAAAATATAAGGAGCCATAGCTGGATGCCATTTTCTTGTAAGGTGTCCGAAGTGTACACCAGCATCCAATAATTCTTTAATATCTACGTTTGCCATTTTCTTTACTTTTTTTAATTAGTTTACTTTCTGTTGATTTTTAGCAATAAAACTATCTACTCTAGGTTAATTATTCACCTGAATTTATGTTCTATTTAGATGCTAAACTAATTCGCCTTTCTACCTTGTTACGTAATGTATACTGGTTGCGAAGCGATTCGCTCTTGGCGGATTTACAATCTTAGCAACTCGATTGCTTATCCATGCAAAACAACAGGAAACAAAATTCGATAAACGATTAACGTTTAGAGAATTGGAATTTCTTACGTGCTTTCTTCTGACCGTATTTTTTACGCTCAACTTTACGAGGATCACGAGAAAGAAGTCCGATTGGTTTCAATGCAGCGTGGTTCTCTTGATTAAGCTCAACCAATGCTTTTGAAATTGCCAAACGAATAGCCTCAACTTGACCTGTAATACCACCACCAAATACATTAGCTTTCACGTCAAACTGACCTGTAGTTCCTGTAACAGCAAATGCTTGCTCCATACGGTACTGTAAAAGTAATGTTGGGAAATACTCTTTGTACTCCTTCTTGTTAACGATAATTTGTCCCGTACCTTCAGTAATGTAAACACGAGCAACGGAAGTTTTACGTCTTCCAACTTTGTGAATAATACCCATTATTTAAGATCGTTTAAGTTAATTAGTGTAGGTTTTTGAGCCTCATGAGGATGCTCTGTACCAACATAAACATTTAGGTTTCTGAATAAAGCAGCTCCCAAAGTGTTCTTAGGCAACATACCTTTAACTGCTTTTTGAACCATTTTACGAGGATCTTTTGCGTGCAATTCTGTCGCAGTAAGAGTACGCTGACCTCCTGGGTAACCAGTGTGACGAGTGTAGATCTTTTGATCCCATTTTTTACCTGATAAGGCGATTTTTTCTGCGTTGATGATGATAACATTATCACCAGTATCAACGTGTGGAGTGAAGTTAGCCTTGTACTTCCCACGAATAATTTTGGCTACTTTAGATGCCATACGACCAAGTGGTTGGTCGGCAGCGTCAACTACTACCCATTGCTTGTCAGTAGTAGCTTTGTTAGCCGAAATTGTTTTGTAACTCAAAGTGTTCACAATACAACTGTTTTAGTTAAAAAATAATAATAAACATTCCTACCCTATACTATAAGGGCGCGCAAAGATACGAAGTTTTTCGGAACTGACAAATACTCTGATAAATAGATAGTTGGACACCTTACAATTTTGCCACTTTTAACATAAAAGAAGAAAATATTTATATAATCAAAAATATATTCATAATTAAAACAACTATTACCCATAATTGGCAATACATTGTTATTAATAATATAATTTTAATAAAAATTTATTGGGCGGTCGAGCGGGCTATACGTTATATCTTTTTTTTAGTACCATTCATGTGTACAATAAGAGATAATCAAAAAAAAGGATGCCACTTCTATCCCTACCGCAAAACATATAGGTGAAATTTGAAACTGAAATTAGTTAAGTTGGCTTTTAGACTTTAGCAACAAAATGCTGTAAGCAATATGCTTTAGGCAAATGATTCAACTTAACGCACAACAACTCAACAGTTCAACAATTAAACCAAAAGAATATAAAATCGATCAGTTTGGTTTGTAATTAGTATTATCAGAAATAATAGGATATCAAGCCAAAAGGCTTGGCTTCCTATTCCCCTTTAAGACTTAAGAGAGTATCTATATCAATAGATATCTACAATTTTTCATCTATTGATTATGATATTTTTGAATAATTATTGAACACTTAAAAGGTCAATTCCATATGGAATTGACCTCTTCTTTTATGATATCTTGTATTATTCTCCCTCTACCTTGAAATAATCTTGAGGGTGTAAACATGCTGGACATACTTTAGGAGCTTTCTCAGCTTCGTGAAGATATCCACAGTTCAAACATTTCCAAACAACTACACCATTACGCTCAAACATTCTTCCTTCATCAAGGTTGGTATACAGTGTTCTAAAAGTGTCTTCGTGTGCTTTATCAGCTTCAGCAATTGCTCTGAAAGCACTAGCTACTGCTTTAAAACCTTCTTCTTCCGCTACATCAGCAAAGTGAGGATACAATTCTTCCCACTCTTCATTTTTACCATCAGCAGAGGCTTTAAGGTTTTCTAAAGTTGTACCTATCTTACCTGCAGGATAAATAGCTATAATTTCAGTATCGCCACCTTCTAAGAATTTAAAAAATCTTTTTGCATGCTCTTTTTCGTTAAGTGCTGTTTCAGCAAAAATTAATGAGATCTAAACTAATCCATCTTTCTTAGCTTGTTTTGCAAAATAATCATACCTCATTCTTGCTTGAGATTCTCCAGCAAATGATTTCAATAAATTTTGTTCTGTTTTAGTTCCTTTTATACTTTTCATTGTTTCTGTAATTTTTGATTAAGTAAATGTATATCATTAAAATATATTGTTTTTAAATTTATGATAAGATAAACCTATACAACTATTAATAAATATAAAAGCTAATTTTATATGATGAATACTAATTTTAAAGGGATAATCCATTTAAGTACCAAAAAATTGACATTAATCCTCTATGTATTTATAAATCCTTACTTCTATTTAATAATTGAAACATCAGAATACAATTACTGTTTTTCCAATAGCTTTTCCTGATTCCAAGTATTGGTGAGCTTCTTTAAAGTTGTTTACTGTGAAGCCATTTAGTACTTTAGTCAAAGTAGTAAGTATAGTACCTTCATCAATAAATTTAGAAACAGAATTCAATAAATCATGCTGCTTTTCAATATCATCTGTAGTAAACATAGATCTTGTAAACATGAACTCCCACACATACGAAGCACTTTTTAGCTTAAGGACATTCATATTCAACTCTTTCTTATTTTCAACTATCCCACATATATGTCCTTGTGGCTTTATCAATTCACAGATACTATCCCAATGATAGTCTACATCAGATAAGTTAAGAATAAAATCTACATTTTCATACCCTAGTTTACGAACCGAATCTACCAAACTATAGTGATTAACAACAACATCAGCACCCATTTCTAAACACCAATCAATGGTCTCTTTTCTTGATGCAGTTGCAATAACTTCCATATTAGCAAGCTTTTTAGCCAATTGAATTGCTATTGATCCTACTCCTCCAGCACCCCCAATAATAAGAATAGATTTATTTTCATTTTCTCCTACATTAATTTTAAGCCTTTCGAAAATTGCTTCCCATGCAGTAATAGTTGTAAGTGGTAAAGCTGATATTTCGGCAACTGACAAATTCTTTGGTGCTAGCCCTACTATCCTTTCATCTACTAATTGATATTCTGAATTTGATCCAGTACGAGTAATATCTCCAGCATAATAAACTCTATCACCTTTTTTGAACAGAGCTACATCATCTCCAATTGAATTAACAATTCCTACTGCATCCCAACCGATAATCTTTGCTTCATCTAACATAGTCTCTTTAGCACTATTTGCCCTAACTTTGTAATCCACAGGGTTTACAGAAACTGCTTCTATCCTTACTAATATATCTCTCCCAATTGCTATAGGCTTATCTATTTCTACTTCTATAAAACTATCTTTTTCACTTATTGGAAGTGATGTTTTAAATCCTATTGCTTTCATAATTTATATAATTCAAAATATTTCACTCAATTCAACAAATAACTACAAACCTGGATAATCAGTAAACCCAGTTTCATCTCCTCCAAACCAACCAACAGTTCTAAGTTCATTATATGGACCATTATTTCTAAAACGCTCAACCAGATCAGGGTTAGCAATATATAATCTACCAAAACCAATCATATCAACCCATGTAGTAGCAAGCATTTTACGGGCTCTTATTAAGTCGTACCTACCAGTTGCAATAATTGTATTCGAAAAAACTTTTCTCAAATCTACTCTAAATGAATCAGGGATTTCTGGAGCATCATCAAAATCAGCCTCACTTAAGTGAAGATAAACTGCACCTAAATCATTAATCCCTTTAGACGCTAATATAATTGCATCAAGTATCTCTGGATCAAACATATCCTTGGCAGTAATAAATGGTGCTAATCTAACACCCGTTTTATCGGCTCCTACAGCATCAACAACCGATTTTGTAACCTCCAAAACAAAACGTATCCTATTTTCTATACTACCTCCATATGCATCTATTCTTTTATTAGAATTACTTCTCAAGAACTGATCTATCAAATACCCATTTCCACCGTGAATTTCAACACCATCGAACCCAGCTTTGATTGCATTTTTTGCAGCAATTGCATAGTCATCAATAATACTCTTAATTTCGGATACTGATAATTCTCGTGGCATTTCTGCTGGCAAAAATTTAGCTTCACTATTTTCCATAACATAAACATTAGTTCCTTTAGCAGGAATAGCACTAGGAGCAACTGGTTGCATCCCATTAACATGGCTATTACTGACTCTACCAACATGCCATAATTGTAAAAATATCTTCCCACCTTTATCGTGTACAGCACCTGTAACTAATTTCCATCCTTTAATTTGTTCTTCAGAATATATACCTGGAGTAAGAGAATATCCCTGACCTTGTAAAGAAATCTGAGTAGCTTCGGCAATTATTAACCCTGCACTAGCTCTTTGAGAATAATAATTTGCATTTATTTCTGAAGGTACATCTCCTTTTTCGGTTCTACTCCTTGTCATTGGTGGCATTACCACCCTATTTTGCAACTTAATATTCCCTAACTGCAATGTATCGAACAAATCCTTTTTCATAACTCTTATTATTCATACTTAATTATTACAATGCAAATTTACGTTGACATCCATGTATATTTACTGTACTAATCCATTATTAGACTGTACATTTAAAACATGAAAAGATTCAAGCAATATATTCCACTAGAAATATTAGAGATAAACACTGATGTATGGGAATACCCTTTACACAATCACAACTATTTTGAAATCATTTTCATTAAAGAAGGAAGTGGAATACATACCATTAACAATATTAATTATGAATATGTAGCAAATGACATCTTCCTAATATCTCCGGAGCAAAACCATATTTTCGAGATCAAAGAACATACAAATTTTGTTTATTTAAAATTTACAGAACTACTATTCGGGAAAGATGGAGATTTAGAACATAAAGAAAAGTGGATGCAGAAAATGGAATATATACTTTTCAATCCAAACCTTACGCCCAACCAAATAAGGTACGATACAACAGATAAAAAAAATTTATTCAACCTCATAGAGGTAATTCTTAAAGAGCACCATAACTATGACAGTTACAACGATGAAATTATTATTGATTCACTAAGTTTAATATTAAATTTAATTGGAAGAAATATATTCAATAGTTATAAAGTTGAAGGTGAAAATAAAGCTAGTGTAAACTCAAGAGTTAATGACATCTTATCATACATAAGACTGAACGTTTACAACTCAGAAAAAATGAAAATTGAATATCTATCTGAGGTGTTTAACATGTCAAAAAATTATATCAGCATATTTTTTAAAAGACAAACAGGAGAATCACTTCAGAAATACATTATCAACTATAGAATGAAACTTGCTGAAAACAGACTACTAAAAACTAATTCTACCGTATCTGAGATAGCATATGAACTTGGATTTACCGATGAAAGTCACTTCAATCGACAATTCAAGAAATACCACAATATTACTCCTGGTGATTTTAGAAAGTTAGAATAATAATTACTTCTCAAGGTTAATCTACTTCGGATCAACGTATAAACACCTACCCAAAAAAGTTTAAAACAAAAAAAACTCCCATCCAATTAAATGGATAGGAGTTTTGAAGATTGGCAGCTACCTACTTT
>LGVF01063589.1_pt1 | contig 11007 bp, 8 predicted proteins | sample 469901 | NCBI WGS metagenome assembly LGVF01 (sample SAMN03893561, study PRJNA290197) | marine sediment metagenome | material: sediment; isolation source: combined push core samples #3730, #5133, and #5579 collected at Hydrate Ridge | place: Pacific Ocean: Hydrate Ridge | reverse complement strand
GGTGGGTGGGGGCACGATCTCGACCTCGGCGACCTCGGCAGCCCCGACTGCTGCCGCTTTCGCCTCTTCATCCTCTGCTGCCGCGGTAATGAGATTTTCAACATCGCCCTCTATTGATGAGATGGTTGTGCGCGCAAAATCAAGACTTGCTGCCAAATCCGATATCTCCGATCTATTGCAACCGACTGACTCCTGTAGTTCGTCCAGTCTTCCGGAAAAATCGGCTCGCTGCGAAAATACCCCTGATACTACATCCCCGACATCAGAGATGACCGAAATCACTTCGTCTGACCGCGCCTCCATCGTTATCATGGCTACGCCATTCTTTGAGATCCCCTCCTCGATTGCTTGCAGATTCTTCCTTAGATCGTCGATCTCTGAGCGGTCGATCGTTGGTTCGTTTGCAATTTCCGGCTCTTCGGATGATGCGGGCATATAGTAAACAGCCTCGGTGAGCTCTGAAAACGCTGCCACAACCTTGTCGACCTGCGTCGCAATCGCGGAAATATCCTCCCTGATCGCCGCAATCTCGCCGCTAAAATCCTGTTGGGCACTGATGGGTTCGGGTATTGATTCAGTGACCGGTTCCGAAAAATCCAGAGGGGGAAGTGGGGAATCAAAGAGTTCTTGAGGCATTGTTTCAGCGTCGCTGCTGAGATCTAATTCAGGAGGAACCTCTGCGACCTCGTGCTGAGCGGATGGCGAATCACCGACTGCAGGTGATTGCGAATACTTCGAGATTCTACCTCGAAGCTCACCGGTTCTCGTGATTCGCCTCAGAGCCGCACGCAGCACAGATGATATACTATCTTTAATCCTGGTGGCTGCAGGAGTTGTCTCATCCATTCAATTCCCCGATACGTTATATATCGGTGAATTGATTTAAACGCTTTGGTCTGTTAAGTGCAAAACACCAGCCAATTCCGCTCGCAGCTCTCCGAGCGTGGCACACCGCTCGGCACACGCGTTATGCTGGTGGATACTCTCCTCGTTGATCTGTTTGAGCGAGATCAGGGAATCGTCAGGCAGGCGCGGGAACTCCTTCACGATCGAATGTGCCATCGCGCGGACACAGTCCTCCACAAATCTCGGAGTCCGGTGCGCGACATCAACCACCGCCGCCTCATCGGATCGTTTGAGCAGTTCGAATATCGTAGAACTCATTGAGGACTCGATGACGTCGATCAACTTCGCGAGCGGTACATCGTACCGATCGTGAACCTCAATTGAGATCGTCCCCCGCCCGCGCTGGTTGTGGGTTGCCATGGGGACTCGGATCATGAACTGGGCGATCGTGGCGTCGGGAACGCCGAGCTCGACCAGTTCATTCCTTGCACGGTCCCGCATAATCTCCTGCGCACAAGGGCATGCAGTCATCCCGAGTACCTCCGCGCCAACGAGTTTTCGGACCCTGATGTCGCCATCATCCGACCTGATTGCGACCGCCTCTGCGAAGATGTCGACCACGCTCTGGCAGTTCATGTGTGTCACCGGGGTCTCCCGCTTGACCACGTATTCGCTCTTCATCTGCACCTCGGCGCGGGATGCGTACTCGTGCTTGGTTAAGAGGCGGCGTGCGACAACACCGCACAATTCCTCTATTTCGTATACCGGCGCCTTGACCGCCTCCTCCAAGACCTCATCAATGGTCTCAAAGTTTCTCGAAAGGTTTGCGCCCTTGCGATCTGGCGGCAGGTCCACAAATATGTTAAATCTTGCGATGAGTACAATCGGGCGCTTGCCCTTGCGTGCAATCTCAATCAGCTTCTTGACGTCGGTTACGCCAACACGTGTCAGGTTGATCGGAATTGCAGGTCTGGTTGCCTGAATATCCGGAAGTTCGACCACGGGTAGTTTCATGTCAGTCTTCTCCAGTACTGGTGAGTCGGTTCTGTGCTGTATGCGTCAATATATAAATCTTGTGGCACCCTGGGTGAAATTTTTTGATTTCTTCTGTCCGGTTGAAAATATAATGAACCGTAGATTAACGCGAATGAATGCAGATTTGTTCATAGGCATCCGCGTAAATCTGCGGAGGATAAGATTGAAAGTAATCAGTGCAGCCAGAAAATATTAAAAGTCACCCCGGAGTGCATGCTCAATAACTTGTGGTGGGAACCACGAGATTACACGGATTTTCACAAGATTTCCGTGTTAATCTTGTGCAATCTTGTGCAATCTTGTGGTTTTATATGTGAATATCCACACAATATTGGGTAAGTACACCTATGGATAGTGTCGACCCGACACTGGCGTTATATCGATCACACATCAGCGAGAAGCCCATGCGAATGCCAATTTTACAGGCAGGGACTGCTCCCGTGTTCGGATTCGCTGGCATGCGCAGATGGACTTTTATATGAAGACGTACAATCAACTAAATGAGCGAATGAAGCAGGTGCGGTTTCTATGGCATACAATCTCGGCATACCGAAACTAGATGATTTGATCGGGGATATCAGGGGCGGTACGAACATCATGATGATTGGTCCCCCTATGAGTGGGAAAGAGGATCTCATAAACATCATCGCATACCGTGGGTTGGTCAATCGCGATGCTGCCGTAATCGTCTCGACGCGAGAGCCAGGAAACAACGTGCTCGAATGGTTCGAACGACGTAACCTGAACATCTCGATGGATAGAATCGGGATTGTGGACTGTGTTACGCGCACCCTCGGGTTTGCCGCACCCGATACCGAGAACATCAAGATGGCGTCAAGCCCGGTTGACCTCACAGGCATTGGTGTCAAGATCAGCCAGTTCTTTGAACATTTCTGGATGGAGATGCAGCTCAGGGAGACGAGACTGTGCATCAACTCGCTATCAACGATTCTGATGTACTCGAACCTGCAGACCGTGTTTCGGTTTTTGCACGTCTTCACAGGTCGTATCAAGGCAGCAAATGCGCTCGGCGTCTACGTGATTGAGGAGGGGATGCACGATGCGCAGACGATTGTGACATTGAAGCAGTTGTTTGATGGCATGATTGAGATAAGGGAAGGGGATGATGGTTATCAATTACGGGTTGTCGGGCTCACGCCGAAGCCAACGCCGTGGTTTGATTATGAAGTCAATGGTGTAGATGTTGTACTACGGGGTTAGTGAATATGATAGAGACAGGGATACCGAAGCTAGATGGTTATTTACACGGAGGTGTTCCGGAAGGAAGATCTCTTGTGTACTATACGTACCCCGGCGTAGCTGGTGATGTTTTCGGGATGCAGACGATATGCCACGCCACATCGAACGGTAGACTGGGAGTCTATGTCGCATCCAGTACCGATCCGCAGATGATCCGGGATCAGTTCAGCGAGTTCGGGTGGGCTACTGAGGACTATAATGGCAGGTTCATTGTGGTGGACGCGTTCTCAGGGCTGATCGGCGCGGATTCGCAGGAACGATACGTCGTGTCCGATCCGGAGGATGTCAACAGCCTGACCCAGTGTATCAAGAAGGTGATGGAAGAGATGAGCGAACCCGGAATCATCGTCTTCGAATCGCTCTCGACGATCATGGACCTGTGCGGGGAGTCTGAGACCCTTGATGCTCTTGAGGAGTGGAGCCAGTACGCAATGCTCTACGATCATGCACTGGTTTACAATTTCACGGCATGGCCCTATTCCGAAGAGACGCTGCTACACGTGAAGGAGAATGTTTGCAATTCCGTTATCTCTGTTGGTGGGATTACCGGAGACGTTGTTTTCGGGCAGTATTTTGGGGTGTTGAAGTCGGATTGGACAGAGATGATACGGAAAAGCACGTTGTTCAAGGTTTTGAAGCCCGGTGGCATACGCGCGTACATTCCAAAAATACTGGTCACAGGACCGTTTGATGCCGGCAAATCAACGTTCGTGCATGCACTCTCCAACAGGGCGGTCTCAGTGGATCGGCTTGGCACGACGATCGCGCTTGATCACGGGCATGTGGATCGCAAAGGGTTTGCCGCAGATATATTCGGAACCCCTGGGCAGGAACGGTTCGATCCAATCGTGAAACTGCTCAGCGGAGAGGCAATGGGTATATTCCTCCTCCTCGACTCGACAAACACCGCTGATTTTGAGAGGGGCAAGCGCATGCTTGAAATCACAAAGTCGTTCGGTCTGCCGGTTGTGATCGTCGCAAACAAGCAGGACATGCCAGAAGCGCTCACGCCGGAGGAGATCAGAAGAGAACTGGAGATGCCAGCGAATGTACAGATCATGCCCGCGGTTGCAGCCACAGGAGAGGGCGTCTTCGAGGCATTCGAGACACTGGTTGAGATGGTAATGGAGGTGGACTGAGATGTCGACATCGGAAATGCTCGGAAAAGTGCTCGCCGGTCTCGGAAAGGTTGGAGAGATTGAGGCGAGTGCGATATCAACACGAGACGGGCTCCTCATGAATGCGGATATGCACGCCGCTGGAGATCCGGAGACTTTTGTTGCAATGTCGGCAACGATGCTCGGCGCAGCAGAGACCGCAACATCCGAACTGGGCAAGAGTGTGCCGAACCGGGTAATCGTGGAGACCGACGACGGGAAATTGATATGCATGGGCGCAGGACCAAAAGCGCTTGTGGTTGTGATGACCGCACCGGATGCCGGGCTCGGTCTGGTGCTCGTAGAGATGGCAAAAGCCGCAGAAAAGATCGAGAGACTGATATGAAACCTTTAATCAACATCGGGAAGAACGGAGTTACTGATCAGGTCATTGATGAGATCAGAGAGCAGATGAATGGAAAAAGCGAAATCAAGATACGGATCCTCAAAAATGCGCCCGATAGCGCGTCGGTTGTCGCAGAAGAGGTCGCATCGAGGACCGGGTTCAAACTTGGGGATGTGCGCGGGCACACTGCGGTTCTTGCACGGTGATTGACATTCACTAACACGAAACACAATCTACAGAAATCGGGTATGTGTCGGAGGGGGGGTCCGGGAGTCCGGCTTACTGACGCCGGACGCATGGTGATTTTGGGAGTCGGGGGGATTTTGTGGAGACTTTTATTATCTTCGGGAATGGGTTCGGAAAACCACAGAGGACGCGGGGACAACAGCAACTCTCTGTGCCATCCGCGTCCTCTGTGGTTACTCTCCTTTGCCATAACCCGGCACGGTCTGAAAATCAAGTGATTTATCACCGCGGAGGTTCGCGGAGGGAGACCATTTTCAACCTTCTGCGTTCCTCTGCGCACTCTGCGGTAGAATCTGCGGGTATGGCGATTTCACTGGAACAATCGACCGTACCCCATAACCCGAGTCCGCCAGGAGAGATTAAAAAGCCACATTTTGTGGTGGTCACAATCATGTCAGACATTCGTGTAATCCGTACTATTCATACCATTCGTGTTCTAATGCTGCTGATTTTAAACAAAATATATAACACAAATTTCACGAATGCGGCGAATGTCACGAATTTGACTCTCATAGAGTTGTGGGGGCTTTATGAACAGTTTTGGATCGGCTGATACTAATAACAGCACGATCGCCCGCAAAGCCGCAGTCTCGATTCTCTTCGGGTTACTCGGCTTTGCAGTGAACTTCTACCCGATCGATTTCGTCTTTTATGGCTCTTATAAAATGAGCTTCCTGATCGGTCTCGTATTCCCCATGCTGATAACGCTTGCATGGGGCTGGCGATACGGACTCCTCTCAGCGCTCGCCGGCGGCTGCCAGACGATGTGGATACTCTGGATGCCGGGAAGCGGCTACGGACCGTTCGTATCGGTGCCGCCGTTCACGCTCTGGATCGTCTGGCTCGGATGGTTCTCACGCACCAGATACAACAGCAGATACGGAATCTATATCGGAGAGGTAATATTTCGCATCTTCAATACAGCCCTGCTCTACACCGTCTTCAGGTGGGTCTTCACACTGAACGTGCCTCCTGCAAACACGGTCATGCCGCTTGCGGTAACACACTCGATCGTCTTCAAGGAGGCGGTAAACGGGCTATTCATCCTCTTTCTCGCACAAATGATCCTCCAGTCAAACACGGTCAGGCGACTCTTCAGACTGACGGATGGTGAGGCAGACCCGCGTCACGCATACATCTACACAAACGCAATCATCCTCGGCAGCATGATGCTGATCTTCCTTGCATGCGAGGTGCATCTCTGGAACGACTGGGCGCCCGATTTCCGGAATGCCGCCCGCATACTCGGCATGCTATTTCTGATCCTGATAGGGATCCTCTGCACATACCTGGCAGCAGACGCCTTTGCACGGGCGAGGACCGTTGAGATTCGCCTGGCAAGTGAGCGCATCGAGCATTTGAACGGCGTGCTGAAAGCCATCAGAAACGTGAACCAGTTGATTGTGGTTGAGAAGGAGAGGGACCGCCTTCTTGAGGGTGCGTGCGAGGTCTTAATCGAAGCGAGGGGCTACGAAGCGGCATGGCTTGGATTTATGAAGAGTGACGGGACGTTTGCAACAGTCAAGGGATCCGGTTTTCCGGAAGAGGTCTCCTGCTTCTGCAAGCACGTGATGCACGACGACTGCCCGCCTTGTATCAGAGATGCGCCCGCCCAAAAGGAGCCTCTGGTCATGGACCGGTCGAAAGACTGCGGAGATTGCTTCTTAAGAGAGCGATGCGCCGGCAAAGAAGCCGTAATCATCCGTGTCGAGCACGATTGTAGACTCTTCGGGCTGCTTACCATACTACTCACATCTGCTGCCACCGCAGACGATGAGGAGAAGGAACTCCTGAAAGAGGTTGCAGGCGATATGGCGTTCGCACTCCACAACATGGAACTCGAAGAGGCACGAAAAATTGCAGAGAAGGCGCTTGCAAAGAGCGAGAGGAAGTATCACCTGCTTGCCGACAACTCGATTGATTGCATCTGGCAGCTGAATCGCAACCTCGAATTCACGTATGTCAATCCCGCTATTCTCCGGATGCTCGGGTTCACACCGGATGAATGGATCGGAAGTTCGTTATCCGAATACTGTTCTCCTGAAACACTGGAGTTTATGTCAGGTCTGGCAAAAGCGGAGCTTGCTAAGGGTCAGGAATTAACTATTGTGATATTTGAAACTCAGTTGTTCCATAAAAACGGTGGAACGGTTCCTGTCGAGATAACTAGCAGGGTGTTGTTCGACGAGGATGGATATCCGGCAGGGTTTCAGGGGTCTGCCAGAGACATCACCGAGCGCAAAGAGGCTGAGGATGCACTCCGGGAGAGTGAGGCGCAATTCCGTAACCTGCTTGAGTGCATCCCGAACGTGGCTGTGTATGGGTACGGACCCAATGGCACAATCCACTACTGGAATAAGGCGAGTGAGGCAGTGTACGGCTACACAGGAGGGGCTGCGATCGGCAAAAACATTTTTGACCTGATCATTCCACCAGAGCTACGAGATGTGATGCGTGAGGCGATTGAGCATGGCGCCCAAACAGGGGATATGCCAGCACCATCCGAACTGTCACTCATGCGCAAGGATGGGGCGCTTGCTCCCGTGTTCTCGAGCCACGTCGTCTTGAAGCGGCACGGACGCGAGCCCGAACTCTTCAGCGTCGATGTTGATCTGGTCGAGCGCAGGTATGTTGAAGCGCGGTTGAGGCGGGCGGTTGATGACCTCAAGCGTTCCAATGAAGAGCTCGAGCAGTTCGCGTATGTCGCATCTCATGACCTGCAGGAGCCGCTGCGCATGGTCTCGAGTTATATGCAGCTTCTGAAGCGGCGCTACGAGGGCAAGCTTGATTCTGATGCCAACGATTTTATAGGGTTTGCCGTGGACGGCGCAAGCCGCATGCAGACGCTAATTCAGGATTTGCTGATCTATTCGCGTGTGGGCACGCGTGGCAAGCCGTTTGAGCCAACCAACTGCGAGGACGTGCTCGGGCAGGTGCTCATGAATCTGGATATCGCTATCGATGAGGGTGGTGCAGTGGTTACGCATGATCCGATGCCAACGGTTGTGGCTGATTCCTCGCAACTTGCACAGCTCTTCCAGAACCTGATCGGGAATGCAATCAAGTTCCATGGCGATGAGCCTCCGCGTGTTCATGTCGCAGCAGAGCAAAAAGGCGACGAGTGGGAGTTCTCGGTCGCGGACAACGGAATCGGGATCGATCCCGAATTCTTCGAGCGCATATTTGTGATATTCCAGCGTCTGCATGGCAGGGAGGAGTATTCGGGAACCGGGATCGGTCTTGCGGTCTGCAAGAAGATTGTGGAGCGGCACGGCGGCAGGATGTGGGTGGAATCAGAGCAGGGCAGGGGGGCGACGTTCTACTTCACGATTCCTGCGGTCGCAACAGAAGGCGGTGTTCAGGAATGAAGAAGATGGTGATCGTCTGTGTTTTGTTATTTGTCATCTCAAGCGGATGCGTAACCGAAGAAAAACCAACCATGGAGAAGAGAGCAGATGTTAATTTGACAGCATCCCTTAGCCCGGATAAAGAAGTGAACTGGATGGGGCACTGGCTTTCCGAATATGGTCGGGAGACCCTTGTGCAGGAGGTTTTCCAGGACTTTGAGCTGATGAATCCTGATATAGACGTCAATCTCAAATATCCGCAGCAAATCATGGGGCTGCGTAGTAAACAGGAGACGGCTAAATATATTGCCCGCATGATAATGACCGGGAATATCGAGTGGGATGTCGTCTGGATGGATGATGTCATCTACCAGTATACCGCAGAAGAACTGGGCGATCCGGGGTGGGGGGAAGAATACCTTGTGAATTTTGAGAATGTGGAAGGTTTCAAGGAAACACAGAAATCGTTCATCATACATGACCCGGTTTACAGAAAGCAGACCAGTGACATTATAGTGGGTCCGTATATCGAGGGTTATTACTATGTGATCTATTATAATAAAAATGTTGCAGAAAAAATGGGCATCGAAGTGAAGCAATATAGCATGACCTTCGACGATCTTATAGGGTATGTCAAAGAAGTCGAAGAGTACAACCAGAGGCACAATACGGATATCGCCGCATTCTATGAAAGCGAAAATTGGATAACCACTGAAATATTATTCCAGAACCTCTTTAAATCCGAACTCGGCAATTTTAACGAAGCCAAAGAAGAGACAGGATCGACAGAAAAGAACGCTGCCCTGTTAAAGACTTTTCAGGCTTTTGAAGAGCTTGGAAAATACGATCCATTGATAGACTCCCACAAGAACAATACATGGTACCAGACCCGGCATCTCGTATTGGACGATGAGTGCCTTTTCTATGTAAACGGCATCTGGATGTACAGCCACTGGATGGGGATAGACAAAGAAAAGACGAGAAAGATGGTTCCTGCCGAACTCCCTGTATTTAGGGAGACTGACTACTATCTCGGAGGTTACATCCCGGTATGGGCTGTTATGAAGGATGCTCCAAACAGAGAAGAAGCAATCAAACTTCTGATGTTCTGGAGCACGCCAATTGTCGCTGAGAAATGGGTGCGCTACGCAAAAGCCCCGACCGGACTGGTTGGTCATCTCAGCACCGCTGATCAGGCAGATGATGTGTTTGCGCAGTTTCAGACGGAAATCACGGACCGGTACGGTGGCAATATCCATTACAGCGCGAATGCGGGCTACATCTTCGGAGAAGAGAACCGACTTCTGCAAGACGATCTGAATGAGAAGATCATACGGCTGCTGGATGGCGAGATAACCGCAGAGCAGGCTTATGAGGAGATTATGGGGGCGGTCGAATGAAGGGTAGACATAAGGATGGGGAAAACAGGCGTCACCGCAGTCTGAGCTGGAAGATAATTCTGTTTACCATGATTCCTTTCCTTATGGTCTTGATAGCCTTAAGCGCACTGACCATCCAGGATAAGACTCAGAACGAGCGGGATCTTGTGCTGAATAGAATCGATTCGTACGTCAATTTGCTTGAAAGCGGCGATCTGAGTTTTGAGAGCGTTCGGCAAAAGGAAAAATTGGAAAAGATGTTCGATGAGCGGGTCATATCATCTGAGCTTATCGGGCGGGGTGGAAGCGTCGTTTATGCCGCAGGCACCCCGGAACATGAGGTTGATTTGGAACTGATCGAGAATGCGTTTGGGGGTTTCACGGTGACCTACACCACACGTCACGAAACTCCGGTTCTCATCTCGTTGTATCCGATTATCGTCGAAGATACCGTAGTTGGAGTCCTTCACCTCGAACTCTCCTTTGAGCGGTCAAATGAGCGAATCAAGAAATACACGTTCTTTATTCTCCTGCTGAACGCTTACGGTCTGGTTGCTTCGTTCCTGCTGGTCCGTTTCCTCTCGCAGCGAATCGTGATAAACCGGCTTGAGGCGTTGACCGACATGTCCTCTGAGATCGGCAAAGGAAACCTGCAACGCCGGCTGGATATCCGATCGTTTGATGAGCTTGGAATTCTTGCATCGGCGTTCAACGATATGGCAGGGGAACTCGGGGAACGAAAGCGGCAACTGGACGAGGAGCGGGGCAAGGTTCTTGATAAGGTGGAGGAACTGGAAGAGCAGATCACCCGGCGTGAAACTGCGGAGGAGGAGTTGAAACGGACCGTAGCTGATCTCAGGCGATCCAACGCCGAACTCGAGCAATTCGCGTACGTCGCGTCTCATGACCTGCAGGAGCCGCTGCGCATGGTATCAAGCTACATGCAGCTTTTGTCGCGGCGCTACAAGGGCAAGCTCGATTCTGATGCCGACGATTTCATCGGGTTTGCCGTAGATGGGGCAAAGCGGATGCAGACGCTGATCCAGGATTTGCTGGTTTATTCGCGTGTTGGAACACGTGGCAAGCCGTTTGAGCCGACAAACTGCGAGGACGTGCTTGGGCAGGTGCTCGTGAATCTGGAAGTGGCGATCGATGAGAGCGGTGCTGTTGTTACTCACGATTTGTTGCCAACGGTTGCGGCTGATTCCTCGCAACTTGCACAGCTCTTCCAGAACCTGATCGGAAACGCAATCAAGTTCCATGGCGAGGGTGCGCCGCGTGTTCATGTCGCAGCAGAGCGAAAGGCGGACGAATGGCTATTCTTTGTTGCTGATAACGGAATCGGAATTGAGGAGGAGTTCTTTGAGCGCATCTTTGTGATATTCCAGCGT
>LGVF01004076.1_pt1 | contig 11016 bp, 9 predicted proteins | sample 469901 | NCBI WGS metagenome assembly LGVF01 (sample SAMN03893561, study PRJNA290197) | marine sediment metagenome | material: sediment; isolation source: combined push core samples #3730, #5133, and #5579 collected at Hydrate Ridge | place: Pacific Ocean: Hydrate Ridge | reverse complement strand
AAATAAAAGAGAATGTAGACCTATGGAAACATGAGATAAAAAGTGAAATAAATAATTACCTGTTAAAACCTTTTGCAGAGATAATTGATGTTGATGATGATATTGCAAAAAGATACATAAGGGAAGGAGTTATTGAAAAAACAATATTCAGGGATTTAAGCTCTCTTTTTGAAATAAAGGACATAGAACTTATTGATAAACTTATAGGTATTATTTCTTACAATCCCGGGATGATTATAAATCTTGATGAGATTTCAAGAGAACAGGGCAGAAGCAGGCAGACGATAAGTAATTACCTATATTATCTTAGAACTTGTTTTGTAATAAGGGAATTGAAAAATTTCAAAGGATCATTTAAAGTATCTTCCAGAAAACTTAAAAAGTATTATCCAATCCACCCATGTGTTGCTCTTGCTCTTGGGAAACCGGATCAGGGAAAAGTAGTAGAAAATCTCATACAGTTTGTTTCACAATCAGAACATTTCTGGAGAGAGTCAGGCAAAGAAACGGATTTCGTCCTGTCAAAAGACAACTCAATTCTACCTATTGAATCCAAATATTCTAAACACATAAGAATGAGAGACATAAAGGGGCTGATAAAATTCATGGATCAGTTTGATGTCGGGACGGGTTTGGTAATAACAGAAGATTACGAGGCAGAAAAAATTGATAATGGCAAAATTATCAGGTTTGTGCCGCTATGGAAATGGATACTAAATAATTAAATGCGTTTATACTTTCCTATACGTCAAGAAAAGATTGTTTTAAAATTTTCAATTCATTTCCCAGCTCAATCCTGTCTGTAAAGGCATCGAACTCCATGCTTAGAGTCTGCTCATCTTCATGCCAGATAAATGACTGTTCTATAGCATTATCCTTCATCAAATCATTATAAAAGTCAAATAGTATAATTTGCCATTCTTTGCGCACCCATCCCAAAGTTTCAACAATGATCAGGTAATTATAGAGAACTTGCATCACAGCTCTTTTAGCAGGAAGAAAACCAGTCATGCCAGAAGCAAGTAATAACAGCATTTCTACATCAACCAGATGAAGTGCATCTTGCTCCATACACTTCCCAAATAAGGAATAGACATTGTCTCTATATTCAAAACACTGGCTTTTGTGCAGTGGTAGTTTTAATGGTTTGAGCTTCCAAACCTTTTCAAGAATTTTATCGCCCTGGGTTTTTGTATAAGGGGAGATTACCACCTGCTCTAAATCAGCAATAATAGAACGTCTAAATTGAGGTTCTTTAAAGCCTGTTTTATCCTCTAACCCTCCATCCTTCTTAGGGTTGAGTGTGATAAGGGGTACAGGCTCTATATTTAATATGTCGTTTTCATAGGAAACCTGCTTCTCACCCTGAATATATGTATTGCAAAGTCGTTTTATCGAAGGTTCTGCAAGGTGGTACTCATCGAAACATACAAAAGGAGCCTGAAGGATATCCCGCTGGGAGACTGTTTCTCCTGCATAACCCTTTCTTGTGATGATCGACCGTCCACTCTCAGAGGTCATCAGAATAATCGTCTTTACCTGATCAAGACCCAGAACAGCACATAAAAACTTCGCAGTCCAGGTCTTCCACTTAAGTGTATCCCCAACCATAATGAAAGTAGTATGATGATCTTTTCTTATCTCATCCCGTCTTGCAATGATAGCAGCAAAGATGAGTTCAGCTATTGCCCTGTGAACTTTAGTTGGAACATACTGCAGTGACGGGCAGAATTTATCCAGCTCATCCCAGTTAATAGATTTATCATGCTTAAGCATGGAAAGCCCGGCTGAAGTTGTTGTATACTTACCTTTATTTTTTCCAAATCCCCATCTATCACGAGCTTTTTAGCGCATCGATAAAGAGAAGTTTTCGGTATTGAACTATAAAGGGGCTTCAAAAGTTTGGGGCCATCTTTACAGTACTCCAGAATGATCTTTTCATGTGAGTTCATTTGGTACCTCCATGAGAAAAGCCTGAGTATTTTATAGAGAAAAACATGGGAAAAATACCGGGAATCCTGGAATGGGAATGTATAAAATGCATCAGTTGACTTGGTATGTCTATAACCTCCTAAATCATATCTACTATTATATCCCTGCCCCTTTTGTTATGTTATAACGATAGTACTGTTTTGTTTAATTCATATACCTAAAAGGATATAATCCAAAAGATACTTAACCTTTATCCCTATAAGGGATATATATGGCAGTATTTGTTTGTTTGTCCTGTCTTCATGTCTGGAAGTCCCGGATTAATGAAGTTTTTGAAAGACAGTGCTCCAGATGCAGATGGAGATTTATCACAGAAATAGAAATGCTTGAAAAAGCCGTTCTCAGCACAAAGGAATGGCTCAGTATGCATGGATCATAGTTTCCATTTGCTCCCCTATATTTGCCAAAGGCTCTTCAGGATACCATAAATGTATTGCTAGAAGCAAGATCACCCATAGCATATGGTGCTATTGCCTTTCAGAGGGTATTATGGATAGCACAGGAGTTCAACCCATTAAAAGAGAGTTTCCGGGATTGCCTTGTAAGGTTAGGGAACATGTTATGGAAGGCTTATTTTCCTTTATAAAAAAATCTAGTGTACCGATTCCAAATTAAAATAACAATGCAGAAGCACATTTTAAATCGTTATGGCACCCCTTGAGTTGTATATTTTCATTTGAATTTAATGTACTTTTGTTATGTTATTTTGGAATCGTTATACTAGTAGTAAATTTGAATATTTTTGACTTAGATAAAGATAAGGCTGAATAGTTACGTATATAATTAGATAAAGTTTAAAATCCTTTGCTGTAAAGAACAACTTGATCTCCCTAATATGAGGAAAATGAAAAGTGAGGTATACCTATAGCTAATAATATTAATAATGAAATCGAAAAACGCTTATGGGACGCCGCCGACGAGCTCCGCGCCAACTCCAAACTAAAATCATCCGAATATTCAACTCCGGTATTAGGTTTGATCTTCCTCCGCTACGCCGACCATAAATTCACCATAGCCAAGCAGGAATTAGAAGACAAGAGCACCGGCCGCCGCACCATCGGCAAAGCCGATTACCAGGCACGTGGTGTCCTACATCTCCCTGAAGCTGCCCGATTCTCGACTTTACTCAATCTGCCTGAAGGTGAGGATATCGGCAAAGGCATCAACGATGCTATGCGTGCCATCGAAGCTGATAACGAGGAACTGCTAGGTAGTCTGCCCAAGACCTACAACCATCTGGAAAACGACACATTATTTACATTATTAAAGACCTTCAACTCCATAGCCATGGACATTGAGGGAGATGTTTTTGGCAAGATCTACGAATATTTCCTGGGCAAATTTGCCATGAGCGAGGGCCAGAAAGGTGGTGAGTTCTTTACCCCTACTTCTGTTGTGAAACTCATAGTTGAGGTCATTGAACCCTTCCACGGGCGTATTTTTGACCCAGCCTGCGGCTCGGGCGGCATGTTCGTCCAGAGCGCCAGCTTTGTGGAAAATCACAAGGCAAACCCTAATTCTGAGATCAGCATTTACGGTCAGGAAAAAACAGCAGAGACAGTCCGGCTCTGTAAGATGAACCTGGCAGTTCATGGTCTTTCCAGTGATATTAGAGAAGGCAACTCATATTATGAAAATATACACAATATAGTAGAAAAGTTCGATTTCGTGATGTCTAATCCTCCTTTTAATGTTAATAAAATTGATAAGGAGCGGATAAAGGATGATCCCCGTTTCCCGTTCGGTATGCCCACACCTGATAATGGGAATTATATCTGGATCCAGATATTCTACAGTGCATTAAATCAAGGAGGACGGGCTGGTTTTGTGATGGCAAATTCTGCCAGTGATGCCAGGGGAACTGAACTAGAGATCAGGAAGAAGATCATAGAAGCGGGAGAAGTTGATGTGATGGTAGCAGTGGGCTCCAATTTCTTCAGTACGGTCACGCTGCCATGTACTCTCTGGTTCTTTGATAAGGGGAAAAAGGATATTGACAGGCAGAATAGGGTTCTGTTCCTTGACGCACGGCATATCTTCAAACAGGTTGATCGTGCCCATCGTGAATTTACTCATGAACAAATTCAGTATCTGGCATATATAGTCCATCTTTACCGCAGTAAAAAAGTGGAAGATTTTATCCATTATATTGATCCGGCTATCGATTATTTGAGGAATTACGAAACATCAGATGAACAAAAAGCGAGGGAGATCCTGGAGCGGCTTTCCATTGCTGAAGAACTTAGATCGCAATGGCAGGAACAATTCGAAGGAAATAGATATCAAAATATTCCAGGTCTGTGCAGAGCAGCTACACTTTCGGAGATCGAGGCAGAGGGATGGAGTTTGAATCCAGGGCGGTATGTGGGTGTGGCTGAGCGTGAAGAGGATGATTTTGATTTTTATGAGCGGCTTGAGGAGTTGAATGAGGAGCTAGAAATGCTGAATGTTGAGGCGAGGGGGCTGGAAGATAGGATTGCTGAGAATGTTGAAAATCTGTTGGAAGGAGAGAACTGATGAACGAACTGGTTTCTTATGATTCCCATAATGTAAAACTCTCACCATTGGTGAGAGAAATTGTCAGATGGTTTTTACTCTGTCAAAGGAACTGGAAGGGGAACTTCCTGCACCAGAGCAGATTGCAAAGTTGTTGGAGGGGGTGGAGTGATTGTGAACTCTGACAAAAATAAGTTATCAGAAATGATTCCCTTTGTAGATTCAACTTACCAGAGCATAAGAGAAATTTTAGGAAAAGCTCGAAGCGCAGTTTATCGAAGTATTAACTTCACTATGGTTCTGGCATACTGGAATATAGGAAAGGTAATTGTTGATGACGAACAGCATGGAAAAGAGAGGGCTGAATACGGGAAAGCGCTTATTAAGGAGTTGTCCTTAAGGCTTACCAAAGAATATGGAAAAGGTTTTGACGAGTCAAATCTGAGAAATATAAGAAAATTTTATTTAACATTTCCAAATTGCGACGCACTGCGTCACGAATTGACCTGGACTCATTACAGGCTGCTTCTTAGGATAAAGAAAGAAGATACAAGAAATTTCTATATGCTTGAAACTGTTGATAGCAATTGGAGCACAAGGGAACTTGAAAGACAGATTGGCAGTCTGCTATATGAAAGAATTGCATTGAGTAAAAATAAGGATAATGTAAAAGAATTATCCACAAAAGGTCATGTTGTCCAGAAACCAGAGGATATCATAAAAGACCCTTATGTTCTGGAATTTTTAAATCTGAGAGAATCCAGGGATTTCCTGGAGATCGACCTTGAGCAGGGATTAATCAATAAATTGCAGGAATTCTTGCTTGAACTGGGGAAAGGCTTTGCCTTTGTTGCAAGGCAGAAGAGAATTACCATCGACGGCGACCACTTTTATATTGATCTTGTATTTTATAATTATCTGCTCAGATGCTTCCTGCTTATTGATCTTAAAATCGGCAAACTTACGCATCAGGATATCGGGCAGATGGATTTTTATGCGCGCTATTTCGAGCAAGAAGTAAAACAAGAGAGCGATAATCCTACTATCGGGCTAATCCTTTGTTCACATAAGAACGAAGCGATGGTCAAATATACCTTGCTTGAGAACAACCATCGCATTTTTGCTTCTAAATACAAACTCTATTTGCCGTCTGAAGAAGAGTTGAAGGTAGAACTGGAGAGAGAAAAACAGCTTTTGGAACTGGAATTGAAAGAAATAAAGAGAGATGGGAAGCTGCTGGAGGGAGTGGAGAAATGACTATATGCGGGTTTTTAAATAAGGAACCGCAGATAAACGCAGATGAACGCGGATATAATCCCATAACGGATTTTGGCGCAGCCCACCGCAAAGAGCGCAAAGCACAGCCGCAGTGCGGAACACGGATGACACGGATTCAACGAATATTAACGGATCCGTGTCAATCCGCGCCATCTGTAAAATCCGTGTTCTATCGAAGTTGTTCTCGCATGAAATCAATTGGCAGTAAAGTATCTGCGTTCATCTGCGTTCATCCGCGGTTAATTAATTTGAAGGGACAGCTTCAGGCACCTAAAAAGGATGTAAAGTGCTGGAGGGGGTTGATTAATCAATGACTCAGATTCTAAATGATGTTTGTACTTTGATAGTAGATTGTGAGCATAAAACAGCTCCCACTCAATCTAAAGGTATCCCATCTATTAGAACTCCTAATATTGGAAGAAGTAGGTTAATCCTTGATAATGTTAATCGAGTTTCTGATGAGACTTATAAAGCATGGACAAAACGAGCAATACCTCAAACTGATGACCTTATTTTAGCAAGAGAAGCACCTATTGGAAACGTTGCCATTATTTTATCAAATCAGAAAGTATGTTTAGGGCAGAGAACTGTTCTTATACGACCTGATACAAATCAGGTTGATTCTCAATATATTTGTTATTTACTTTTAGGAGATGAGATTCAGGGAAAGATAATATCGTTGTCTAATGGTGCGACATTAAATCATTTGAATATGAGAGACATCCGAAACCTTGAACTCCCAGAACTTCCTTTTCTCCCCACCCAGCGCAAAATCGCCGCCATCCTCTCCGCCTACGACGACCTCATCGAGAACAACACGCGGCGCATCAAGATTCTAGAAGAGATGGCGCAGGCGCTCTACCGCGAGTGGTTTGTGAAGTTCAGGTTTCCGGGGCATGAGAAAGTGAAGATGGTGGAGTCGGAACTGGGGATGGTACCGGTGGGGTGGGAAGTAAAATGCTTAAGTGATGTGTGTAATATTGTTATGGGTCAATCACCAAAGTCTGAATTTTACAATGATATTGGCGAAGGATTACCATTTCATCAAGGTGTAACCGATTTTGGAGATCGATTCCCGACAGATCGAAAGTATTGCACAGTAATGAACCGTATCGCAGAAGCAGGGGACATTCTCTTTAGCGTCCGTGCACCTGTTGGACGCATTAATATCTCGGATAAAAAAATAGTTATTGGGCGTGGACTCTGTGCTATACGTAGTAATTCAAGCAAACAGACCTATGTACTTCAACAGTTGAAAGAACAATTTATGGAAGAAGACACTATGGGTGGCGGAACAATATTTAAGTCTGTAACAAAAACTGATGTGCATGGGATCAAACTTCTTGTTCCTTCTGAGGTGCTTCTCAAGAGTTTTGAAGAAATCATGATTCCAATCTTTACAGAACTTAAAAATTTGACTTTTAAAAATGTCAATCTCCGCCACACCCGCGACCTGCTGCTGCCAAAGCTGATTTCAGGTAAGATTGAAGTCGACAATTTAGATATAGAATTAGGAGGATTTTATCATGAATGATCCGAGGGGCTCTTTATGGCGAAAATGGGATTTGCATTTTCACCTGTCTTCTTCCGAAGATAACTGCAAGAATAAAAATATTCCTGACGAAATTATAGTCGATACATTAAAATCAAAGGAAATTTCTGTCGTTGCAATTACTGATCATCATATAATAGATACTCAACGTATTAAGGCGATCAAAGAATTAGCTAAAGATAGTATTACAGTATTTCCCGGCATCGAACTCCGATCAGAATTAGGGGGGCATGAATCGGTCCATTTTGTAGGAATTTTCCCCGAAGATTGTGATATTGATAGCATCTGGACCAAACTTCAAGGGCCTTTAAAAATTCATCCAAGTGATGTGAGAGAAAAAGGCGATGATGCTGTTTATGTCGATTTTAAAGAATCTGCAAAATTAATACATGAACTTGGAGGTATAATTACAGTCCATGCAGGGAAAAAAACCAACAGTATAGAAAGAATTTCTAATGCTGAAATATTTAAGAGAGCAATCAAGAAAGATTTAGTAAAAGAGGGTTACATCGATATTCTGGAAATCGGCAATGTTTCAGATATTGATGATTATCGAACCATTGTATTTCCACATATCGAAATGAAACGGCCGATGGTGATTGGCTCAGACAATCATAACATTAATGACTATAATTTAAAAGCAGACTGTTGGATCAAGGCAGATACCACATTTTCAGGTCTTTTGCAAGTTATTAATGAGCCTGAAGATAGAATATTTATTGGTGATGTTCCTGAAAAGATAAATTTAGTTGCAAGTAATAAAACTAAATATATTAAATCTCTTCATATTTATAAAAGAGATGATTCTGATTTAAATGAAATATGGTTCACTAATGAGATATATTTCAATCCAAATCTTATAGCAATAATAGGAAATAAAGGGAAAGGTAAGAGCGCTCTCGCAGATACCATTGGACTTCTTGGAAATACCAAACAACATAAAGCTTTTTCTTTTTTATCGGAAGCAAATTTCAGAAATTCAAAGAATAATAAAGCGGAGCATTTTAAAGCTGCACTAATGTTTGAAAGTGGCTCCGAAATAATTAAAACATTAGCTGAACCGATTGATGAGGAATATCCAGAATTAGTTAAATATATACCACAAAATTATCTCGAAAAAATCTGCAATGAAATAGGTGGAATAGAAGAGACTGATTTTGATCGGGAGCTAAAAAAGGTAATTTTTTCCCATGTTGATATTGCACATCGACTTGGCAAAGAGTCTCTTGAAGGATTAATATCTTATAAAACTTCTGAAGCTAATAATAAGATTGTTATTCTAAAGCAAGAACTTCACAATATAAATGAAACGATAGTGGATTTAGAATTACAAATTCAGCCGGAAAATAGGGAGAGAATAAATAATCTACTTATTGTCAAAAAACAAGAACTTGACGCTCATGAAACATCAAAACCAGATGAGGTGCAAAAACCTGAAAATGACCCCATTAAACAGAAAGAGATTTTAAAAATTTCAGAAAAAATTGAAGAAGCAAAGAAAAAACAGTCCGAATTTGAACGGCTTATAGAGGATGCAACAAAAATAGAAATTGAACAAAATTATAACATTTCGATAGTTGAAAAACTAATGGCGAAAATTGAAAATTTCAAACGCCAAATTGAAACATTTAAAAATGACAGTCGGAATGATTTGGAAAGAATTGGTTTACAAATCGAAAACATCCTAGTTATTAATATTAATGAAGAGCCACTATGTAATAAACGAAATTTTTTTTATGAACGAAAAAAAGAGGCAAAAGATCAGCTAAATCCAAATAATATAGAAGGAGCATTTTTCAAAAAACAAGAAATTGAAAAGTCAATAGAACAACTTAGTTTTGAACTAGATGGTCCAAATAAAATGTACCAAGATTATAAAGCTGTTTTTAAAGCTTGGACAAAAAATAGAAATGCCATAATCGGAAGCGAAATAATAGCAGATTCAATAAAATATTATGAAACACAGTTGTGCGATTTGCATATTATTCCAATAAAGTTGACTGAACTACGAGATCATCGACTAATCAAAGCAAAAGAAATTCACAATGAAATAACTAAATTAGCTGATGCATATCGAGAATTATATCAACCAGTTCATCAATTCATTCAAACACATCATCTTGCAAAAGACAAAATTTGCCTCGATTTTGAAGTAGAGACAGTTGATACAGGATTCCAAAACAATTTTTTTTCACAAATTAATCGTGGAGTAGCTGGAACCTTCTGTGGGGTTAATGAAGGTACCCGGATTCTTAATACTATTCTCCAAAAGCATGATTTCAATACTGAGAAAGGCATTGAAGCATTCTTAAATGAAATCGTTGATTCTTTGCTAAAAGATAAAAGAGGTAAAGATGGGGGCGCAAATATTGCGAAGCAACTTAAAAAAGGTCAAACAGTTATTTCGTTATATGATTTTATTTATTCTCTTGACTATTTAAAGCCACGTTATACTCTGAAAATGGGGGATAAGGAATTGCATCAGCTTTCACCAGGAGAAAGGGGGACTCTCTTGCTAATTTTTTACCTTTTAATTGACAAAGATGACATTCCCCTCATTATTGATCAACCAGAAGAAAATCTTGACAATCAAACCGTATTTGAACTTCTTGTACCCTGTATTAAGGAGGCTAAGGAGAGAAGACAAATTTTTATTGTTACTCATAACCCCAATCTTGCCGTTGTATGCGATGCTGAACAAATTATTTGTGCTTCACTGGATAAACAAGGTAATTATGAAATGGAATACTTATCTGGATCAATAGAGAATCCACAGATCAATAAAGCTGTTGTTGATATTTTAGAAGGAACAAGACCAGCTTTCGATAATCGAGAATCTAAATATTTGACAGATGTTGAATAATACGTATCAAGACAGCCTGCATAAGTTAGTTTTTCCTATTTAAAATATGAGGAGATTCCGCATGAAAACATGGCACCCCACCTATACCATAACCTCTGCCACAGCCGCCGCTCTCATGCAGGTCGAAGCTGACCGGATCGTGGTGGAACAAACACTGCTGCTGAAGCTCATATCAGGCGAGGTGGACGTGGAGAATATTGATGTGCAGATGCCGAATAATGGAGGAGCATGAAAATCAAAATCGTAGGAACCGAAGACAAAACAAAAGGCAGGCTTTATAAGATCGAAGTTGCAGCCAAAACAGTTGAACTTCTGCTTACATGGCACTCATTAGACCGCATAGCTGTATGGGATTTAAACCCTGAACAGGTTCTTGAGACTTTGCTATTTTCGGAAGAAGTTTTAACTGGTCACAATAACAGATTTATTGCTCATAAAAGATATAATAGACATATAATTAGAGCAGTCTATGAATATGAACTTAATTTACCAGTTCTTGTAACGGTATATNNAAAGGAGGTAGAAACTTTGCAGATAAAATACTCCCCTGATGCAGATGCATTGATAATACGACTCAGAGAAGGTAAACCAGTGGATTCTGTTGACCTTGCTGAAGGGATTATCGCGCATTACTCGAAAGACAAGAAGATACTTGAGATAGAAATTCTGGATGCCTCAACGGTTGTGCAAATGAGTGAATTAAATGTGTCGCTAAAGGGTGCACAGGCCGCAGTGGTGGCTTGACACTTTAATTGGTGTCTGAAAAATGGCATTCTGGCACCCCACCTACACCATAACCCCTGCCACAGCCGCCGCTCTCATGCAGATCGAAGCT
>LGVF01010478.1_pt2 | contig 11028 bp, 10 predicted proteins | sample 469901 | NCBI WGS metagenome assembly LGVF01 (sample SAMN03893561, study PRJNA290197) | marine sediment metagenome | material: sediment; isolation source: combined push core samples #3730, #5133, and #5579 collected at Hydrate Ridge | place: Pacific Ocean: Hydrate Ridge | reverse complement strand
TTTTCTGTTCTTCCGGAATACCGGGTCGAACCGTCAGGACAACGGATTGATCTCTTTTTCAGTGATGCCTCCGCAGCTCCGACCCTGCATCTATTGGCCGAAGACGATAAAATCGTCAAGATTCTACTGGCCAAATCCCAAAAACAATTGATGGTTTCACTGCTTCTGCGTCAGCCCCCTGTCAACGTTACCGTAGCTGCAAACCAGGCTACCGCCACCGTTGAACTGGAACTTTTCTGGCAAGAGACAGGGGGCAGTCGCCCGGCAATCGCCTTCCGCATAAGCGGTCTTCCTTCACGACAAAGCAGCACCAGCAGCAGCCAGAGTATGATCGAATCCAAATTTAGTGGGCAATGGCACAAATTCTTCAGCGAATACCAAACGCCCCTGTTAATGGACCTGCCACTTAAAATATCCCTACCAATCCTTCCCCGTTTTGGATTCGAGGAGGCTTCACCCTCTTTTGCAGCTATCCTCAAAGCATTTGAAGACCAGGAACCACAAAAGGCTCTCGCTCTTTTACAAAATCTTTCTTCGACCGAATTAAGTGAAGAAGGCAGGCAGAAAAAGCAGCTTCTACAAGCCGAAGCCCTGCTACGCAGCGAATCTGCCCAAAAAAGCCTGGCCATACTGGAGAACTTTCCAGAAAAGGGGCTCTCCCCGAAGCTGCAGCAGCGAGTCGGTTATCTGCATAACCTGGCCCTCGTTTTAACAGATGATCACTACGGTGCCATGGTCTGGCATGCCGACCTTGAAAAGCTATTAGGAGAAGGTCCCTATCGCCACCTGTTACAGCTGTTGCAAGCGGAAATCGCCCTTCTAAAAGACGATGGCCAATTAGCATTAAAAAAATTACTATGGAAAAACAGTCGTTGGCCCAAAGCCCTACGTTCCATACAGCAGTTACGTATCGCCGATGCCCAGGTAGCAACCGGTCAGTCTCGAGAAGCCTTGATATACTATCAAAAGCAGTTAAAGAATGCTGAACTACCAACAGATGATCTTTATTCCTTTCAGCAAGCGGCCAAAGCCTTTTTCGATAATCATCGGTGGGAACAAGCCCACCTTCTTTACCAGCGCCTGTCCACCATGTTGCAAGAAGTCGATGCGACCAGCCAGGCGCTTTTCCTCAGTAGTCTGGCGACCTACCACAATGGAGACCAGCAGGCCGCCATGTTGCATTTCCGCCTATTACGGGAGGGTTTCACGGGAACCACCGGCGACCTGCGAGCCTGGTTGAAGATGCTTGACCATGGCCTTGTTACCATGGAAGAACGCCATCTGCTTCAAGGACTTCGCGATTATCCAGTCATTCTCTCCTTGACAGCAGACCGACGATTGCGCGAGGAAATTCTGCTCAAACTCGGCATCACTCTCCACCTGTCTGGCGAACCCTTGCGAGCCATCGAAACCTTAGGTAAATTTCGACGCAATTTTGCCAGCAGTCCCTTGCGAGCCGAAGCCGAAGCATTGATGGCAGAAATTCTTCCTCCCGAGATGGAAAACTTTATTGCCAAGGGAGAAGACCTGCAGGCGGTGATACTCCTTGAAAAATACCGGGAACTGCTGATTCGAGGCGATGGGAAATGGCCGTTTCTGCCCAAATTGGCCAAAGCATTCGCCCGACTAGGGCTCTTCGATCGCGGCTGCAGAGTCTACCTTTATATGATTGATCACGCAAAAAGCGATGACGCTGCTGAATCTTTCTATTTGCCTCTGGCATCCCTCTACTACGATCGTGATGAATATACTCTGGCCGAAAAATACAGCAAGACATATCTGAAGCAATATCCCAAAGGCTCAAATCGCACGGCCCTTTTTCTGCTACGCCTGCGTTCTCTGTATAAATTAGCGCGTTTTGAAGAGGCGGCGGAACTACTACAAGATAAACAATATCCCCGCAGCACCAAAATTGAACTGATGGCCACACAGATCTATTGGGAATTGGGTGACTACAACAAGGTCATCGATTTCGCAAACCGTTTGGGCGACCGAGGCGAAGCAATTCCCCCCTCAGGCCTGCTTTTAGAAGCAGAAGCCCTGCGCCGTCTAGGCCATGCCAAACAGGCACTGCCTCTTTATGAGGTATTGGCAGAGGAAGGAACCTTTGGCGATCAAGCTACTTACCGTTGTGGTCAAATCCTGATAGCCAAGGGAGAACGTGTCAGAGCACTTAAGCTTTTTACGGATCTGGTCGAAAAAGGAAAGAATGCTCTCTGGCGACAACTGGCCAGTGATTTTATTGCTGCTGAAACCTACTGACCTTCCGCGGCGAAACAACTGCCTGCAAAAGGGAGAAACAAAAGATGCCAACAGATGGGATATTTGACCGCACCGTTGGGGTATTGGGCAAGGTTCTGGACCTGCGTAGTCGCAGCCAGCAAATCATCTCCTCCAACCTGGCCAACATTGACACACCTGGCTACACGCCTAGCCGGCTTCGTTTTGAAGAGGACCTGCAACAGGCCCTCACCGATAAATCATCTGCGGCCCCGCCGCGGCATGCGAAACACTTCGATATCACCAGCGGCAGTCTGGAGCAGGTCAACGGCCGGGTCGAAAGGCTGGCCAACAACAATGGCCTCGGCGATCAAAACGGGGTCGATCTCGACCAGGAGATGGTAGCCCAGGCGGAAAACCAGATCTATTACGAAGCTGCGACCCAGATGTTGAACAAAAAGCTGGGGCTGCTCAAATATATCATTCAAAGTGATCGATAAGGAGACCTGAACCATGGATATCTTCACCTCAATGCAGATCAGTTCCTCGGCCCTAAGCGCCCAGCGAACCCGGCTGAACGTCATCAGTTCCAACCTGGCCAATGTCAGCACGACGCGCACCCCCGAGGGGGGTCCCTACCGTAAACGGCAAGTCGTCTTTCAAAGCAGCAACGAAAACTTTGCCAAGCATCTTGATAATGCAAACAGTCAGGGTATCCAGGGAGTCAAGGTAGCAAGAATTCAGGTCAGCCAGTCGCCGCTGCGGACCGTCTATGAGCCGGGTCACCCCGATGCCGACGAAAATGGCACAGTCCACCTTCCGAATATCAACACCATGGAAGAGATGGTCGACATGATGAACGCCACCCGCACCTATGACGCCAACGCCTCGGCCATTCAAGCCAGCAAACGCATGGCCCTTAAAGCCCTCGAGATAGGCAGGTAACCAATGATAAATAATATCAATGCCATTAATTCGTCCCTGCCGTCCCCTACCACAGCGCAAAAGGCGGACAAGCCGGGCGGCGGTTTTGCCGAGCAACTCAAAGAGGCCATCAATAGCACCAACGAAGCTCAGCTCACCGCCGATCAAGCGGTAGAGGGGCTGCACAGCGGCCAGACTGGCAATCTTCACGAGGTAATGATTTCTCTGGAAAAAGCCGATATCTCCATGCGCATGTTCGTGGCCTTACGCAACAAGGCGGTCTCTGCCTATCAGGAAATCATGAAAATGAATGTTTGATTGGGCCACAGCCCAGTTGTCCGTGTTTCGTTCCAATTTCTTTTTAAGATGCCGACCGGAGGTTAACCGCCATGGCGGAAGAGACCAAACCCAACCTTATTGAAACCATCAAGCTATGGCCAAAATCGCGACAGGTCAGTCTGGGCGTAGTGACGGTACTCTGCCTGGTCTTCTTCTCCGTATTGGTGATGCAAGCCCGTCATGTCGATTATCAGTTACTATTCGGCAACCTGCCGGCCGGCGATGCGGCGGCAGTGCTTACTCGCCTGAAGGAACAGAAGATCGCCTATCGCCTCGAAAGCGGCGGCACCGCCATCTATATTCCGGCCAACAAGGTCTATGAAATCCGCCTCGAATTGGCCGGAGCCGGCCTTCCTCAGGGCGCCGGGGTCGGTTTCGAAATCTTCGACAAGCAGAGCTTCGGCATGACCGACTTTGCTCAGAAAATCAATTACCAGCGCGCCCTGCAGGGCGAGTTGTCCCGTACCATATCGTCCCTGGCTCCTGTGGAAGGCGCTCGGGTGCACCTGGCCATGGCCGCAAAACGACTATTTCGCGAGCAGCAGGAAAAGACCACGGCCTCGGTCATCGTCAAAATGGTTCCAGGGCGCAAACTTAACGACGGCCAGATTCAAGGCATTGTCAATTTAGTGTCAGGCAGCGTTGAAGGACTCCATGCCGGTCAGGTCTCGATTATCGATGCTAACGGCCGAGTCTTGTCAAAATCTCCTCAAGCAGACATGAATAGCCCTCTCAGTCCAGGCTTGCAGCAATATCAACAAAGTCTGGAAAAACGCTTGGAAAACCGTGCCCAATCCCTGCTCGACCGAGCGCTGGGGGTCGGCAATTCTCTGGTCCAGATCACCGCCAGTCTCGACTTCTCGCAACGGGAGCATCTGGAAGAAGCCTATGACCCCAACGGCTCGGCAGTCCGCAGTGAACAGGCCACAACCGAGAAGAGCGGCAACAGTACCAATGGCGGCGTCCCCGGTGTGGAGTCGAATATCAACGAATCCTCGGGCAGCCAGGGTTTCAACTCTTCCAACCGCAGTGATGAGACCACCAACTACGAGGTCAGTAAAACGGTCAGCAAAATTGTGGAATCGGTAGGCTCCATCAAAACCTTGTCTGTTGCGGTATTGGTTGCTGATCGCCAGCTCCCTGCCGGCGAAGCAAACGAAGCGACCTACGAACCCCGGCCGGCCGAAGAACTTACTTCCATTGAGCAGATGGTGCGAAGCGCCCTGGGAATAAGTGATGAGCGTGGAGACCAGATCGTGGTTCTTTCCCGCCCCTTTGAAAATGATTTTTACGATACAACCGCTCCTGAAGCCACGCCCGGAGCGGATATTTACAGTTATTTGCCGATGGTCAAATACGGACTCTTGACGATCGCCGCCCTGCTCCTCTATTTTCTGCTCGTCCGACCACTGGTCAAGACCCTTAAAGGCGAAGGCAAAATGGTAGAGCACTACAAAACCGTCGAGCAGCTGGAATCGGAACTTTCCGGAAAACCGCTGCAACTTGAAGGCCCCAATGCCGAAGCGGCGAAAATACGGGAGCAGGTATTGAATTCCGAAAACGTTTCCGCACAAATCATCAAAACCTGGCTTAAAGAAGGCTGAAGGAGCTCTTGACCAATATGGATGCCCACAATTTATCGGGAGCAGAGAAAGCCGCCATTCTCCTTTTATGCCTTGGAGAGGAAGCTACTTCAAAGGTTTTTGAATCCCTTAGCAATACCGAGGTACGTGAAATCACCCGTTGCATGGTCAACATTGAACACATCCCCGCCGAAGTATCCCGAGAAGTGGTGGCCGAATTTCACCGCACCCAAAAAACCCATGCCGGAATCTTTATTCGTGGCAATGATTTTGTTAAAAATGTCATCTCTGGCGGCGGCGACCAAGCACGAGCCGAGAAGCTTATGGAGGAGGTAACTTGGGAAGATGAAGCACGCCCTTTGGAAACCATTGCCATCATGCAGCCCCACATGGTCGCCAGCCTGTTGGAAAACGAACATCCTCAAACCGTTGCGCTAATTTTGTCGACTCAGAAGATCGACCACTCAGCCAAGGTTCTAAATTCCATGAACGATTCTGTCCGCTCCGACATCATGTATCGTATTGCTCGAATTGAACAGGTTTCTCCAGAAATTGTCGGCCAGATCGAAGACGCCCTGCGCAAAGAAATCGGTATCGTCGCCCGTCAGGACAAACAACAACAACTGGGAGGCGTCAACCGGGTGGTCGACATCATTAACAATATGGGCCAAGGGGCGGATAAGAACATTCTTGAGGGGATTGAAAAGACCGACCCGGATATGGCCGAAGAGATTCGCAAGAACATGTTCAGGTTCGAAGACTTGATCAACCTTGACGGTCGCACCCTCCAAACCGTCCTGAGAGAGGTCAACAACGATCAATTGACCCTGGCCCTCAAGTCGGCATCCGACGGACTCAAAGAATCGATATTTCAGAACATTTCGGGCCGAGCAGCGGAAATGATTCAGGACGACCTTGAAGCCATGGGACCCGTGAAACTTTCGGAGGTCGAAACAATGCAACAGACAATCGTCAAGATCATCCTGAAGCTCGAAGAGGAAGAAAAGATCCTGATCCCTGGCCGTGGAGGGGCAGATGCTCTCGTCTAAAATTTATCGTTCCAGCGATACGCAGGGTCTTAAACGAATCAGCTTTCGGGAGTTCGGTGACGATGGCCAGATAGTAGAAGACGGTCTGCTCTTCGAGGACGAGTCCTTCAGCGAAGAGGCCGTTTCGACCTCGCAGCAAAACCAAACCGAGCAGCCCTCCGCCCAACAGACAGTTGCCCCGGCAGACCTCGGTAAGCAGATTGAAGAAGCCTATCTGCAGGGAAAGGAAGAAGGACAGCAGGAAATTCGACTGCAGTTCGACAGTTCCCTGGAGATGCTCGCTCAAGGGGTCGAGGAGGTTGGTCGTCTGCGTGCTACCCTGCTTCAAAACAGCACTCAGGACATGTTGCGGCTAGTGCTGTCCATCGCTCGCCAGGTCATTCACAGCGAAGTGAGTCTCAACCGCGAACTCATCTTGACCACAATTGACAAAGCGTTGCGCGCCGCCGTGCGTTCCGACCATTATCACATCAAGGTTCATCCCGAAGACCTGGCCTTGGTCACGAAAAACAAACCCTTGTTCATCACCAGCATCAACGGTTTGGAAGGTATTAGTGTTGAAGGCGACCCGCAAATCGCCCGTGGGGGCTGCCTGGTCGAATCGGATCTCGGTGCCGTGGATGCCACCATTGAAGGACAACTCGAAGAGATCCGCCGCACCCTGCTGAGTACCGTGGAGCAGGGCTGATGGAAAAATTACTGCAATGCGTGGACAACCTCAACCCTCTGCAGGTCAGCGGCAAGGTCACCAAGATCGTCGGCCTGGTGGTTGAAGGCTACTGTCCGGCATCGACCGTCGGCACCCTATGCGAACTGGTGCCTCTCAACGGAGGCGAACCGGTTCCCGCCGAAGTAGTGGGTTTTCGCGATGGCCGGGCGCTGCTTATGCCCCTTGGTGAATTACGCGGTCTCGGTCCCGGCAGCCTAATACGCGTATTGAGAGACAGTGCCTCGCTGGCGGTCGGCCCCGAGCTGCTCGGCCGGGTGATCGACGCTATGGGACAGCCCATCGACACCGGCCCTTCGCCCTCCCCCCAGGTTGAAATGCCCCTCTACGCCCTGCCCGTCGGCCCTATGGCTCGCAAAAACATCGACCAGCCTCTCGATTTGGGTATCCGCGCCATCAATGGCCTATTGACCTGTGGCGAAGGACAACGCATGGGCATCATGGCTGGTTCCGGGGTCGGCAAGAGCGTCCTGCTCGGCATGATCGCCAAGAACACCCGTGCCGACATCAACGTTATCGCCCTCATCGGCGAGCGCGGTCGCGAAGTGCGCGAGTTCATCGAACGGGACCTGGGTGAAGAAGGCCTGGCCCGCTCTGTTCTCGTAGTGGCCACCTCTGATCAATCACCGTTGCTGCGCATGCGGGGAGCCTTTGTCGCCACGACGATTGCCGAATATTTCTGCAAACGGGGCAAGAACGTGCTGCTGATGATGGACTCGGTAACCCGCTTCGCCATGGCCATGCGCGAGGTCGGACTAGCTATCGGTGAACCACCGACCACCAAGGGCTACACGCCATCGGTCTTCGCCACCCTGCCTAAGCTGCTGGAACGGGCGGGAAGTTTCAAAGGGGCCGGCAGTATCACCGGCCTCTATACCGTGCTGGTCGAAGGCGACGACATGAATGAACCGGTAGCCGACGCGGTCCGCTCTATCCTTGATGGACATATCGTCTTATCCCGTAAGCTGGCGGCGGCCAACCATTATCCCTGCATCGACATTCTAACTAGTGCCAGCCGAGTCATGCGCGATATCGTCTCCGAGGAGCATTATAAGAACAGCGGCCGAGTCAGGGAGGTGCTGGCCACCTACCAAGAAGCGGAAGATTTGATCAACATCGGGGCTTACAGTTCCGGCAGCAACCCAGATATCGATTATTCAATAACCAAAATCGATGCGGTAAAACAATTCCTTCGCCAAGGCATGGACGAGGCAGTTGACTATCCCTCTACCCTGCAGCAAATCAGCGAACTTTTTGACTAAAACGATGGGCCTGCATTCACTCTAAAGGGCTTTACCGACATCGATTGTTCCGTAACCTGACCATTTAAAAACTGCTATCACCAAGAACCTGGCTGCCATAAAGCAATCCGGTTTTCATTTTTCCTCGCGCCAACGGACTTTTCACTATGGCCGACAATTTCAAACTCCAGACCGTTCTCAATCACAGACAGAGACTTGAAAATCTGGCTCAACAAAAACTGGCGGATTCACTGCGACGTGAGAACGCACTACAGCATCAGATCGCCAGTCAACGAGCTGCTCTGAACAAACTTCACCAAGAACTCTCTGGCCGCCAACAGAGCGGAATCACCGTACAGGACCTGCAGCTTTTTCGTCTAAGCATCAATCGGCAGCACAAAGACCTGCAGACATTGATCGAACAGGCCGATAACCTACACCGAGAAGTGAAAAGTAATCGCCAACTACTGGCCGAAGCCGCCCAGGAAAAAAAACTGTTGGAAAACCTCAAAGAAAAAAAGGAGGCCGAGCAAAAATATCAGGACAACCGGAAAGAGTCAGCCACCCTTGACGATATTGCCCTGAGACTCGGAAAGCATTCTTTATGAACAGACTTATCATTATTTTAGCCTTACTGGCGTCGGTCCTTTTGCCCTCGGTCCAAGAGCTCCGAGCTGAAACAACATCGGATTTGTTACCCCCGGAAGGACCCACTTCGACGGTGGAAGAACGGCGTATTCGTTCCTCCATTCAAAAGGAAGTGACCAGGCTGAAGCAGAAAGAGAAAATTCTCGAAATGAAGGAAATGGAACTAAAGACCCTGAGCAGGGAAGTCGATAAGAAGTTGGCTGAAATGGAAAAAACCCGCATCGCTCTTACTGAACTGCTCCAAGAAAAGCGACAGTTGGAAAACGAAAAAGCACAGGCTTTAAGCAAGATCTACGAAAAAATGGACCCACCCAAGGCAGCCCAATTGCTCATCAGCCTCGACAAGGACTTGGCGGTCACCATTATTGAAGGAATGAACAGCAAAAAGGCCGGAAAAGTCCTGAACAACATGGAACCGAAAGTAGCAGCCACACTAAGTAAATCCTACGCCAGCCTCGAGAAACAATAACCTCAACCAGAGGCCGGCCTGCAAAAAGTTTTTATCCCACAAAGAAAGGAGGTGAAAACATGGAAATGCTGAATATTCCACCTGCGCAACCACAGACCAACCCAACGTCCGCGCCCACAGGCAAAACGAGCAAAGGAGAGAACGTATCTTTTCAGAACGTTCTGGGCAAGGCTAACAAAGATGCACAAACTGACCAGCAGAAAGGGTCTGTGAATTCAACAGGAGATGAAGAAACGGCGATTGATGGCACTTCACAACTCGATGACGAGGCAGCGGAACTTTCTCAACCGATCGTATCCGCTGCAGGCGAAGAATCATCAACGGAGCTTGACGAAGAGAACATTGCTTCGAACGAGCTGACCATGGTAGCGGCTCCTGGTCTTCCAGTTGAACCAGTCCCCGCGCATAAAACAGAACCAGCTCTAATGGTCAGTAATGGCCCAATGGTTACTGAGGACACAAAACCTGCGGACATGACGCCGCTGCTTTCTGAAGCAAATATGCCAAATACCAAAGCAGAAGTCACATCGGTAGTTCAGGATAAGGCTGTTGCAAATGTAACGCCTGCCGCAACAAACCAGAATGTGTCCGCCACAAGTGGTGCACCCGTCACGACAGGTACAGCAGCGCCTACAGCAACAACGACCCAGTCAACTACCATCGGGTTGGCAACAGAATCATTGCCAATAGAAAAAATGAACATTGCTGTTAGCACCCAACCTGTCGAACTGACACAGAAGAAAGCATCCGCCGGGCCCCAGCAGAACACGCCAATCCCGACAGACGCTAAATCGATGGCTAGCCAAGTAATGCCAGCTAACAACCCAGAGCCAACCGGCATGGCAAACAACGAAGCAAGCAAGCAAACGGGTCTGATGGAAAGCAGCTTAGGCAACCTGCTGCAAGAAGTGAGGCCCCTAAGAGAGCAATCTCGTGGGCGTCAAGCTACAAGTATTAATCGTAGTGAAATTGCTTCCATTGCAATTCAAACGGAAGAGTCCGCGCAAGTCGTTGCAGGAGCGCAAAATGAAGATTCCCAACCTTCCTTTGCATCCAAGCAGGAAACCGGTTTCTCCGCCCTACAAGCCGAGGCAGCAACCAATGGCACCAATTCGGCTATCAACGCTACGCCGTTTGAAACAATCCTGGAAAATGGAATGAACGGTTCGCCAGTAGCCCAGCAAACCAGCCAGCCATTGCAGGCAGCTTCCGTAGAACCAGGGAGTATACGCCTTGCTTCTGGGGAGTTTGTGAGTGAAAACCAGATCGTTAATCAGGTGATGGACCGGATTTCTGTTGATCGTGCCGGAAACCAGAGCCGAATCGTCATCAGGATGAACCCTGAGGAATTGGGTGAAGTCAAACTGTCCCTCACCTTAGAAAAAGATCAATTAAAGGCTCAGTTGCTGACCCAAAACCAACAAGTCCAGGAAATTCTGGAAAAACACCTGCCTAAGCTGCATGAAGCCCTTAGTCAGCAGGGAGTGAAACTCGAAGACATCCAGGTCGGGGTCGATTCCAATCGTCATTCTGGCCAGGAAGCCTTTGCCAACCATCGCCAACCCGATTCGTTCCGCAGGCATCTCAATGCCCCCTCGGGTATCAACAACGATCCAGTGAACCCAGTTACCTCACCCGCGCGTTCCGTTTCGACGGAAGGCCTCAGCCTGCGCGTTTAACCAAGGAGGTGAATCAACCATATGTCAACTATTTCCAACATAAGCGGCAGCTCCAACACTAGTCAATTCTCTTCCATCACCGGCAGCGACACCCTCGGTAAGGAAGATTTTCTGACCTTGCTGGTAGCTCAGCTGCAGAACCAAGATCC